>Ga0100393_10002592_pt1 | contig 17440 bp, 13 predicted proteins | sample CryGeymeta201517_FD_81546 | JGI IMG/M metagenome (GOLD analysis project Ga0100393, IMG submission 81546) | Groundwater microbial communities from Crystal Geyser aquifers in Utah, USA - Crystal Geyser metaG 2015-17 | ecosystem: Environmental > Aquatic > Deep subsurface > Groundwater | place... | reverse complement strand
CGTTTTTTTTTTGGAGCTCGTCGCTCCCGATTTGAATATTACGGGAGCACCATCATCATCAACCTTCGAAGATGCTCGCTATCGCTCGTCATCCAGTAGTCTAGTCTACTAGTCTAGTCTTATACGGACTACCGTAGTTTTAAGACCCTGCCGCAATCTCGCCGCCGATATAACGCCGAGCAAATCCAAACAGATCCGCTGAAGATCCATCACGATCCATCGCGTATCCTTTCTGCGTCAGCTAACAAATAAGAAGTTCCAAGGCCATCACCGACTATCGTCGCCTTCATCCTCCCCGGAGACAGGAATGTTTTGCTGATCATCAACCTTGTTTGAATTCATAAAATCGAGATTGCCTGCATTTTCCAGCTCGCCATAAACTAACAAAACCTTTAATTTACTTTCACAATGGCTACTATCCCAACCGGAGAAAAAAAGATCCTCGCACTCGGTATGTTCCACTGTTCCACTGTTCCATTGTTCCACTGTTCAATACCAGTATCGATTTTGTCAAGGCAATTTCTCACATTTCTTTCAAAAATGAATAAAACTGCCAATATCAGGCGCTTTCGATACCAAGGCCGAGCTTCAATGCTTTTACATTTCGCGTCCCGAGACTGGCCCAAATGACGTCGCTATTGATATCAAATATTGTGGTATGTGTCATTCGGACTGCCACGCCTGCAACGGAGACTGGGGATTAGATTCCTGGCCCATCGCTCCTGGTCACGAAATTTCTGGAATTGTCCGCCAAGTCGGGAATAAAGTGACAAAATTCAAGGTCGGAGATAAAGTTGGCGTCGGCTGCATGGTCCAGAGCTGTAACGAGTGCGACTTGTGCAAAGAAGGGCTGGAACAGCATTGCCCCAACATGATCCAAACCTACGGATCCATGTTCCCCGAGGGAAAGGGAGCCAACTTCAAAAATGCTGAAGGTCGTCACACCAACGGAGGATACTCCAGAGACATTGTTGTCAATGACAAGTTCGTCTTTCACATTCCCGAAAATATGGATATGAAATATGCTGGTGTCCTACTTTGCGCTGGAATCACCACATTCTCTCCGCTAAATCGTCACATTTTGCAGAAGGGCGGCGGCAAGGGAAAGAACGTCGCTATTGTTGGTTTCGGTGGACTAGGTCAAATGGCCATTAAGCTTTGCAAGGCTATGGAAGTTGACAGCGTGACCGTTCTTTCCCGATCCGACAAGAAAAAGGCGGAAGCCGAGCGTCTTGGTTGTAAATACCTGATCCATTCCGACGACGAAGCTTTGAAAAATGCTGCTCGGTCGTTTGATGTTATCCTCGATACTGTTGCTGCTCCCCATGACATTGCCAAACTTACACCAACTATGAAGGTCGGAGGAACCCACGTCCTTCTTGGTGCTATTGGAAAGCCGTTTGAAATCAGCGCTTTCAGTCTCATTGGCAGCCGACACTCTTTGGAAGGATCCCTCATCGGAGGAATCCCTGAAACACAGGAGATGCTTGACTTTTGCGCTAAGCACAACATTGTACCCGAGTACGAAGTTATTCATGCCAAAGATGCGGATGATCAGTTCCAGGCCATGATGAAGGGAACATCGGGAGGAAACCGTCGCGTCATCGACTTGGCCACTCTGGATCAACTTCCTATCGTCGACAAGGATTCTTCGAATCCTTCTCAGTAAGCATGAAAAGAGCAGCCAGATCAATCAGTGACTTGCACTCGCACAAGAAAATAGTTTAGAAAGGACTTACAATGAATGAATATGAGCTCTACTACTTTAAGTAACTTTTTTCAATTTCAAAAATATTATTTTTAGTTCTATCATGAAACCTTCATCTGTGCTCTATTTACGATAATCCGTGGTCGTTTGTGGCATTCGGTAAATCCGTTTATCCACTTTCAATGATAACAAATGCAAGATTGGGAACAGGCGACAAATGTAGCGCAACGCAGTTTTAAAACTGCTCGATATTCCAACCTTTCAACTGACGAGGATAGACTCGACCGCAACACAATTTTTGGAAGCGCTCGTGAAGTCACGAGAGGTAGGAGACCAGAGTGCCTAGGACAAATGCTTCGTTCCTATCGCTTTTCATAAGTTTATGCCATGGAAATTGATATAAGTGATAAACCCCGAGATATCCACTTCGAAAAAAATCTCGTCCAGTGCCCAAAATTTGCCATCGTTGCCCCAAAGGAATCCTTTCTCGCCCTGCTGAATTGCCAAGGGACCGGTTAAACTGACAAATCCAGATCCATAGTTACAACAATTGCCGTCCGACCCAGAATCTCTAATGAGAAAATGGTACGAGCCCGGTCGCAAGTTGGCAATCTCCACAGAATCTAAAGTTCTTGTCGTTGAGGCTGCTCCATCCCATTGATCAACCATGAGCCATTGACCTGTCCCAGAATCGTACTGTTTTAACTCCCAGGAATTCTCGTCGGGATAGTCGTCAGTTTGCACGTTGACAACTACACTAAACGCATCAGCCAACGGAAATGCTCCAGGCCAGTCGGCGTTGTCAGGCGCAATCATTTCTTCATATTGAGACCAAGTTGAGGGCGTATAATTACCGGATCGTCCGATAACTTCTGCATGTCCGGTACTGGCTTGTATTTCCAAATCCACTTCATAATATCGCCCAAAGTTACCCTGAGCTGAAAAGACAGCAATCTCTTGTACATTATCCTGAATAATGATCTGGCCGTTCCCAAATGCACAGCAACTGCCATCTCCTTCTAAATCGGCAACTTTGAACATGTATGTTTCTCCAGCTTGCAAATTATCAAAGGTCCGGGAGATCGTGGCTCGTGCTGTTGTGTAGGATTGAAACGGTTGGAAATGAAGAGTTTCGTTCCCATTTTTGGACTGCATGATCCATGACAATTCTTCTGGATAATCATCCAAGACAATGCTCACTGTAAGGGATCCACTTCCCCTTCTGGAGGCAGACTCAGTCGATAAAGCAGGTGCCTGAGTGGCGGGAGCAGTAGTTCCCCAAGCTGGATAATTGCTGTAACGACACTTCGCATCATCCAGCCAATCAATAGCGGCACTGACACGAGAATTGACCCCGGCAAATTCGCGTCGTGCACATCCAATTCCAAAAGAAACCAGGCCTACCAGCATGCCACTTTCTTGGTGCACAATTGGCCCCCCGCTGTCTCCCTGGCAGGTATCTTTGCCTCCGTATCCGTCGGGATTTCCGGAGCAGAACATGTAGTCTTGCTCAAAGAACTTGGTGTATTGTTTTTCGCAGGTTGCATTGGAATATGCAGCAATGCTGACTTCTTGTAATGTTGGAGACATGCCCTCAATATCCTCGCCAAGTTGACCGTATCCAATGCCCCAGAGCTTGTCGCCAGCCTGAGGAATACTGGCGTTGCGATTCAGAGGAATGGTTTTCACACCGGTAGGGTTGCCATCGTCGTCGACCAATGCCGATTTGTCCAATTTCAGAATCAAGTAATCCCACTCTCGCGTCGAATACTCCATATTGTAGCGCGGATGTCGCTCGAAAGCGGCAATGGTTCGATGAACACTGGTCTCCGCATCCTTTCGTTTCACGTTGCGAAAATAAATATCCTCGTGCAGGATTCGCCCATTGTAGCAATGACTAGCTGTAAGAACGAGATCATCATGGATCAACTGTTGATGGAAGGTGGGGGGCAGGGTGGTGAGATACGGGCATGAGTGAGATGTGTGGACTGTAGTCCCTGTCACGTTCAACCTGTCTTTGCAGACCACACACGAGACACAACGTACCGCTCCTCCACAAAATTGATCGTGCCATTCGGCAAAGAAAGGATGCTTATCCAAGTCCGTGACAGTCGTGCCCCCCACCACTCGAGACTGAGGGGAAAAACTGGAGAGATCTCGCTCACGCTTCTTTCCTGTTCGCAGTCGTTGCTGTGGCTGCTTGGATAAAGCTTGCTCATTCTTCGAGAAGTGATTATTTTGGATGCTGTTACTGCTGCTGCTTGAGAACACGGGATAAGCACGATGAGGTGTGGCCGTCACCGGCGAGAGGGAAATTGTTGCCCACATCATAGTCAACAGCATGAGAGGCAAAGGTTGCCGTCTGGTTTGACTGCTGATGATGCTGCTGCAGGATGGTCTCCGTATCCTGCTCATTTTACAATTAAATGAAATGGTATATTGAAACAAGAAAAGCCAGAGAAATTTCTCTCTGATTTGTAAAGTAACGAAAGCAAAAAGTTCAATGGATCTACAGTGCAATCCGATCTGGTATCGATGTTTTAGTGCTACAAGACCCCAGATATTTGAAATCAGTTTGATATACCTTTACGGTGTTGATTCCGAATCTGAAGTTTAAAAATGATGGAATTTACTCTCACTCTGTTGGTGCTAAGGTTACTGTTGTGAGAGCACCCCATGAGAGCTGGGCAGTTGAATTCAATTTTTAGGGGAATTTAGTCGCTGGCAGTGCTTTTGATTTTTTTTTCTTTTCAATTTGTTCGAACAACAATCGTGTCTACTCTCTAGCTAGTAGCCTACTAGTAGCCTAGTAGTACCAGGTACTTCTAGCTAGACTAGTACTACACAACTACACTACTACTAGCTAGCTACTAGCTGAAAGACTAGTATGACCAATACCTGGTACTGGTACCGTAGTAATAATCAAGACATGATTGCTTGGTCATCTTCATCGTACATCATGACAGACAGTCATTTTTTCAATCACAAGGTACGAACGCAGAGGAGACAGCTACTGCAGCTGATATCAATATAATTTGCGTCGGCCAGCAGTCGCCGCATCCCATGTTGAAGACCAGAACTCAGGGTCCCGAATGCAACTAAAGGATGGATAGCATGCCGATCTCCGGCTTCCGGTGCCGTTTATGGTAGAGGTAAAAAAAAATGGTTGAGTAATAGTTCCGTTGCACGTTAATATATTTGCTGCGTTAGAGTTTTGGCTCCAATCTCTCACCGTCAACTTTTCAGATTATATACGGAAGCGGCTGTTTAGGAATTCTCTACATTTGCTTTGGATTCTTAGGTATTCCAGGTTTCAGCTGCTGGCTAGTGGGATACGTAAAATAATTGCATCTTGATTTGTGTAGCGACAATCTGGCAGGTAGGTAAAATGCCCCATCTAGCGCCTATATTATTTGCATTCTTCAGTTTCTGAATCCATTGTACTTGATACCGAGTGTACGTGCTTGCGTGCATTCGAGCGATTGATTGCGTTGGTGAAGCAGTTCAGTGAATGGATGTCATTTACTACAGCGTTAGACCGTTAGACCATTGGAGCGAGCCTCTACAGAGATAAATTGTCGGGACAACTAGTAGAATTTAGAGATGAATAAATTGCACCAAGAGCATATCCAACTCTCTGGAAATAGCACGAGCACAACAGGAAGTTGGAAGAAAATAATTTTTAAATCAGTAATTTGTACAAAGCTGACATTCGAAGAGCTTAGCTGGTTCGATCAAAGGGACCTGTCTAGTTCATCTATAGATCATTTGGCAGTTTTGACAAATTCCACGGATTTTCACAGTGTTGTGGTTGCGTTTAATTTTCTCTGGGATATTCTCCCCGTGACCTGAAAATTGCTTGTTTGTGGTGTGGCCACTTTCCAGATTCTTGCTTTGAATTTCATTTTAAAATGTGTCCCGGCCAGCCGATCCTTTCCACTTTCCAATAGCTGAACCTTCCAACGTCTTCAACTCCAGAAGCGCCAAGTAAAAAAGCCACCAAATTTTTTTTTAATATCCGTATGCCAATTTTATTCCACGTTGACCACCAGGTCCATCGCCTTTGCATGGATAAGCAGCTCCTTTAGTCCAATTGGAACATCGTTGTTCGTTGGAAATTCCTCTTAATGCCGACGATACATGCATCCCACATCCTACCCAAGTTGCTTTCCCGCAATTTCGACAGGCAATTTTTGAGCACATTGATTATGTATGTATTGTTGGATCAATCAAATTTGGACAGAGTATGTTTTGTTGTTGCAATTTATTGAGTTTTAAAAACGAGGCGAAGTAACTACCACTCACTACTCTATTATTACCTGATAGCGGAGGTTGACGTCGATCGAAGAAGAGGCTCTTCATCATCATGGCTTTTCTCCGTCTGCACAGGTCTCAATGCCGATACTGAATCGTGCCATTTCAAAGAAATTGTTTTGAATGACGTTTGACCTACTGCGGCAAGATACGATTGAATGACACACATGACTCGGTATCGTCATAACAAAAATACTTAAACTTGTTTATTTTTGTAAATTTTACTTTACCTTTTTTACCAGAGAGGGAATTTCCAGACGAAACCCCCAGATACATTGCATTTCATTTTTATCGCTCGGTTATTCTTTATCAGGCTCAAGCAATGGTGCTTTTCATTGTTCTAGCACTCGCTGTTGGGTTAGTCTTGAATGGTACCACTGCAACTGTCGTTCCAGAAAATCAGCGTCGTCGAATCCGCGGCGGCATCAAAGGAGTTTCTGCTGCGACTCATCAAAAAGCACGAAAACTGGAGAAGAGCTCGACATCCTATGGTAACGTTTTTACTCATGAACTTCATGAGTTCTCTGGTAAGAGTAAGACAGTGTCACCCAAAAGAGATGGCTCCGATGAAGGGGGGCCACAACAAGTTGCCGGCGAGAACACTCAGCCAAACTCATCGACGGATACTGACAGCACTACTGCAAAACCTTCGTCTAAAGATTACCTAGCGAATACCGCTGATAATCCGCCGATACTAAAAGAAATAACCTACGGCTACGGCAGTGGCTCTGATGATAAAACTTTGGAACCTCAGTCTACTGGTGACAGTGAAGATGGTTGGGTTCCGCAGCAGACACCCAATGAAGTATCCAATAAGGATGATAGTATCAAGAGTGCAGACAAGAAAAACAAACAGTTGGCCCAGAAAAGATCCAAATCGAACCCGAGGCACAAAGTCAAGGACGCAAATAAATTGAAGATAGCCAAAAGCCACGACGAGAGTTTGGACGATTACCCCTCTCTAAACAACAACGGCAAGGGTCAGCCAGACAAAGCGGCCGACGAAAGCTCGAAAGCTCAAGACGACCACGAATCTAACGAGTCTAACAATGAAGCCGTTCCCACTACCTTTATTACTGAGTCATCATCGCCACCAACAACAAAATCATCCCAAAGCACCCCCATACCAACAAAAGCCGCACAAATCAAACCGACAGAAGAACCGAAAGCTGCAGACCTAGAGCCAATAGAGTCCCCAGTGTCGGATACACAGCGTCCTGCGAAGTCACCTTCTAGAAGGCCTGTGATAATTCCCACTAGAAGTCCCACTTCTAGCCCGACAAAAATGCCATCGTCGGAGTTTCCTACTGTAGATTCTCAGACGGCACAGACTCGAAGCCCCGTACTGTCTCCCCAGTCGACCAACAATTCTTACTGGGGTGTAGTTGCTGTTCTTCCTACTGTAGAGGAAGAAGACGAGGAGGATGCCCTTGTGGAATGGGACTGCCCGTCGAATGTGGTACAATTTCAGTCCCAGCTAGAAGTTGAATTTGTAGGATCACCGGAACTCTTGACAGCGCAGGAAGTTGCCAGTATAGAACGAACCTTAGCGACTCTCTACAATACAGAGACAATGTTTGCTTGTGATATTTATACGAGGACAATCCTCGATGCGCAGCTGCAGTTTGAAACCAATAGCTTTGTTTACATTGTTTCGGCAGCCTGTCGCGATTGTCCTGTCGACACAACATTATTCGAAAGCACCAAAACAACACAGACGGAAGCTCCAACAGAAACGCGACAAGGCTCCTTTTTTCTCACCGAGGACTATTTCAGTACTTTGACGAGACAGCAACGGTCTGCTTCGGCTTCCGCGCATTCCTACTATGGATTTTTCGAACAGATAACACCGCCAGAGAAATACGGAAGAACAGGACACAACCACAACAAAGAAGGCGACCGCAACCGCAATTTGCAAATTTTGGAGCAGTGCTTTTGCCCAGAAGGAGTAGAACCTACTGTTCCAATGGCGCCAACAACAGAGGAGTTCCTGGCCATTCAAAATGAAGCGATGGAGCAGCTGAGAACTGCTGGTATTTTGACGAATGTGGTCAGCATCAGAACGCTGAGAGAACAGTAAAAAGTGCACAATTAACGATTTTCTCCACTGGCAATTTCTTTTTGTACAGACGAGAGGGACAATCACGTCATTTTCCAACGAATTACTGCTTCGTTCTGCAGGAGTGTTTCATTGGCCACGCTTAGTGCGCGAACCAATGATAGTAGTAGTAGTAGCACGCTGATAGGGAATACTTTTTCTTCTTTGTCGTCTGAGCGAACGAACTTTTTCCCGACCTGTCTGTCTTGAAGAGAGCAAGCGAGTGCCACCAAGAAGCAACAGTAGTGGCCAAACAATACCGGTTAACACTTGGCTTAACATGACTAGTATGGTGAATTTGTACAAACCATTATCTGCCGAAAACCTGGTCAGCAGTTTCAGCCGTTAGTATTGAAAGGAGCTTTTTGAGTACAGTACTAGTCTAGTACTGCTACTAGCTCGTGCTTCTTATTCAAAGGCCGCTGATTGAAGTCTGGCAGACGAAGACTCATCAATTCATAACATCCCTATTGCTTCCCTTCAAAATTAGCCTTACGGTACCGGTTTTGTACTAGACTACCAGAGAGTGTGAACATACCAGGTACCGGTACCTTGACAAGTCTAGCTAGTAGTAGAGCTACTGTTCAGTAGACTACCGTACTACCAGTACCAGTAGTCTAGTACTGTAGCTAGTATTGAAGAATGTCGGCGAGCAGGTACAAGACTATTACTACTCCGGAGTAGGTCTAGCTAGTACTCTAGTCTACCATACTACCAGTGCTACCGTAGTAAATTTGAGAAAGCTAGATTGGATAGATTGAGCGACGTCAACAGTCTGCATTTACTTTTCATTGATTGATACCAGCACTAGTCTACTAGAGTAGTAGCTAGCTACTAGTAGCTGCTAATAGCTAGTAGTACCAGTAGTAGCTACCTGGTACTACTACCAGATAGGTAGTACTAGTAGTAGCCGGTACCTGTTACTAGTAGTAGTATTACCAGGTACCAGGTACTTAAGAGTGCTCCAGTCAAGTCGTAGTAATGAATAGTAAATTCATATTGTACCGGTACTTCTTCTACATACTCTAGTAAGCCAATACCGCTTAAAAGTACGTCCGGCTTTGCGCCGTACCAGGTACTGGGCTTTCATTTTAACAGAGGGCAATAACAGGCAAAGCCAACAAGGTAGAACGAAAAGAAGTAAATTTTATCATTAGCTTACAATCTGCATCAACACGCACAAAAAATTGGCAGTATCATCATGTTTTCTTATCAAGCCCAAGGTATTGGCTATTCTGGACAGAGCATGATTTGTGATGGCGGAGAAGAGACCATGTCTATGATACAAAGTCCCCTCCTCGCACCTCAATCTCCCTCGACATCAGAGTCCGCAGCCTCAGGTCAAACAACAGCTCCTGGTGCAGCAACGATCAAGCGAAAGCGCCGTCGGTCATCTCGAGGAGCTATCTCTACCTCAGCCTCCACACCCAGTGCTGCTTTTGCCCCCTTTCGAAGAGTTGTAACCCCTGACGATGTTGTGGTTAATCTCAGTAAACCTTGTCCGCCGCAACAACAACAAGTTGATGCTACTACAACTACTACACAGCAGCCTTTCCCCCCCCAGAAAAGCCACAAAAAGACGGTCGAATTTACGGATAACGGAGAAGAAATCATTGAACGAGATTACTGTACGGCCGATCAATGGTACAATCGTCAAGACTATTCTGACTTCAGAGTCAATGTCAGGAAGGAAGTCATGCATCTGGCTGAACTCGTTTACAATGACAATTTGTGCAGTGCCGACTTCAACGAACAGACCGTGGTCGGCATTGAAAAGTACTGCTGTTCTGAGGCGCAACAGGACAGCACCCGCTCGTCACGTGCCCAATTGGTCCGAGCCGTTCTGGAGCAGCAGTCGATGCAAAGAGTGATTGGCACGAAAGATCCCGAAATGATTGCCATGCTCTCTCAGTTTCATACTCAGGAATCGACTCAACGAGCCCAAGAACGAGCCAAGGCATTTCACTGATAGATGTAGTATGACATTGTATTTGGAAATGAAATCTTCACAAGACTGGTGGACAAAAAGGCAGCAATGTCCGATCGCATGTACGAATAGATCATCACAGAAACACACTACAGCCTTTTCAACTACCTATAGCTATTGCTACAGCTTGCTTTACTTGTATGTAACAGACCTTAAAGAGCAGAGACTACTACAAGTAGGTACTCTAGTAGTACCAGGTAGCACTGGGTGTTGTTGCCGCCAGAAGGGAAAGTATCGAGTAGCTACACCAGTAGTCTATTACTCCGAAATACTGCCTACTGCTCTAGAGTCCTCATTCGCTAGACTAGTACTGCTGCGACTTTGGGGCGAGCACCACCACCAGCAGCAGGAAAGAATTCTACTGTTCTACGAGTACCGCTTTCTTTGACTCCGAATGGCACACAACCAGTAGTACTCTAGAATAGTACTGAGTAGACTACTACCCTACTTGGTCCTAGCTCTACTTGCAGTACTGTTTTCGATTAGTAGTAGCTACTATGTCAGCAAAGTACTACTGTAGGCAGTAGTCCTCTACTTGCCGGAAGGGTGTTGATGAGAGCTCAAAATCGCAAAACCGACTTTCTATCCCCGACAGGACCCAAGCTTTGAATGTCCAGGTGGATTATCCATCATTCATCCGTCAAAAAGAGGCACGCTTCGTATTACGAGTACGGTAGACTAGTAGGCCTGCTGTAGAGGCTGCGTTTCCGATTCGTGTGTTTGCAGGGGGGGTATTCGCCCCCAGGGGGTATTCGCCCCCTAGTAGGGGGTATTCACCCCCTGTGCCGAATTTTTTTACTATGCTGTGCTAATACTAGTACTACTAGCTACTAGTTGGACTGGTGGTGTATTTAGTCTAGTACTTTTTTGGGATTAAGGCAACACTAGTTATTGTAATCATTGAATTACAAAAGTGAATGGGGAGCTACTAGTTAAAGAATGCTAACTTATACTTCCTTGACCATTTTGCTTGTTACAATTCCAATTGACAGCAGCCAATGTGATGGTGGGGGCATCAAACCTCCTCTTGTTGTTGCTGCTGGTACTAGCCTAGCTACAAGCTAGCTAGTACTACTAGTTCACATTCTTGTTGAGATTGAGCTCACCAAGGAGGGGAGCACGTGCACCACCACCACCTAGGAGGAGGAGATATACTACCAGTGGCCAGAATAAGTATAAGGTATAGTACTAGGTGGTTGAATGATGGTGGTAGTGCAGATGTGTGTCATTGTGGTGCAACAACAAAATTATGTTGTGGTGGTGGTGCCAAATTAAAAAAAATTTGGCACAGGGGGTAAATACCCCCTGGAAGTGCAGGGGCAAATACCCCCTGCAAACACATGAATCCTAATCTTAGCTGTAGACTGGTAGTAAGAGTAGGTTGTGCAAAAAGAGTAGTTGATGCATTGAGCTGGGAAGACGATAAATATCCCCACATGCAGTTTGTAATTGTGTGTTTGTCTTCTATCTATTCTACAGCGATGGACAAAATTGCGGTTTGATACTGCCATACCTTTTACATAACTTGGAATGTAAAGGAGTATAAGTTTTGCCTGTCATGCAGCCGGTTGATATTATTCGATATTACTATCAGTGTACTTATTTCTGTGTGTGAGAGAATGAATTTTGAAATTGCCAAACTTTTCATGTGAAAAATTATCCGCGCGATAGTGTTGTTTTGGTTGGGTGTGATGCAAACATTGTATTAAACGACGAGGAAGGCGAGGAAAATATAAAATTTAGGGCATGAGGCCACCACCACCGCCGCCGCCAACATTGCTGCTGCCATGGAATTTTTCTTTGTCATCATCATCATCTTGTTGCTGTTGGTTGGGAGTTCGTGTCCATTCGGCGATCCATCCAGTTCCAGCACAGGAATGACATGTTTCGCGTCCCTGGTGACAAACGGGACAAGCAGCAAACACATCACCAACGGTCCCACTTTGTTGATATCCGTACCGGTGTTCCATACTTCCAACGTACATTTGCATCGTTCCACGACAGAATCGACAGGTACGTTCGCCTGCTCCGTTACAATCGGAACATTCGTTACTACCACAAGTCGATGGATCTTCAACGATACACTCGTTCTGGTGTTCTTCTACGGAAGCTTCCAAATTCCAAAACATTTCTAATCGCATACGAGCCTTGTCCATAACTGCATGTGATTCTGATGCATCATTTTTCTTGCTGTTATTGCTGCTGTCGTTGCTGCTACTTTGGGAAGTGGACGATGACTGTAGCTGTGTTGATTTCGCTGCTGCTGCTGATGGTGATGCTGTTGAAAAGACATTGAAATCATTGGTTCTGGAAAAAAATCGCAGCCCAAAGGGTTTTGAATTCGATGATCGATACGAACAGCGATGGGGAGACACTGCTGGTGGCATCCAAGCGGCGGCAGAGCCGGCATGAATCACGGTCGATCCATCATTGTTATTTAGCAGTTCTTGTGAACTTATTATTATTGTTATTGTTATTTGCAGAAGGAAAATCAGATACTTGTTCATGATTTCGTGTTTGAGTTTTCTATAAAAGTAATTGCTAGTATTGTGTTTTATTATTTTGTTTAATGTTAATTGTCAAGAATATTGTTACGTACTGTGAATGCCGATCCCATCTCAGCATTATTAGCAATTAGCATCCAACAAAGCAGCCCATCATTACACTCTCTGCGGAAGAAGAATAGAACCTTTTTTTTAAGACAAACCATCATCTTCGGCTCCTTTCGAAAAAACACCTTGATGGAAGTGTCTGGTGTTCTCTTGTGACGAACAGCTGTTCGTATGTCCTGTACGTACCAGGTACCTGGTACTAGGTATGTGAGTCAGCCAGGTGGATAGGGATAGTTTGTTTTGGAACGTCTCAAGAAATATATTCAGAAGCACACTTATTCTCAAAGAAAGTACCGTGGCCTCTACTAGCAGCTACTCTAGCTAGTCTATTGGTAGTAGTGGACTAGCTAGCAGTACTACTAGAGATTACTGCTACTACTCTAGCTAGACTAGCTATCTAGAGAGTAGGGTATTAGTAGGACTAATACTCGAGTATATTAGTCCAAGGAATATTATCAGTATGAATGAAGGTGATATTAGGTGATTATCAATACCATAGTAGCCAAAGATTTGGCTGTTGTGTAATCGTAAGCAGCTTCCACAAGAGGATCATCCAAACGAAATGTCCGAAGTGAAAGATATAGATGCCTCTGTCTTCCAGGAGACTATTTCTGCTGATCAATATGAACTACCAGTACAGCATCAAAAGCAGCAGCATCAAGAGGAACAAGATCAAGTTTTTCCAACATTAGCGGTAGCAGTACAACCAGCTCTCCATCTCTTGCTCGATGCTGGATATGGGATACCTCGTGAAATTCGGCCTCGACAGGAAAAAATTCTTGCCATTGCCAAGCAGATTGCCAATTTTTTAGAATGGCAACAACAGACATCGTCATCATTTGCTACGAGTAAAACAGAAACGACCAACCTTTTATTGGCTCCAGTGACTGTCATTGGATGCAAAGATGAAGAAATGAAAGCTGCTTTAATAGACCGCTTGGAAAGTCTTTTATCATCCAACCCAAAATCAAAAATGCTAACACAGATTACAAGCGCAACAAATGAAAATGAAATAATAGAAAATGAAGATTTTCGGTCGGATTCATTTTCTTCGCAGCAGCGGACCTCTGCAAAATCATCAACATCGGTAGTACAACAACTGCCGTCCCATTTTTCGTTTGCTCGTGACCAGGAACACACAGATACATTGCTAGTGGATGCCGTGTACCTTAGTCCGGATGCATCATCCTGTCTCAATCCGAATCGACCACCTCCATCCAAAGTTGTTGTAGGATTACTCATTGATCGTCGCATCCAATTGAATCGAAGTTTGGGACGATCACAACAACTTCACTTGGATGCCAAACGATGGCCCATGGAAGTTTTGGGAGATGGAAACTTGTGCCATTCTCAGGAACCACTCAATGTCGATACGATTCTCGAAGCCTTGCAGCAGTGGTCATGGAATAGTCACACTACTAGTAGTTGTAATACTAGTAGTACGGACGGTGGAAGTATGGTCAACAACGATTACGCCTTTCAGCAAGCATCGTTGCAAGCCTTTCTTCATCATACGAAACGCCATCCAGCCCGTCCAAAGCATCGCTGAAAAAAAAATACACATTGCTTTATACATTACAAGAAACCTCAACGACCGTAAAGCTTTAATAAAGTAAAATACTCATTGATTTTTGTGATGAGTGGCAATAACGAGGTGGTGGTGACGGTGGTGGTGATGCGATTCATATATTCATGTATTCCTTGTGCGTTGTGATACATTTACTTACAGCAGTAAGACAGTTATTTACTAGATGATGATCGGACGCCATTCCCTTCCCCTCAGCGCTACTCCCTTTTAAGCAATATCAAGCTTGGAACGCTGTCGGGTAGGTTTGTTGCCAGTGCTTTTTGGAACCGAACTTGACCTGCTCTTTCGGCGTTTGCCATTGGGTGCAGTACTACATTTCTGTTGATCAGATTTTGATTTTTCTTGTTTTTGGTTGGAACTCGAGTTCGAGCTTTGCGAATTGTTAGCGTCTCTCTCCCACCAATTTCCTTTCTCTGGTGAGTTCTTTGCCTTGCTCGGTGTATCTTGAGAAGACGCGGTGCCGTTGTTCGCACGGCTGCTGGGGCGAGGCGTGGAAGAGCTCCTATGATTTTGTGTTGGAGTCGGAGACCTCATGGACTGCCTTCCAGGAGCTGGAGACTTGATGGGTGATCTGCCATGTGTCGGAGTCCGCATTGATTCTCTACTTGGGGTGGCTGACCTCATTGACTCTTTAATTGGTGTTGGAGATCTCATTGATTGCCTACCACCGCTTGGCGTGGGAGACCTTACAGAGAGCCTGCCGCTGGGTGTTTTAGGGCGTTCGTCGGCGTCCAAGCTGGGTCTCCTCGATGCTTTTGCTCTCGTGTAAATGACGCCAGAATGCCCCAACTCTTCGTCTGTCCCATGAACACCACGAATGTTGTTACTAGAACTCATATCAAGATCAATGTACCTTCGGGATTTCGAGCCATCCCACGTCCAAGGAAATGTGTATAAGCTCATAATCCACTGAAAAATATACAAAACAGGAGCAATCGCAAACAAAACCAGCATAGCCACAAAGACGGTTTGAGTTGTCTCATCGTGCCAATCTAATGCCATATAGATAGCATCGCTAGTCTCCTCTGGGGCTGGTTCACCGGCTTGCTCAGCTGTGGCCTCTTCGTCCTCCAAACCATTATCCCATCCCATGGTAGCATGAATAATAGTCCACATGACATAAATGAAATCTATCGCAACGCAAATGAAAAAATGCTTGATGCGGACTGGTATGCGGTTGAGGATCATTCCATCAAACCAAACGGCAAGCACGGCAGCACCGTGTAGCACAATAGTCCCGTAAAGAAAATCGAAGCTGTCTTCTTGCATATGGACTGTAATGGTCCAGAAAAGAAACGTCGTCAGCACCTCCAAGTGTGCCGATACTTCAAAAACGATCCAAAAGATCTTGAGGTAGGTATTGACGCCATCCTCATTATTAGCTGGCTGAGTGGGTCGAATGTGTGCATTCACGAGTGACATAGTGGCGTAAACAACACTAAAAAGAAGAGCCCAGTGCTCTAATGTACCCAAAAACCAAGCTCCCTGAGGATGGTATGTCCATAAGTATATCAGTGAAGGGAACATCCAGAGCCAAATTAACCATTTCAAAATAGAGTGGGTGCTGCCAAAGGAGTTTGGGACATCCAAAAGCGCACCACACTCTTCCATCCCAAACCAACTCCAGGGATCGATCCATTCGTCCTTTAACCTTTGAAAGGGTGTCATGCTAGGGCGTTTGTACTGCATAATTTGGCGTTCAGGTTCTTCTTGTGCAGATTCTTCTAATCTTTGCACACGAGCAGACTTTTTGCTCTCCTTGGTAACCTCGTCCCGTGCAATGCGTATCCTTTTTGTGTTGCTGTGATGGTGGTCGTTCTTGTTCTGTCCTTCGTTCATTGTGGTTTTGCTTTGTTTAGGCTGGACCATTTCGTATGGCGCCATGGTTGGAAATTTGAAGTATGTACGAGTAGTTGTGAGGGATGGCGCAACCTTCAATCTGCGTGAAGGCAAAGGTTAGATATGCAAAGAAGAAAGTAGCCTCGGATGTCGGGTCGATGCGTGGAACAGGAATCGATGGATGATGCCTCGCAGAAAATACAAAGAAGAGCACTCAAATCTCAAATGGCGTTTTACACTCAATACTCAATACATTAAGTGGGTCGTGAGTCTACCAGGTAGGTATATGCTTGCTTCGAAGGGAATGTACTGAGGCTGTGGCAATGAACCTTGTACAGTAGGATAATACTCACTTACTTTCTGACGGGTATGCGGCAGTGCTTTGGGCACCCAAGACTCCCTCAAAATCCTATTCCGCTTATTATTATTATTTGCAATTTGCAACACTTCTTTTTGGAAACAAAATTCTACTACTAGTATTCTATTAGTACCGGTAGTGTGTGTGACCCTCGACTGGTGAGACTGGCTGCCGGTCATCTGCCTGCACTCTTAGCATCCGCAAAAATTAATTATTACTGTATTATGAGATCGTTAAATCCGTCAGTCAACATTACACGGTACAACATAATTTTAACGCTAACCGAGACTCTCAAAAGTGTCGTAGAAGCTAATGGTAGGACAGCAAGCTGCAATAAGGAGGAATTCGATTAGTACTGTAGCTCACAAATCAATCGTCTTGGTCAGAGAAAGCTCCGTCTGGTGACAATGGTTTGAAAACCAGATCCTAAAGGGAACAGTTAGACCCACAAGAGATACAATCCAGAACCAAACCTGGGAAGCAAAGACTACATCCGATAGTCCCGTTCGTACCACCAAAAGTTTGTGAAGAAAACTATCAACTCCTCCCAGATCTAGTCGGCGTTCAAAGAAATAGTGAGAATCATAACGTCCCTCTCTGGTAATGAAATTGGCTTCCTCGGATAGGTAGCGGGATGCGATTGTTGGATTGGTAAACACAAAGAGTTTGGAGATGGATGTCTTGACAAAGATTGCTAGTAGTTGTTTTCTGGACGACAACGCATCCCTTCCTTTGCCATCCAACTTGATGATCGCTTTCAAGGAGGCTGTCGATGTGACATCTTTCCATCTGAACAATACAATGGTATTGCAAAAGAAAAGAAAAATGTTCAAAGTGTCAGAGGCCAGTACACAGTGCTACACGCAGCTACAATGGTACAAGGTTGCAGATTTGCTTGTGCGCAACCAGATGACAACCTACCTCTTTATGCAGAAT
>Ga0100393_10002583_pt1 | contig 17481 bp, 14 predicted proteins | sample CryGeymeta201517_FD_81546 | JGI IMG/M metagenome (GOLD analysis project Ga0100393, IMG submission 81546) | Groundwater microbial communities from Crystal Geyser aquifers in Utah, USA - Crystal Geyser metaG 2015-17 | ecosystem: Environmental > Aquatic > Deep subsurface > Groundwater | place... | reverse complement strand
CGAATATTATCACCATACGTTTTGGTTTTCGCTTTGGGCGTTTGGAATTGTAATTTTGTGGACGGTACTCTGGCAATTTCTGCTGAATAGATTTCCTAAAACATACGCAGGCGACTTTTTCATGTGGCTCGGGAAAAACATCACCGTGTTTTATATCATTCAATGGCTGATAATCGGGAATATTGCCACAGCCATTTACCAAACACAACCACTAATCAGCTTCCCGTTCTGGTTTGCAGGGATATTCACGGTTACAGTTTTGATTATTAAGATTATAGCACGTTTTAGTAAAGCCTGAATTACCGATTTTTGCAGATTATTGCCTTTGAAAAATGTAAATAAGTAGTCAATATTGCCTTTGATTTTTTATTTTATTGCCTTTGACCTTTGAAATATAAATAGATGTGGCTAAAGCCTGTCAATCGAAACATTTAGTATCCGTCAGCTAAAGCAGGCGGAAATAAGAAAGTCCATTATTACCAAAAAGATACCAAATCCAATTACCGAACCACCAACTTTTTTGCCGGGGTTTTTGTATTCCCGTATTCAATAAAACAATTATAAACGCCACTTTGATAACGACTTACATCTAACATCAAATGATCGGTGTGGTTATCTACAATAAACATCTCAATTTGTTTTCCTGAATTGTCGATGAGATGAAGCGTTGCCTGCGTTACATTTTCGGGCAGCGAGTAAGCGACTTTTAAAGAGTTGGTTGCCGGATTTGGAAAAGCATTCAGCAAAAAATCAGGTTTGCCGGCATGATTTATTGCACTCACAACAGGACTGCCTGGCAAACTGTAAATGTTGGTCCATACTTTCTCGGGGAAAACTGAAAAATCATAACAGTAAGAAAAAAGTTTGTACTCATTTTCACCTGTTTTATTGACGTAATTATAAAGCGACCCGTCGATAAATGTGATTTGCGACCCATCGTCGTTAATAATTTTACTGTCGTATTCGTAATAAGCTTGCGAAGAATAGTATTTGTAATAAGTACAGAGCAATTCAATGCCAGCATCGGTGTCAAACAGATTTTCCGAAATAAATTTAATGTCAGACAAATAAAAACCGCTGGGTACATTGCAACTTATGGTTTTAAAAAGCGATTGGTCGGTGTTGTAAATACGGCACTGCCCAAGAGGAACATCCATCAGGTAATATTTGTACCCCAGCGTTTCGAGTTTTACCACCGAAGTGGATTAGTCGTATTTTTTATCGAGGGTAACCTGTGCCTGCAATACAAATGCGGCCAGTAGGAGGATTGTTGTTAAAAGTTTTGTTTTCATGGTTTTGTTTTTTAATTGTTGTTAAATTTTAATTGCTTAACCCTGGCATTTATGCCAGGGATTGTCAATTACAAAACATTCCGGGCTTTAGCCCTTAATTTGAACCGGTTGGGCTAAAGCCCGTTTTCATTTCTGTTGCTTAATCTCCGGCATAAATGCCGGAGTTAGTCATTCTTCACCGCTGGTGAAACGCGGATTCGTTTTATTTTATCAATCCCAATCCCTCTTTTGCCGAGGCATCGCCGGTACTGTAAAGCAATACCTTGTTAAACAGCACTTTTGCCTGAGGGTAATTTCCCAGGAAGTAGGAAGTCCAGCCAAGCATCAGCAGTCCGTCGTACCCAAAAGGGTACAAATCGACCACTTTTTTAAACAGCGGCTGCGCTTTGTTGTAATCTTTACGCCCGTAATAAACCAATCCCAAACGGTACAAGGCAACCGTATTATTCGGACTGATTTCCAGAATTTTATTATACAAATCCTCAACCTCCTTCCATCGCCCAAGCGCCGCCAAAGGCAAAATCAAACCAAAACGGGCCTCTTCGGAATAAGGTTTCAGTTTTTGTGCTTTGTTGTAAAATATAATGGATTCGTCGAATAAGCCGGCATTGTAATTCAGCCATCCCAAACGCAGGTTCATTTCGTAAGATGCCTCATCATAAACTTTTTTCAAATCATCTGCCGAGGCTTTAAAATCGCCACTTTTTTCATGCTGGTAACTTTTTGTAAAAGCTGCTTCGACCGCTTCCTGTGAAACCTGCGACACCGCTGAAAAACCGGCGGCTGTAAAAATCATTAAAATAATTTTTCTTCTTAAAAATTCCATGATATTCCTGCTGTTAGCGTGTGTTTTATGTATTTATACTTCAGCGGGTTTGTAATAGTTCCACTGGTATAAATATTATATTTTTCAATTACATCCTGGTTGATATACCGAACCACAAACTGGTATTTTTTGGCCACTGGAAAGTACAAACTTCCCATGATTTTTTGCTCCGACCGGCCGGGGAAATTGGCAACCACATAACCTGCGGGTTCGATAAAATTCTTCATATCGCCGTTTAAATATTGCCCGTAAAAATGTACCGGCCCCAGTTGCGCACCTCCCGAAATCCCGAAAGTGATGTAGTCAAAACCGTTTTCAGCATCGTTTTTAAAGTAAACCCGGGGAGTGAAGTAAAAATTTGTATTCGAGAACGGGTAGTAAGTTATCCAACCCGAAAGCTGCGTAAATCCTTCGTTGTAAATATTGGCGAAATTCACTTCGGCACCGGGGGCAAAATTGCCAAAATGGCCCCAGGTTGATGTTGAGAAGATAAAGTCGGAAAACTTTACCGAAGTGCTGTAAAATGTGTTGGGGTCGTAATTTCCCAAAATCAAATCAGAATTTCCCCAGATTATATTTGCCGAAGGAGAAACATACCACTTTCTGCCCAATACAAAAATAGGATTGATAAAATACTGGTTTTGTTTTACATCGATGGGGAATGTATTTCGCGACCCCCAAAAAACCTGCTCTTCGCGGTTGATGCCGAGATGTGTGAAATTGTGCGACAAAAAAACTCCCGGGGCAAGCTGGTGGCTGTAATCCACCGATTCGAAATGGTAGTTTTTCAATATAAAAGCTTCGCCATAATCGCTTCCAACATTTAGTTCTTCATCAAACGCCCGGTTTGCCAATGCATCAAAATCGGGGTTGAAACTGTACCCGGTTTCCAGCGCCGCGCGCAGTGGTTTCATGTTCTGGTAGTTGATTTTTACCTTTACCGGTACAGAAAATTTCGCTGCATATTTCGATGCTTCCACACTTCGTCCGGCATAAACCAAACTGTAATACAAATATTCCTGCAGCCACTCAAAACTCTGGTCGTTTTTCCAGGCTTTCAGAAAATAGTCAGATGCAATCCGGTATTTTTTCAGGTTAAAATATGCAATTCCCGTGCGTGCCTGCAGGTAAAAAAAGTCGATTTCATGATTGCGCGCTTCGTCAGCAAAATCTATCAGTTCAGCCCATTTTTGCTGCTCGAACAACTCGTATGATTTTTTATCAACCTCTGGGTAATTCCACATTTGCTGAGCCGAAACTGCAAGCACTAAAACAAGGAATATTCCTGTCAGTTTAATTCGTTTTGACATTTTATTTTCAATTTAGCCTTATTAAAACTCACGAAAATCTGCAGCTCATTTTCTTGCGAAATCTTTATTTCGATTTCAAAATTCCGTGTTTCCCTGCCCGCAATTTTTTTGGAAACCGATGCACTCATTTCAATATCGCCTGCCGACAAAATATCGCCCGCTTCTTTGATGGTAAGCTGGTAATCGGCCCTTAAAAACAAATAAAGCGGGGCAACAAAATCCTGAAGAATTTTCAGAATCCCGCCAAACATAAGGTTTATCGGGATGGTATCTTCAATTTTACTATTGGGGAGAAAACCCAGCGGAACTTTAAAAAGCGCAATAAAAAACCAGTACAGCGCCGAGTTTTTCGACCCGGTGAAATTGGTGAAATAGTGCAAATCGCCGCTGTTGTAGAGATACGCCAGACCGCCATCTTTTTCGCAGTTGATGTACGTGTTATTGTACACATCGGTTTCCACTATCCACGAAAAAGCGCCGGCCTGTTTTTGCCATGTTTTTTTGTCCGATTCAACTTCAACCTCCACATTTATCCGCTGACCGGGGATAAAATGGAGCGCTGCTGCCAGCGCCTCATTTTTTGCCGGATTCACCACCACCTGATTGTTCTGCGGAAATTCGAAATTTTTCAGTGAAAAGCTGTTTTCTTCTTTTAGTAAATAATGGCCAAACGGGTAGTCGAGCGTAAACGAACCGATGTGCGGCAAAACCTGGAATTGAAAATGAAGGTGCGGGTAAGGCGACCGGCCCGAGTTACCGCAACGGCCCAAAAGCTGTCCCTTTTTTACCAAATCGCCCGGTTTTACTTCGATTGAATGGTATTTCAGGTGACTGAGTTTGGCATACAAATAATCGTTGCATTTGATAATAACCGTGTTTCCCCAGTTATTCCGGGTGTTTACATCGGCAATTTTATTATCCTGAATGTTGTTCACCACTTCGCTCACTGTGCCGTCGAAAGTTGCAAGGACCGCTTTTCCGAAGCAAAAATAATCTTCGGCAAAATCGCCCGAACCCCTGAACTGCCGTCCACTTTTGTCGGTAATCACAAAATCCCAGGCATGACGCCAGGCGCCTTTGTGGGTATGTTCGCCGTTGTGTGCCTGGCTCACCGTCCACTCGCCAAAAAATGGCAGCGATGCCGAAACCGGGTAAGCAGCCGGAAAACGTTTCAGGTTGCCCGAATACAGGTAGAGGTTTTTCTCAGGCAATCCAAGTTGAACCGGCGTTTCAACAAGCCGTTTAGGGCGTTGTTCACGCAGTTTCAAGGCATACAAAAACATTAAAACCACCGCGTTAAACGGAAGCGAGTAGGGCGAAATGCGGAAAAGGATAAAAATCTGCTGGGTACCGGTGGTAAACAAAACCACTGTCGGAAGCAGTAAAATTATCCAGGCATAACTTACCCGTCCGGGCACCAGATAATACCCGCCCAGCGCGATGGCCGTTAAAATATAGTTGAACCCGATAAAGGTGTAGTTGAGCGAATTAAATTCGATACCAACGATTTGATAAAACAGGTAAGCCACCGAATAACCCAAAACCGAAAGCACAAAAGTGATGCGCGAATAAATGAGCAACCCGATGGAAATGATGATTCCGGCAAGCAGGTGACTTTGAAAAAAGATGGCGCCCAGCGAATGAAAATAGATTTTCAGAAACGACGAACTGATTGAATTTTCAAGGAAATCGTACATGTTTACAAACGTTTGTCCGCCCAGTGCATACAATTCGTTGTAGGTAAATATTCCCCTTTCGCTGATATGCAGCGCGTTTAAGTCGCTGCCGGAAAGCACCACGAGCCAGATGGTAATCAGAAACGGAACGCTCAGGTAAGGCAAACCATATTTCCCGAGTACTCCCTGGAAAACGATGGTCAGGAAAAAACTGATAACCGCCGCAACCGCCACCAGCAAAAAAAGTTCGGGCGACGGCTGATAAAACAATCCAACTCCCAAACCTACCAGCAGCGCATTAAAACCATACAACCCCGAAACGAGCAGGTATTTGTTGTAACCCAGCAGCCACGCGAGTGTGTTGGCAACCAAAACGGCCAGCAATCCACCAATGCCCGCGCCGTAATCGAAAAAGCTGATGAGCAAAAGAAAAACAGCCAGCAGTTTCGAGGTGGAAAAAAACACCTGCGAATAGCTGTTCAGGATTGACTGAACGAGTTCTTTTCCGTTTAAAGGGAAGCTTTTCATGCTGCTTTATCTTTCATTTTTCAAAACCAATTTTGTTAACTGATTTTCTTCATTTACCCCGACCCTAAAGGGAGTGAAGAAAATCAATTTGCTCCCTTTAGGGTCGGGGTAAACAAATTGAATTTCTGAACGGTGCACCATACATTATTTATCCTACAAAGTAATATTTTCAATTCCTTTTCGGATTCATCTCAAAACTTTGCAGGGAATCAAGATTTTCTTTTTTACGGATGATATGTGTTTTTCCTTCCAAATCGATTAAAACCACATTTGGGCGGAAAGTGATAAACTGCATCCATTGTGCCATGTTGTAGGCGCCAACCCTCTCAATCACCAGTCGGTCGCCGGTTTTTACATGCGGAAAATTGATGGCATCGCGCCACACATCGAAGTTCATGCACAACGGCCCGACAATGGTGGGATCATCAACATATTCCGAAACTTCTTTGCTTGGGTAAACGCCGAGATTGTACCAGAACGAAGTGAACAACAAATTTACACCGGCATCAATAACCATAGTGCGTCGGCCAAGAGTAGAACGTTTGTTGGCCAGAACGGTGGTGAGCAAAAAGCCGGCATCGTCAATCAATGCTCGACCGGTTTCGAGGAAAAGCACCGGCAGGTTTTCATGTGGAATTTCTGACGAAATAATGGCGTTCGAAATGGCCTCGGCGTATTCATCAAATGTTGGGCAGGTTTCAGAACCCGGCATGTACGCGCCTTTTAGCGTGTTCTTCGAGGCAAAACCGCCGCCCAAATCGATGTATTTCAGCCAGTAATCAAATTTTCTGTGTACTGCCATATAAAGGTTCGATAACTTGTTTGCAGCAATTGCATGTGCTGAAGTTACCATAATGTAGGTTCCAATGTGAGTGTGAAGCCCAATCAAATCAAGGTTTTCGGCTAACATTATGCGGTTGATGGCGTTCCAGGCCTCGCCGTTTTCGTAGTTAAAACCGAAGCGGTCCCATATTGGGTAAATGCCTGTGTCCATGTTAATGCGGATGGCAACCCTGGCTTTTTTACCCAATTTTCGCGTGGTTTCAATCAGCAGGTACAATTCATCGAAGTGGTCGATATGGATGCAGGCGTTGTGGGTGATGGCCAGCGTTAAATCTTCCGCCGACTTTTCGGGGCCGTTAAACAGAATTTGCGAACCGTTTACACCCAACGAAAGCGCTTTTTGAAATTCAAATCCCGAAACCACTTCTGCCCAAGCACCTTCTTCATGAAAAATACTGCAAACCGCATCGAGATAATTGGTTTTGTACGACCACGCAAACTGTACTTTCGGGTAGCGGGTTTCGAAGGCGCGGCGCGCTTCGTTGTAAGTTTCACGGATGGTCTTTTCTGAAATGACAAACAGCGGTGAACCGTATTCGTCCATTAGTTTTTCCACTGCAATTCCATCAATTGCTGAAACTATTTTTTGTTTTGCCGGTAACCCGAATTTATTGGGAATTCCTGCGGTTATTTTGCTGATAACCGGTTTTTCGTATTTTAGTTTTTCCATTTTCTTCTTTTCAAATTTGATATTTGCTATACTATCGAAACAGACTTCGACTACGCTCAGTCTGACGGTCACCCTGAGCGTAGTCGAAGGGTTAAATCTCCTTATTCATCGAGATAGCCGCGAATTTTTCCAAATCTACAATCATGTCGTAAGAGTAACGCACAAACATTTTTCCTATTTTGTATGAAGTCATTGGTTTTACATCCCATCCCAGTGCCAGTTTTATCAAAGCATCGGGAATATTTTGCCCGGCACCCACGGCAAGATAAACCCAGGCCGGAATCCGCGGATTGATTTCGATGAGGAAATATTCGCCATTGTTGGTTTTTATCAGTTCCAGTTCCATGCCGCCTTTCCATTTTGTTTTTTGGATAATCATGCTGGTAAGTTCCATCATTTTGTTGTCAGCCAATGTTATTCCGCCCCAGGCTTTTCCTTTGTCGGTAATGTATTGCTTGCGCATGGGTACGGCGGCAATCGTGTTCCCTTTTCCGTCGCCGAGTGCAATCACATTTACTTCGGTACCTTTTACAAATTCCTGTGCAATAACCGGCAAGCCCCATTTGGCGGCCAGTTTATGAAAAGCCTGTTTTGCCTGTTCTTCGTTGGCGGCGATATATGCATCGTAAAACTGCCCCTTAATCATAATCGGGTATTCCATTTTTTCCTCAATTTCCTTAATCTGGCTAAAGCTCCCAAGGTTGATACTTCCCGGTACTTTCACTCCGTATTTTTTGCCATACTCGGGTAATTTATCTTTTTCGCGTTCCTGAAACTGTTTCAGCGAGGGTAAAAATGTATGGATTCCCTTTTCCCGCAACCGCTGTTCATTTTTCATAAACGAAAAAAGTTCGGCATCGAAATTCGGTATCAGCACATCAATTTTTTCCTGCCGGTGAATCCATTCAATTCGCTCAATTAATTCATCGGAACCCGCAGATGGATAAGGAATCTGAAAAATGCGGTCGCATAAACCTTCCATATAAATGCCAGGCTCCAGATTTTCGTACACCAGCCCGATAATGCGTACATCAAAATCTTCAGATTCCTTTGCGCCGCGGATAACCGGAACCCCCGGGCCCGGATTATCCGTGTTGTTGAGTCCGGTTACAGCAAGTGTTATTTTCTGTTTTGCCATTATCTGCAACTATTTAAAATCCATCGGATTGTCCTGAATAATAATCTGATGATGTTTCAGCAAAGCGCAAAACTCATAAAAGTCCTTTTCAAAAGTAAGGTCGTCAATTTCGTACTTTTCGAGTATTGCTGTTTTGAGGTTTTCGAATTCTTTTTCCTCCTGAATATTTTTTATCAGCTCCAGGCCAAACGGGTTCAGGCTGAATGAATCGCCTGTTTTCGAGTTAAATACAAACCCATTGTCACTAATTTTTACTTCTTCCGGTATTTTCATTCTTTTTTGATTTCTTGTAAAGTTGTCGAAAGTTTTAAAGTTATAACAGTTTATGATGTTAAATTATTTTGAATATCTGTTACCAAAATTACAATTCAATAGTTTCAGTAACATCACCAACAGTTACATTTGCTTTGTTGTCGCAATCGCCGGTTCCGTAATCAATGGTTTTAACAGATTCACCTTCGGTTTCAATTTCAACAGTGCCGCTAACGGGATAAAAGCAACCTGTTTTATAAATTAAGGCCGAAGTAATTTTCATAGTAAAGGCTTTTTCATCCAGGTTAATTCCGGATCCGGCCCCTGTAACCGCCCAAACATTATCGGCAAATAAAGTTGTTGCGCCACCTTCAATTTGCTCACTTTGTTTTTCACAGCTCCAGGTAATTGTTAAACCGTCAGTATTGGTAATTTTGGCATCGGATACTTTTTTTGTAATTGTCAGGTTTCCATTTTCATTTAAGCCGGTATTCAGAATTGTTTTTATACCTTCCATTTTATTGTCATTCATGTAAAAATCTTCAAAAGTTATTTCTTTTAAAGAACCTTCATTACGCCACCAATCTGAAATTTTCACATTTATTTTACCCCGTTTGGTATTTCCAAGTAAACACGTACAATTTTCAGTTCCATAATCGAGAGTCCAGCTTCGTGGCCAGAATTCACCATTTTCGTTTTCGTGAATTGTTACGGTTAAGCAACTCACTAACTCTGCCGATTTCAATCCATCGTCAGTATTTGTAATTTCCTCTTCTGTTTCAAAAGAAAAAGCATCCACTAAATTTAGATAGTCAGCTATTTCTGTTTTTGCAACAAAATTCTGAACTTCGTCCTCATCCCTGTTACATGAACCAAGCATGGTTACTATTGAAATTACTGTCATTAAAACAAAAAGTTTTTCTAATTTTTTCATGATAAAATTGTTTTTAAAATTTTTAAATAATAATTTGAACTTCATTATGACACAGATTAAAAAAAAAACCTGCGCCAGAAAATATTTTTTTTCAGAATTAAAAAGAGAAACTAAGAAATGAATTGTCTTAAAGATATATCTCAGAATAATGTTTATTTTACTTTTGGCATTAATCTTGTTTTTAGCAGAAAATCAAGATAGTTCAACAATTAAAACTTACAGTCATGAAAAAACTTACAACAATGATTTTATTATTTGCATCGGCATTTATTCTGTCGTGCGAGGGTCCAATGGGCCCTCCCGGATTCGATGGAAAAGATGGCACCGATTTGCTGGGAACCGTTTTTGAAACGGAAGGCGATTTTCAGCCATCGAATAATTACGAGTTGTTTTTTGAATTCCCTGCCAATTTTAAAATATACGATACCGATGTGGTACTCGTTTATATTTTATGGGATGTGGTTGACGTAAACGGTAAAAACACTGATGTTTGGCGGCTTTTGCCACAAACAATCGTTCTGGATGAAGGTGTGATTCAGTATAATTTCGATTACACAGTTTATGATGTGAAAATATTTTTAGAAGCTACAATTCCTTTCAACGAACTTTTACCCGCCGAAACGCAGGATCAGGTTTTCAGGATTGCGGTTCTTCCGGCCGATTTTATTGCCAGCAAAAAATCATCCGAAATCCGGGATTTGAGTATTTTGATGAATTCGCCTGAAGTGAAATTCACGTTGATTGGGAAATAAGCTATTCGCCCGGATCAACTTTTAGTGTGGTAGTGTGGCCGTTTTCACTATTTTTATCGGATGAAAAAACGGGGATACTTTATTATTTTTTTCACTGTTATCGCTGCTTTCTGGCAGTTGGCTTTTCTGCAAAACGGCATGAAATGGGATTTTGTGGATGCCTTTCTACCTTCGCGTTATTTTTTTTCCGAATCGGTTTTAAACCACCAGTTTCCGCTTTGGAACCCATACCTGCTCTACGGAACGCCTATTTACGCCGACCTCGTTTCGGTTTTCAACCCTGAATTCTGGATTATAGGAAACATGTTTGGTTACTCCAACATTACCCTGCAATTCATGTTTTTGGCCTACATTTTTCTGGCCGGGATTTCATTTTTTTATTTTCTGAAACAGTTCAATGCCGATGTTCAACTTTCAGTTGGATTATCGGTTATATACATGTTATCGGGGTTTACCATCGGCAATTCGCAGCACGTGGCTTTTGTGTGCGGGTATGCCCTGATTCCGTTTCTGATTGCATGTTATTATCAGTTTGTCAGGGAAATCAACAAAACCAACTTTGTACGTTTGTCGGTTGCATTATTTATAATGATTTACTGCAGTTACCCGGCAATTACCATTATTTCGGGGTACTTTTTATTGTGCATTTTTATCTGGTATTTAGTGATAAACCGAACTGATAAAATCTATGTTAAAAAGTCAGTGGGTAATCATTTTGCTTTGCTGATGATTGTAATTCTGTTTAGTTCCACGCTGATTTTGGCATATTTTCAGATTTCGCCATTTTTAAACCGGTTTAACGGGCTGCCTATCGAACTGGCCCAAAAACACCCTTTTTCATTAAAATCTTTATTGTCATTTTTAGTCCCGATGGCTGCCGGAAACGACCCGCAGTATTTTAAAACCGATGTTTCGTTTTCCAATGGTTACTGGGGAATCATCAGCCTGGCGCTTTTTTTATCTGTGCTTACCAAAAAAGCGGTTCAAAAAGAATCATATTTAATCCTGTTTTTTGGCCTTTTTGCTTTGCTGGCCTCTTTTGGCGATCAGTTTTTTGTGCGTGAATTGCTTTACAAATTTGCCCCGTTGATGGACCGGTTCCAGTATCCGGGAATGTTCAGGGCTTTTTTCATCTTTGGCTTTCTGGCATTTACCGGAATCAATTTTAAATATTCTGATTTCAGTTTTGCCGACCGAAAAAGGTTAATCCTGATTTCGGCTTCAATAATTACAGTGCTGTTGATTTTGGTTTTTCAGGCGAATTCCCGGATTGAAAACTTTGCTTATTTCACGGATGGCCAAAAATTTTCGGAAGAACTTTTCACCGCGACACGTTTTAACAATATTGTTTTTCAGGGAATTATTCAGATTTTATTTCTTTCAGTCCTGATTTTAGTTACCTGGAAAATTAAAACGGTGAAGCATTTTTCTGCTGCTTTGCTTTTCCTTTTTGTTGCCGATGGTATTGTTTCAACACAATTAAGCGCGCATTATACAGTGTTGAGCAAACACAATCCGGTTGAATTTTACAATTACCTGAAATCTTCGCCAAAAGGTTTTCCCATTCCCAACCTGAACCCGGTTGAAGAAAACTCCGACAGGAATGCAGCCAACGAATTTACCTGGATGAACAACAATGTTTTTCCCAAAAAAGTAACTTTCGATGGGTTGGTTTCCTTTAAAACCGATGGCTACCGGTATCTTTCCGACAATCACCCCGATTTGCTGGAAGTCATAAAAAAAGAGGCGGTTGTATATTTTTCCGATGATATCAGGAAAGATACTTTTATCATCGATTTTAAACCAAATACTGTTTTTTTGCAAACTTCAGACTATAAAAAATTAACAGGCAAAACTTTGCGTTCAGCCAAAAAGGATAAACTAAAAATCAGCGTTTTTTCCCCCACCCAAATTGAAATAAAAACCAGCGCCGAATTTCCTCAGCTACTTATTTATCAGCAAAATTATTACAGCGGGTGGAAGGTTTTTGTTGATGGGAGTGAACAGGATTTATTGAAAAGTAACTTCACCCACATGGCGGTTTTGGTCCCCGCTGGTGAACATACCGTTCGTTTCGAATATTCAAACCCGGGAATAGTTTTGATGTTTTGTTTTACATCGCTTATCTTTTTGATTTTAATTGCTTTACTGATAAAATATTACGTTTTTCGAACTCCTGAAAGAAAAAAGCAGGTAATTATTTTAATTGTTTTCGGCTTTTTCATTTTCGTTTTAGCGAGCGGCACAAACCGGTATTTTTATCAAAAAAACAAACTCGGGCTAACCCCTATAATTGCTGAAAAGGTGGAAAAGTGGAAATTAACTTACAACAATGATATCCGAATTTTGCTGAGCACAAAACAAAAAGAATTAACCGAATCGGTTGATGCTGATGCAATTTGCTTTATCAACGAAAAAAGTAATGTTGCCGAATTGAGTGATTTTTTGATGAATTCGCGCAGTAAATATTTTGCTTTTGCCTGGCAGGGCGGGATTATCGGCGATGAACTTTTCGAACTGATTTATTCGTTTTACCCTGAGGTGATTGAACAAAAAATAAGAAATAACTCGGGTTTCATTCTGACTGAAAAAGAAAACGATAAGCAGGAATACAAATTTATCCGCACTTTTGAACCCGAAAATACGACGGATTGGGTACAAAACTCAGCAAGAATTAAAACAGATTCTGTCAGCGGAAACCACACTTATTTTTATACTAAAAATGATGAGTTTGGGACTTCTGTTGAATTTGTGGCAGATGAATATCTATTTGAAAACGATAAAATTACGATTCTTGCCGATTTCAAAATTGAAGAAAAACTGACCGAGGTTTTGCTTGTGTTTACCACCGACCGCATCGGAGAAACGAAGATTTATCAGGTTTCGAAAATCAATCAGTTTGCCAAAACCCCCGATAAATGGAGTAGGGTAGTCTTCGAACTTAAAATAACTCACGAAATACAGGAAGGGGATAACATAAAAATCTATTTTTGGAACAACAATAAAGTAAATTTTGAAATCGACAATTTGAAAATAAAATTTGGTAAATCTTAAAATATGGAACTCGTTTTTGCAACCAACAACCAACATAAATTAGAAGAATTACAGGCCATTCTGGGCAATCATTTTAAATTGTTAAGTCTGAACGATATCGGGTGCGATGAGGAAATACCCGAAGACCACCCAACTTTGGAAGAAAATGCCAGCCAGAAAGCCTTTTTCATTTTCAACAAATTTGGTTATAACTGTTTTGCCGACGACACAGGTTTGGAAATTGAAGCGCTCAACGGCGAACCCGGTGTTTTCTCTGCACGTTATGCCGGAGAAGAAAAAAGCTCTGAAGCAAACATGGATAAAGTAATTGGTAAACTGGCCAAAATAAATAACCGCGATGCACGTTTTAGAACAGTAATATCGCTGGTGATTGACGGCGCGGAAAAACAGTTTGACGGTGTGGTTGAAGGCGAAATTCTGACCGAAAAAAGAGGAGTTTCCGGTTTTGGATACGATCCCATTTTTCAACCCAAAGGATTTTTGCAGACTTTTGCCGAGATGAATTTAACCGATAAAAATAAAATCAGTCACCGCGGCAGGGCTGTCGAAAAGCTGGTAATCTATTTAAAAAGTAATATAGCGTAAAACCTGATTTCATGATTAAATATATTCTTCTGATTTTTTCATTTTTTCTGATTCTTGCGGGCAATGCACAAAAAAAGCAAGGTAGCTGGCAGGATTATCTTTCTTATTCGGAAGCAACAAAAATTGCGCTTGCAACCAACCAGGTTTTTTGTGCCTCAACAGGTGGATTGTTTTATTACGATTTGCAGGATAACAGCGTTGGCAAGGTTTCCGAAATTTTAACTCTTTCTGATTTTGGCATTAAAACCATAGCTTACAATCAGGCGAATAATGTGCTTGTAGTAGCCTATAACAACAGTAATATCGATTTGATTTATAAAAATAAAGTCGTCAATCTGTCGGATATCATGCGCAAACAACTTACCAGCGATAAAACCATTAACAACATTTGCTTTATTGGCAACGAGGCTTATTTGGCCTGTGGTTTTGGAATTGTGGTTATTAATCTGAAAAAGAACGAAATAAAAGATACCTATCTCATTGGCGAAAGCGGAGAAATGTTGAATGTGAACGATATTGAAACCGATGACGTTTATTTGTATGCCGCAACCGATGAAGGCATTTTGAGAGCCACATTTCAGGGTACCAATCTGGCCGATTACAGGAACTGGGTCCGGGTTACAAATATTCCAAATTCCACCGGGAAGTTTAATCACCTCGAAATTCATGCCGGACAACTGATTGCAAACTACACTCCTGACCAATGGGACCAGGATCAATTGTACATTTTAAACGGAAGCAACTGGGAAACTTATTTGCCGCAGATAAGATATTCGTACGATGTTCAAAGCAACGGAAAGTATTTAACTGTGGCAAGCCGCGAACAGATATTTGTGGTTAACGAAGCTCATCAGGTTATAAAAGAAATTAATCGTTACAGTTTTGGAAGCGAGAATATTTCACCAATTAGCCCCAGAAGCGCTGTAACCACCGAAAATGGGATAATCTGGATTGCAGATTATGTAAATTCAATGATAAAGATTTCGGGGGATCAAAATGAACGGGTTAAGTTAAATAGCCCGTTTGATAATGTTATTTTCTCTTTAAATCAATCGGGTACGGATTTGTGGATGGCCCCCGGAGGAACAAAAGGTTGGGAAATACCCCGTTTTCAGCGATTTCGGAATAACCAGTGGGACTATTTCAGAAAAAGCAGTAACCCGGAGTTGGATGGTTTTCCTAATGTTCTTTTGGTTAAAGAAGATCCGTTTAATGCAGATCATTTCTTTGTGGCAACCTGGGGCGGCGGTGTTTTGGAATACCAAAACAGTCAGTTCGTTACCCGGTTTACCAATAAAAACAGTCCGCTGCAAACAGCTTTGCCAACACAACCCGACGAACCGTATGTGCGTGTTGCCGGTCTGGATTTCGACTCGCAGGGAAATTTATGGATGACCAACTCTGAGGTTGCCCAAAACCTGCATAGCTTATCGCCTTCCGGGGAATGGAAATCCTTCACTTTGCCCGATGTTGCCAGCCGCTACAATCTGGGACAGTTACTGGTAACCCAGTACGATGATAAATGGATGATTGTGTTAAGCAGCAACGATATGGTTGTTGTGGATAAAACCGGAGAACGAAAAAAACGATTGCTGGTAACATCGTATTTCAACAACGGGCAAAATGAAATTTATAACCGGATGAACGATGTGCATTGTGTAGCCGAAGATAACGACGGCGCAATCTGGCTCGGAACATCAAAAGGCGTTGCGGTTTACAATAATCCGGGGCGCATTTGGGATACCGATAATTTTTATGCCATTCAACCCAGCCTCGATTTAAACGATGGATTGTACCACCCGCTGCTCGAAAACGAAACCGTAACAGCTATTGCAGTCGATGGCGCAAACCGTAAATGGCTGGGAACCAAAAACTCTGGAGTATATCTGGTTTCAGAAACCGGCACCAAAGAGATTTTACATTTCACCGCCAGTAACAGCCCGCTTTTTTCCGATAATATTGTTTCAATTGCTATTAACCAAAAAAACGGAGAGGTTTTTATCGGTACCGAAAAAGGGATGATTTCGTACATGGGGGAAGCAATTGAAGGGAAATCAACTTACGACAGCGTTTATGTTTATCCAAACCCGGTTCGCGAAACGTACGACGGGCCGGTTACCATTACCAACCTGATAGAGAACTCGGAAGTGAAAATTACCGACATTGCGGGAAACCTGGTTTACAGAACTACTTCGCTGGGTGGGCAGGCAATTTGGGATGGCACTAATTTAAATGGCCGCCGGGTAAAAACCGGTGTTTACCTTGTTTTTTGCAATGATGAAAACGGCGAGGAAACACATATTACGAAACTTTTATTTATAAATTAACAGAGGATTTTATTTTTTATGGTTATAAATTTTTGAAATACCAAAACTCGAATTGCAAATAACAAATAAAAGCCAAAACCAAAAAATCAATTATTCAAACTTTTCCGACACTCAGGTTTGAATTTTAGATATTGGAGATTGTGATTTATTTGAATTTTGTTTTTTGTTTTTTGGAACTTTAACTTCACTTTTTGAACTCGAAACCCGAAACTCTAAACTGATTATGCTGGTATCAACCGAAGGAATAGTTCTGCACTTTATCAAATACGGCGAGAGCAGTGTAATTGTCACTATTTACACGCGCGATTTTGGACGGCAAAGTTACCTTGTAAATGCTGCGCGAAGTAAAAAATCGCAAAATAAAGCCAGCTTGTTGCAACCGCTTTTTCTGGTCGATTTGGTTGCCTATCAAAAACAGTCCAGCGAGTTGCACCGTGTAAAAGAACTCAGAAGCAACCAGGTGTATCAGAATATTCCTTTCGAAATTGCTAAATCATCACAGGCAATTTTTCTTGCTGAGGTGTTGTACAAATCCATCAACGAGCAGGAAAGCTACCCCGAAATGTTTGATTTTATCAAAAACTCGTTGTTGTATTTCGATATCATGGAAACAGGATTTTCCAGTTTTCATCTCTGGTTTTTATTCAGGCTAACCGAGTATTTGGGTATTTTGCCCGATACCAGCCGCGTGGGTTTCGAAGGTTGGTTCGATATTAAAAAGGGCGCTGTCGTTCATTTTCAGCCCTCACACCCGTTTTATGCCAACAAGGAAGCAACGGAGTATCTGATAAAACTGGCAGCATTAAAAATTCACGAAATCAACAGTTTTGAAATTTCCCGCAAAATGCGCGATACTTTAGTTTCGGTATTAATCGATTATTACCAGTTGCATTTCGATAATTTGGGAGAGATAAAATCGTTAAATGTTTTAAGGGAGGTTTTTAAATAGAAGCTCTTCCTGAATCTACCTGCCGTCATTTATACTCCACAAGGGGAGAAATCAAAATAGAAAACTTTCGATAATAAAGGTTTGTTTTAAATGAGTAACATAGTACAATTAAAAAAGTAAAAAAACCTTATTATATTCCTCTAAACCTTAGTAACCAGCGAATTAGTATTAGCAGAAAACCTTATTTACCTTATTCTTACGATTGATAATAAAAAAAATGATAAGGTTAATAAGGTTAATAATCTTCATAAAAATCAGGCTACTAAGGTTTTAAACCAAAAATAAGGTTTTAAAAACAGAATAAAAAACCATTCCTTTTTCATTAATGTCTAAAAACAATTGCTT
>Ga0100393_10002580_pt1 | contig 17493 bp, 14 predicted proteins | sample CryGeymeta201517_FD_81546 | JGI IMG/M metagenome (GOLD analysis project Ga0100393, IMG submission 81546) | Groundwater microbial communities from Crystal Geyser aquifers in Utah, USA - Crystal Geyser metaG 2015-17 | ecosystem: Environmental > Aquatic > Deep subsurface > Groundwater | place... | reverse complement strand
GTAGAATCCAAATATATCAACGCCCGCTTGGAATTCCAGATCGGTTGTGCCATTCCCATCGAAATCGAAGGTTTTGGTGAACGGATTGCCTGGCCCGATGCCAAGAAATCCCTCCGGCTCAGGAAGGTCAACATAGACCACCGCGCTGCTGGTGATCGCGAAGCGGTCACCGGGCAGGGCCGCGTTACCGCTCAGCGCGACGGAAACGCGCTGATACTGTCCCGCGACGAGTTCATATCGGGTCGTATTAGGATCATACTGCGGATGCCCCGGCTGGATTGCCTGCGCGATGCGTAGGCTGCCCTTGTGGGAGATTCGGACAGTGTAGGTTCCGGCAACAGGGGCAGCGACCACAACCTGCTCGACATTGTCCCGCGTGTTGTCGCCCGTGGTGGCCGGGGTTGCGGGATTGGCAGGGTCAAGTCGCCAAGGCTGCAAGGTGCCGCCACCGGGCGCGAGAATGCGAAGGTCGAGGTCATTGATGAGGCGGAGGGTGGGATCGTCCACCGGAGTTGCATTGTCGATCACCGGAACGCCCTCTTCCGACGAAGCGACTGCGATGCTCTGGAACGCAGGATCCGTCCACGCGATGGTAAAGCGCATCTCACCGGACGAGCCGTCCCACTGCACGGGAATGTCAATGGTGTTGCCGTCGAACAGGACATGCTGCCGCAGATAGGTCCGCCCGGATTGGCTGGAATGGTTGTCGCGAATCAGCGTCGCCGCGGACTCGGCGTTGGCTACGCCCCAGCCATAAAAGTAATCCGGCCCAACCAAATTGACTGTCCCGAGTCCGGTGAAATTCGGGAGGTCAATCGCGTCTTCCGCCGTGTGCAGCATCACGGCCTTGAGCGAGGAAGCCCACAAGGGCGAACCGCCCAAGGTCTGATTGAGTTCCTGAATCAGCGCGACAGCCCCAGTGACCGAAGGCGTCGAATAGCTGGTGCCGCTTACGGGATTGGCTCCGTTGACGCCATCGGTGTAGCGGTTGGTCAGGCCCGCGTTGTTCGCGTCGAAGTCAGTGGTGACGATATCGGTTCCATTGGCCACAAGGTCGGGCTTGATCCGCCCGTCGTCGGTCGGCCCATGGCTGCTGAAATAGGCCATCTGGGCGTCGGTCGCGTCCTGAATGCCGCTGACCACGTCGCTGATCGCGCCGACCGCCAGATTGTTCTTGGCGCAGGCCCGGCGCTTGACGGTATCGAAGCCGACGCCCAACGGAGGCAGCACACCCGGAATCGGCGAAGCCGAGCCGGGCAGTGGGTTGCCCCCGTCAGGAGCGTGGGTTGTGTTGTCTTGGACTGCTGTGTCGGGAATGCCATCGCCGTTGGTATCGATGGCAAGCCAATAAAACGTCCCAGGGGTGATCGTGCCGTTCGCGTTAACCGGGCCAAAGTCACCAATCTCATTGCTGGAAGAAAAGACAGGAAGGTAACTCTCCGACTCATAGACCAGCAAATCAACCTGTCGGGACAACTCCGTGTAGATGCCAAACCGGGGATCCTCCCCGGCAACATCACGACCGAACCATGTCCAGCCAAGCCCGGAAAGAAACCGCCACCCAGAAACAATGCTGTAGGAATGATTCGAGAGTTCAAGCCCCTGAGAAACGGCAATCGCCATCTCGCCAATGTCGGCAATGGAGTCAAAGGCATCAATGTCTGCGGCGAATGCGCCTCCTTGCGAAGCTCCCACAAATCCGGCAGCCGCAATCGTTCCCGCTACTTGGGTGGCGTGATTGTGAGACAATGGGAGATTCGATGCCTGCGGGTCGTCAACCTGAATTACCCGGCTGCCACCTCCCGTTTGAAACTCGTTGTGCGCCGCCAAGACACCGCCGCCCGCCTCCCAAACGCCGACTAATCTGCCTGCCCCCGACAAGTCGGGAAGCGGAGAGGAACCTCCCACCCAAAGCTCGTCGATGGAGATCGTATCCGCGGCGACAAGGTTGTCCGTTCCTAGGACGGAAAGCTGGCCGCCCTTCCCAGCGACTGGAACAAGCCCGTGTTCAGGGGAGAGAGCCTTGCGCAACCTCTCGTCCATGGGCGCATTGCGCACACGCTGGAACTCCGCCGTCTGCTTGCGAAGCATCTCATCGTAATCGGTGATGCCGTCGCCGTCGGTGTCGATGGTCTTGTCCCGGTGCTTGAGGTCGCGGAAAATCGCGCACCAGAGGTCATCCCATCCGTCTCCGTCGGAATCGTAGATGATGCGCTCGTCTCCGAGCATGTTGGTGACGGTGATCTTCTCGGCTTGAGCGGTGAACAGCCCGGTGGCGGCGCAAAGCTCCGTGATGAGGCTCGCAGTGGAGCAATTGTGTTTGCGGTAGCGTGTGGTTTTCATTTTCTTCACCAGCAGGGCAGATCAAGTAAAGGTTCAGCTTCCGCGCAATTGATCCCGCGTTCAACGCTCAATTTACGATCTTTGCAGAGTTCGTGGCCTGTCGGCTCAGCCCAGTGAGCCGACATACCTTTCGATGCGATCCGTCGCTGCGAGGATGCGCTCGTAGCTGGTGGAGAAGCTGGCACGTGCGAAGCCGTCACCGGACTGGCCGAACGCGGTGCCCGGCACGATGGCGACTTCTTCATTTTGCAGCAGGCCCTGGCAAAACTCCATCGAACTCATACCGCTCACCTGGATAGACGGAAAGGCATAGAATGAACCCTTGGGTGAATGACAGCTCAGGCCGATTTCGTTGAAGCGGCGGACGATCAGGTCACGACGGCGCTGGTAGGCCTCCTTCATCCTGGCGACGGCAGGCGCACCGTTTTTGAGCGCTTCGATGGCGGCTTCCTGCGAGAGGATGGGCGCGCACAGCATGCTGTATTGGTGCACCTTCATCATCGCCTCGATCAGCGACTGCGGGCCGCAGGCATAGCCGATACGAAAGCCCGTCATGGCAAACGCCTTGGAAAATCCATGTAGAAAAATAGTGCGCTCCTGCATCCCCGGCAGCGAAGCGATACTGGTATGCTGCCCCTCGAAGGTAAGCTCCGAATAGATCTCATCGCTGATGACCAGCAGATCTTTCTCACATGCGAAGCGGGCCAGCTTTTCCAGCTTGGCTTTTTCGCCGACCCCGCCGGTCGGATTGGTCGGAAAGTTGAGCAGCAGCACTTTGACACCCGGTTCCCATGCCTCGATCACGCGGTCCGGATCGATGCCAAACTCATCCGCAGCGCAGGTCGCCACCGCAATCGGCCGGGCGTGGGCCAGCTTGATACTGGGGCTGTAGGAAACATAGCAGGGCTCATGGTAAATTACTTTGTCGCCCGGATTGAGCACCGCGCGCAGCGCAATATCCAGCGCCTCGGAGACTCCGACCGAAACCAGCACATCCCTTTCCGGTTGGTAGCTGATGCCAAATTGCTGTTCCACATACTTGCAGATCTCACGCCGCAGCCGGATCAGCCCTAGATTATCAGTGTAGCTGGTCTTGCCTTTTTCCAGGGCAAAGATGGCAGCCTCCCGGATATGCCAGGGGGTGACGAAATCCGGTTCGCCAATGCCGAGCGAGATGGCCTGCGGCATCGCCTGCACAATCGCAAAAAAGTCGCGTATGCCCGACCGCGGCAAACCGGACACATGGTCTGCCACAAACTGTTGACCCGGCTGCGGCATCACGGACTGACGGCGGGTTTATCGCTGCCCTCGCCCGAAGACAGCAAGAGGTAGCCCTGTTCCTTGTAGGCGCGCAGCATGAAGTGGGTGGCGGTGGACAGCACGCCCTCCACACTGGCAAGCCGTTCGGAAACAAACGAGGCGACTTCACGCAGATTGTTGCCCACGGCAAAGACCAGCAAATCGTAGGCTCCCGACATCAGGTAGCAGGACTCGACGGCATTAAAGCGGGCGATACGGGTAGCCAGCCGGTCAAAACCGCCCTCACGCTCCGGGCTGATTTTGACCTCGATCACCGCCCGTACCACATTTTCCTGCGCCCGCTCCGGATTGAGCACCGGTCGCCAGCCCAACAAGATCCTTTCCGCCTGGAGCCGCACCATCTCCGCCTCGATGTCCGCAGCGGACAAGCCGAGCACCTGCGCCATTTGCGCAGTATCAAGACGCTCACCTTCAAGCAGTAATTGCAGAACAGTACTCATAATTTTGCGGATAGAAGCAGAATCATGCCAAAAAAGCAAAAGACAAAACGGTGAAAATTCAATCCGCCAATTGGTCGCCTGCTCCTGCCGCGGAAGATCCGGGTTCATCCAGCCCGGCCTGCTAGCGGTAGGCTTGAATCTCCCGAGCCAGAGTATCGATCACCTCGATAAGCTGTGCCGCAGATCGCTGCAGCTCCGGCTCCGATGCCTGATCACAGGCCTGCTCCAATAAATTGGCTGCCGCCACCCCTTCCAACTGACCGAAGTGCCCCAGCACACTTTTGTAACTGTGGGCAATGAAATAGCACTGCCGATAATCCAGCGTATCCAGTGCCTGCCGCAACTTGGTCATATCATTGGGGCCGGTAGATAAAAAAACCTCTGCCACCGCCAGCAAATCCTCCCGGTCCTCCGGGTCCAGCAAGTCGGCATACGCCCTAAAACCGGATTTTACCGCAGACTGCAGCGCGCCGATTTCTGCTTTGTACCGCGTCGCCAGCTGGAGCACTTGCACCAGCCGCTCGACGCGAAACGGCTTTGCGATGTAATCATTCATCCCCGCCTCCAGACAACGCTCCCGATCACCTTTCAGGGCATGCGCCGTCATCGCGACAATAAATTGAGCCGGCCGCTTATGCTCCATCTCATAAGCCCGGATCGCGCAGGTCGTCTCATAGCCGTCCATGCCCGGCATCTGGATATCCATCAAAATACAGTCAAAATGCTTCGATTGCAGTGCGGCCAGTGCGGCCGTGCTGCCGTCCGCCACCGTCACGGTATGGCCCATTTTCGCTAAACGCCGCTTAGCCACTACCTGATTGATGGGATTGTCCTCCACCAGCAGAACTTCCAAGACCTGATGCGACTGCACTGAAGCCGACCCGGACGGAGCAGACTGTTCCGGCTGCGCCCCCAGCTCAAAGGTTTCCAGAATGACCTCCAGTAAAGTGTCGCGCTTGACCGGTTTCGCAAGCGCGCGGGCAAATCCAATTTCATCGGCCCGCTCGACTTCAGATTTATCCAGCGAAGACGATAAGAGCAGCAACTTTACAGCTTTTATTGTTGGCCGGGTCTTGATCATGCTTGCCACATCCAGCCCAGTCAAACCCGGCATTTGCTGATCCAGCATAACGAGTTTGAACGGATCGTTTTCCACCACCGCCTGCTCCAACATGTTGAGTGCGCCGGCACCATCAGCCACCATGGCACTCCGATAGCCCCAGCCCGCGCACATCTGGCTATACACCTCGCGGTTGACCTGATTGTCATCGACAATCAACACCCGCATCCCGGCGAGTTGCGGATGATACGGCACCGCATCTGCGCCATGATAGCGCGAGATTTCAAAGGGCACCTCAAAGGCAAATACCGAGCCTTGCCCGATCCGGCTCGTCACCGTAATCGTGCCTTGCATCATCTCCACCAGCTGTCGGCTGATCGAAAGGCCGAGGCCGGTGCCGCCATACTTGCGGGTGGTGGACATATCCTCCTGCGTAAAACTCTCAAAAATGGCAAACTGGCGGCTATTCGAGATGCCAATACCAGTGTCGCTGACCGAAAACCGGATCCGGGCCGATTGCTCAGTCACTGCCAGAGTTTCCGCCCGAATCACGATCTCACCGGACTCGGTAAACTTGACCGCATTGCTGACCAGGTTGTTCAACACCTGCTTGAGGCGGGTCGGATCTCCCATCAAATAAAAGGGCAGTTGCTCATCGCAGGCGGTAATCAATTCGACCTTTTTTTTACGCGTCTCCTGCACAAAACTCTGCGCCACGTTTTCGACCAGGGTGCGGGGGATGAAATTAAGTTTTTCGAGATGGAGCTGACCCGCCTCGATTTTTGAAAAATCCAAGACATCGTTGACCAGCGCGAGCAAGGTATTGCCGCACTGCAGCACGGTATCGATATAACTGCGCTGCTCGCGGTCCAGCCGGGTTTCTTCGCAGAGCTCCGAGGCCCCGATAATTCCGTTAATCGGGGTGCGGATCTCGTGGCTCATGGCAGCCAGAAATTCGCCTTTGGCACGACTGGCGGCATGCGCCTGGTCGATCGCATCGCGCAATTGTTGTTCGGTGCATTTAAGTTCACTGATATCACGCGCCACACTTAGGGTGCCGATCAGCTCGCCTTCACCGTTACGAACCGGCACAATGGACAGCTGCAACCAGTGCTCGAGGCCGCCTTTAAAAGTGACATTTGAGACTTCATTGACCACCGCCTGACCGGATTGCAGCAGCTGCTGATCCAGGCCTTGAAACCATGCTGCACTGGCAGCCACCACAAAGTCGTCAATCGAATGATCCATCTCCGGCACACTGGCCCCGTCCGAGACGGCGGCACGAAAGGCATTGTTGGTCAAAATGAAATGCCCCTCCAAGTCACGGAAATAGATATACTCCAGTGTGTTATCGAGCAGCACGCACAGCATTTTCAACTCACTGCGGCTGCTGTAGCGCACCTGATTGTTCACTTTGGGATGCTCCAGCGTGTAGAGCCAGACTCGGCTGTCATCCTCAGCTTCCCGCTGGAGCATCACATCAACTGATGCAATCCCGTAGCAGTTTTCCTGTGGATAGATGCGCCCCGTCCAGGTCTGGCCGACACCCAAACCCGCCAGCACCGAGCTGAACTTCTCGCCCCCGTGCACATGGAACAGCGGGTCCACATGCCGACCCGAGGCGCAGCGATACAAGTCCTGCATGTGCGCATTTGCCGAGAGCACCCGCCCATCACGGGCGACCAGCGCGACTCCCCAGGGGAAGGCTTCCGGCAGCTTGATGGCGTGGAGATCTGTGGATGTTTTACTCAATGATTCAATATAACTACGCTTATTCGCCAGACCAGAGCAATACAATCCTACTTTAGCGGAAACTGCTCATGCTGGAGAAACCGCCGGATCTCTTGCCAGACACCAAAGCCACCATCTTCCAGCACATAATGACCGCAATCAGCATGATAATGCACCCGGGCATGAGGAAATATTTCCTGCCACCGCTGGTAAAAATAATCGTTAAAACAAAAGTCCTTCCCTCCCCAGACGATCTGGACCGGCTTGGTGCGCAATTGATCCAGCCCTTTTTCCACCTGGCTTAATTCGTCGTAAGACGGATGCGCAGCCGACAGGGGAATATCCTGAACAAAATTCCAGACCGCGACCCGCCGGGACCAAGTGCGATAGGGCCAGAGGAAGCCGCGCCGCACCGCCTTGGAAAGCGGACGCAGTACCGACATCGTCGCCGCTGGACCGGCAAATCCATTTAAGCCCCGAATAATCAAAGGCCCCAGCAGCGACAGCCTGACCAACGCGATACGCAACGGAATTCGCTTTGAATGATAGGCTGCGGTATTGAGCAAAACCAGTTTCTCCAGCGCAGCAGGCCGCCGACCCGCCAGACCGCAGCCGATCGCGCCGCCCCAATCGTGCACCACCAGACTGAAGCGGGCAATCCCCAGATGGTCGATCAGGCGGGCCACATCATCGATGCGACGTTTGAGCGTATATTCATAATCCTGCGGCTGGTCGGAAAGCCCGCAGCCGATATGGTCCGGCACGATACAGCGAAAGCCCGCCGCCACCAGTTGATTGATTACATTCCGGTAATAAAACGACCAGGTCGGATTTCCGTGCAGCATCAGCACCACCGGCCCCTTGCCCTCATCCAGATAGTGCATGACCGCCCCGCCGGGTTGCTCGAAGAGATTGCCCGCGTAAGGATACTCCAGCCGCACGTCGGGCGGCAAATCACTGGCGCGCGAATGACTCATGACTGCGGCCACTCCAGTGCCATCATAATGCTGCTTAAGCCGCTGCCAATCCCCAGTAATGCGGCTTTTTGCCCCGCAGCAAAAGCGCCGGCCTCAATCGCGCAAGCGAGCGTGATCGGACAGGAAACAGAGCCGACATTGCCCAGCGTTTCAAAGGTGGTAAAGTCCTTGGCCGGATCCAACCCGAGTGCATGGAACAGCTCGCGTGTGTGCGCCTTTCCCACCTGGTGGGTGAGCACGCGGTCCGGCGTGGCCGGGGTCCAACCGGTCACTGCGGCAAAGCGCGCCCAATTCCGCTGCGCTACCTGGATACCCGCGACCAGCAGTGCCTCCGAATCGGTCAACATTTCCAGCGCATCTCCGGCACTGTCGCCCTGACAGAGTGCATTGACCGAAGTGTCCGTCTCCACCGCGGCCGCGCGCAGTTGCAAGCTGGATGCAGGCGCAAGATCCTGCCGGCACAGCACCGCCGCCACCGCGCCGGCACCAATAGTCAAATTGGCAAAATAGGGCTTGATGGACTGACGGGTCAGCTCGGGATTCTTCAGCTGCCGGATGGTGTTTTCCACCAGCGGGCGGCCATTCTCGCCCGCGCAGATGAGCGCCCGCCCGATTTGCCCGCTCTCGATCATGCTCCCCGCCACCACCATCGCATTCAGAAAGCCGAGGCAGGCGTTGGACACATCAAAAATTTGCGTGTGACCCGGCAGACCAAGCAAGCCGTGCACATAGGCCGCCGTAGCCGGCTCCAGACGGTCGCGGCAGACCGCAGCATGAATCAGCAAATCGATCTCGCTCCGGTCGCAGCTGGACTGCGCCAGCACCGCCTCACCCGCCCGGGCCGAAGCCTCGGAAGCTGCCGTGCCCGGTGGCCAGAAGCGGCGCTCGCGGATGCCGGTCATCAACTCCAGCCGCCCCTCCGGCAACTTGAGCCGCGCATAAACCTCCGCCAGCTGCGCCTCCACCTCAACCGAGGTCCATACCTCCTCCGGCAGCGTATAGGCAATCGATTCAATGGTGACCTGGTTGAATTTCATCGTAAAAAAAGTGGACAATAAACTTGGCCCCGGCCACTTAATCAAGCCGCGAAGCAGCCAGGGCAAAAAACCCGGCGCAATTTTAAGTGCGGGGTAACTTGCGGAAACATGGGAACAAGGTAGCGCAGGTGCGTCCTCGCACCGCAGGAGCGTTCGTAGCGCCAAGCCTACAGGACCAGACCCCAACACTTCCGGAACACCACTGCCGCATCGTGCGCCGCGAGGACGCGATCGCGCTACCCGCAGGAAATAGAGCTTACCACGCAATTAAATTGCAGGGCAAAAAACCCGGATACCGTGGGCAAACTCACCCCAGCGTCTGTTCGGCCCAAGCCCGGCCAGCCAGCCGCGAGGCGGCGGCCGCTACGGCGGCGGTGCAGGCCGTCTCGACGCGCAGCACGCGGGGCCCGAGATGAGCCAACTTCCAGCCGTTTTTGCGGAAGGTGTCGCGCTCGCCTGGCGACCAGCCGCGCTCGGGGCCGAGGGCGAGAAGCGCGCTGCGGGCGTCGGCGGGGATAGCAGCGGCCAGCGGCGCAGTCGCCTCGTAATTATCGAGCGCAACGCGCGACAAGCCGATGGGCAGCTGGCTGATCGCCGTCTGCAAGTCGGGCGCGATCGTCACGGCGGGGAGATGCGTGCCAAAAGATTGCTCGGCACCCAGCCGCAGCCGGTCTTGCCACTCGTCACTCGTCCAGAGACGGCTCTGCGCGTAGGAGGGCTCGCCGCGCTCGGCCTCGCAGAAGTGCAGTGCCTGCACCCCCAGGCTGGCAGCTTCGAACAGGATGCGCTTGGCGGTGTGCGGGCGCGGCAGGCCGAGCAGCAACTGGATCGGCAGCGGCGCGGGGGCGGGTTCGGTGGCGATCACCCGCAGCTCGACGCTGCCATCCGCATCCAGCGCGGTCACCTCGGCCCGGGCGCGGGGTCCGTTGGCGAAACCGAGAAAGACCTTGCTGCCGGTTTCGGCACGCAGGACCTTGCGGATGTGTTGAGTCTTGGGGTCGTCCGCAGCCAGACGGATCTCTTCAAACGGTTGGTCAAATAGGATAAGGTTCATCGCGGCGTGCATGCAAACTCGCAGATCCGGCGATCTGCGTTCTCAGGGGCAGAGCCCGGCTCCGTCCGGGTCAGCGGCCACCGCTACCGGCGGCGGCCCAGCTTGCTGGTGGCCGAATTACGGCGGGCGCGGCGCGGCTTAGTGCTGATAGCTTCGCGGATGTGCGGCTCGTGCAAATAATTAAAGCCCTCCAGCCGCCGCTGCGGAATCGTCTGGTCGATCAGCTTCTCGATGGCATCGAGTTTGGAGTGCTCATCGGGAGCCACAATTGTGGCGGCATCGCCCTCGCGCTTGGCGCGTCCGGTCCGTCCGATCCGGTGCACGTAGTCCTCGGCGTGGTCGGGCACGTCGTAGTTGATGACATGCGTCACGTTGGCGATATCCAGCCCGCGCGAGGCGATATCGGTCGCCACCAGGATCTTGGTCTCGCCGTTTTTAAATTTTTCCAGCGCCTGTGTGCGCAGCTTCTGCGGCAGATTCGAGTGCATCGCCTCCACCGAATAACCATGCTCCTTGAGCCAGCGCGTGATGCGGTCGGCCCCCACCTTCATGCGACAAAAAATCAGCATGCTGTGGATCTCCCGCGCTTCGATCAGCGCGACCAGCAGGTCAAACTTCTGCATCGCACCCACCGGATAGATCTCATGCGTCACCGTATCGGCCGGCGAAAGCTTGATCCCGATCGAGACATCGACCGGCTCCTTCAGCGCGAACGAGATGAGCCGTTTGAGCTCTTCCGGCACGGTCGCGGAGAAAAGCAAGGTCTGCCGGTTCTTGCCGCAGAGCTTGATGATGCGCTTCACGTCATCAATGAAGCCCATGTCCAGCATGCGGTCCACTTCGTCCAGCACCAGCACTTCGATGGATTTCAGGTCGAAATTTTTCTGCTGAATGTGGTCGAGCAATCGGCCAGGCGTCGCGATGACCACGTCGGCCCCCGCTTTTAACTCGTCGAGCTGCTTGCCATAACCAACACCGCCGTGGATCAGGCAGCACTTGGGGGCACAGTATTTGCCGTACGCATCGAACTGCTCTTCGACCTGGGCCGCGAGCTCGCGGGTGGGTCCGAGGATCAGGCAACGGGGCGGGGCGCCCTTTTTGTGACCACCGAGCCGGTGCAGAATGGGCAGCGCGTAGGCAGCCGTCTTGCCGGTGCCGGTCTGGGCGGAGCCGATCACGTCTTTACCCGCCATGATGTGCGGGATCGCGCCGGCTTGAATGGGAGTCGGCTCGGAAAAGCCGAATTCTTCAATCGATTTGAGGATGGACTCGTCGAGCCCGAATTCTGAGAACGTCATATAAAGTGTGCTGGGTGAGAAAAAGCCCGGCCAACTTACGCATCCGGGTCCGAATCAAATCCTCCCAGGCATTGCCGAAAACAGCAGTAGCAAGCATCGGAAGAATTTCGTTAAGATGCCGTTATAAACAACTAGATCAAGCAGAAACTCCCCGCCAAGTAGGTGACAGTCTGATCGTCGTTAGAGGCGATCAGACTGGGGTGGTTCCGCGCACCGGGCCGTTCAAATACCCCGGAGCTGAAACACCCAGCGTCTCGCCCTGAACCGATAACGCGGGGCCGAAACCGGAATATTCACTGACGAAAGGCGCATCGAGTCGCTGCTGGTAAGTCCAAACTTCATGCAGTCTGCGATACACTGCCAAGGCCCTGGTAAACGGACCGGCTGGGTTCGCGCCTTCGATGCTGGCAATGATCATATCGCCGGAAATAGCGAATTTTTCAGCTGAAAAGACCTGGCTATATTCAGAGCATTTTTTCCGCATGCACACCCAGCTTGCGGGCGAGCTTGGCAAACTGTGCACGCTGTTCGCTGTTAAAAACACGAAAAAGGTCATCCAGGTTCTTGGCGTGCTCACTAAAAGCATTGGTAATGTGCTCCCGCCCGCTTTCGGTGAGGTGCACCAGCACTACCCGCCCGTCGGTCTCGCTTTTCTCTCGCTTGACTAAAGCCTTCTGCGCCAACCGGTCAACCGCAGTCGTGATGGACCCGCTGGTCAATAAGACTTTGGCACCTATGGCATTGACCGGCAGCGGTCCCAGGTGCAGCAAGACCTCCAGCACGGCAAAATCGCTTAAGGAGCGGAAGCCGGCCCGGCGGATACTTGCTTCGTCGTAGCGCATGACAGCATGCGATGCACGCCAAAGCAGTAGAAACAAATGGACTCCCGAATGCTGGTAAATTTTAGTCAAGCCTACTTGAGTAATCCGGCTATCTCTTGACGTCAAGCATTACCCTCGTTCCATAAAAACAGCGCGATACCTGTTGAGCCTCATGTGGTGTTCCCGCCCGCTATTCCGGGCGCATCGTCAGCCGGATGACTTGCTTGTCGAAATAGTTCCGGTCCATGCCGGCGTTGACCACGATGCCCTGCCCGTTGATTCCGCTGGCCGCGGGGCTGAGCAAAAACACCGCCGTGTTGGCGACTTCCTGCGTGGTCAGATTCTGCTGACGCAAAGTTAGCTTCTCCGCGTAGAGGTAGCTTTCCAGGTAGCCGGGGATGCCAGCGGATGCGCTGGTCTTGAGCGGACCGGCGTTGACCGTATTGAAGCGCACGCGGGTATCCGCACTGAAGGACTTGGCCAGGTTGTAAGCGCAGGTTTCCAACGCCGCCTTGATGGGAGCCATGTAGCCGTAGTTTTCCGCCGTCACGTCGGTCGAACTGATCCCGATCGAAACCACCGAAGCGTCATTATCCAGGATCGGCTTAAAGGCGTTGGCCACTTCGACCAGTGAGAAGGCGGAGATCGATGTCGCCTGCAAAAAGTCCTGGCGCAGGGTCTCGTGAAAGGGCTTAAAGCCCTCCGAGTAATTCGCAAAAGCGATGGAATGCACGATGCCGTCAAGCGAGCCGTAGTCGGCCTGCACCTGCTCCGCCAGCGCGGTGATTTGCGCGGGGAACTCGACGTCGCAGAGGTAGGCCTTTCGGTCGCCCAGCAGCTTCTGCAAGCTCTCCAGCCGAGCCGGCGAGCGCACACTGTGGATGACTTCAGCACCCTCGGCTTCCAGCGCCTGGGTAATTGCCCAGGCCACGCTCTTGCGGTTGGCCACCCCCATCACGAGGATACGTTTGTTGGTTAGATTTAGAAAACTCATAGCTTTTTGATATCCAAAGATAGTAATTCGCAATCTTTCATAATCTTCGACAGCAGGCCCGGCCCAAGCGTCTCCCCACGATGCACGGGAACCACCGTCGTCCAGCCATCCTCATGCCTGAGAAAGTGGTGACTGCCCTTAATGCGGGATACGGCAAAGCCCTGCTTTTCCAGAGCCTTGATCAGAACTCTTCCGGTAAGTCTGGGTGCTTTAGGGCTCATGCCTCGACGGCAACACGTTGAAGACCGATGAACTCCGACGGCTCCGAGTCGAAACCATATTCCTCCAAACACAGCTCAATGGCCTCAGCAATGCGACTACGAAGTACATCCAGGCTTTTTGCCTGCGTGTGGCAGCCAGGTAGGGCTGGTACCGTAGCGACATAATATCCTGCTGCGTCGCGTTCGATGACCACATCAAATTCTCTTTTCATACATTCAATAATGCTGATTTCAGTCAGCCGCGCAACTTATTATCGTATCCGCAATCGTCACTCCTCAATCATCGCGAGGGCGAACTCGATCGTCAAAGCAGGTTTAGCGCCTTTGAGCACTTTGCCCTTCATGAAGTAAAATTTGCTGACGGTTTCTTTCATCGTCACCTCAATCGTAATCACATCGCCGGGCCTGACCATCTGCTTGAACTTGGCCTCGCCGATGCGGGAAAGCACCGGGGTGACGTCCTTCAGCGAGCGGCCCTCTTGCTCAATCTGTTTGGCCAGGTAGATCGCGCCCGCCTGAAAACAGGCCTCGCACAGCAGCACACCCGGCATGATCGGGTTGCCGGGATAGTGCCCTTCGAACTGCGGCTCGTCGGCCCGGATGGTGCGCTGGCAGGTGACCCCGTCCTCCCGCAGCTCGACAATCTCGTCGATAAAAAGAAAAGGCGGCCGGTGGGGAATGGTTTTTAGAATATCGTCCATACCACCACAATGAAACGTATTTGGAGACAAATGCACGTCAGAAAATACCGCCGCAGTCACGTGGCGTGTCCGCTTGCCGGACGCCCCGCAGGCAGGTTCAGCACCCGCAGCGCAGTCAAAACCGCAACGGGCGCTCGTCAAGCGAGCACGCCACCGGCAGCGGCTTGAACGAATTTTCGGCGCTTTAAGGTTTGAGGGCACTACAGCTCCAAAATTTCAATATTGCGCAGGTAGATCGGCGCACCGCCATGTTTGCCCTGAAAGCCGATTTTACCTTTCTGCGGCAAGCCGGACGGAGCCTTGCTCAACCAGGGCGGGGTGGCGCTGCCGTCGGGGTTCGTCCTGGCGCTGGTGAACTGACGCAGGTCGAAGGTATTCACCCGTACGCCGTTGAGGTGCACCGTAACCATCGGGCCGGACGCAACAATCAACATTTGGTTCCATTCGCCCGGCTGCTTGACCGCCCGCCGGTAAGCCCCCTGCCGACCAAAGAAGGCCCCGCACTGCCAGCTGCGGGGCTGTTTCAACCAGTGCTCGGCATAGTCGTCGGCGATCTGCACTTGGATCGAATTGGTCACCCAGTTTTTGACATCGCTGGCGTAGAGAAACACCCCGCTGTTGGTGCCCTCGCCGTTCATAAACTCCAGCCGCAGCACGTAGTTTTCGTAATCCGCCTCCGTCCAGATAATCTGATCCTTCGAGGCCGTGAGCACGCCTGCATCATCGCGGGTCCAAACGCCTTCCGGGAAGGTCGCATTTGAGAGACTCTCGTCGAACAGGGACCGAAAAGTGCCCGCGCTGCAGAGTGTTGCAAAAAAGAAAAAAATCAGGGTATGCTTCGTAATTACAAATACAGTGGATTTACCGGATGCCTTGTGTATCTTTTTGTCAATCCAGTGTCCCATCAATCAAATTCAGTTGTGTCTCCAATTTTCCAAAAAAAATCTGCCTGGGCCTGGGCCATCTGTGCCCTCTTGCTGGTTGGATTCCTCGCCAATAGTATCAGTGATTATCTGGTCGGCCGTGATAACGTACGCAAAGCGCTGACCGAGAGTACCCTCCCCCTGACTTCGGACAATGTTTATTCCGAGATTCAACGCGACCTGCTGCGCCCGGTATTTATTGCCTCGCTGATGGCCAACGATACCTTCCTGCGCGACTGGGCGATCGCCGACGAACAGGACCAGTCTGCCATCGTCAAATACCTCAACGAGATCAAAATCAAGTTTGGCACAGTCACCAGTTTTTTCGTCTCGGACCGCAGTCTCAACTACTATTACGCCCATGGGCTGCTAAAAACCATACGCGCAGATGAGCCGCGGGATGCATGGTATTTCCGGGTGCGCGAGATGCAGGAGCCCTATGAGATCAACGTCGATCCCGATATGGCCAATCAGGATGAAATGACCATTTTCATCAACTTTCGCACCCTGGACTATGCTGGTAATTTTATTGGTGCCACCGGGGTGGGGCTGACCGTTAATAAAGTGAATCATCTGATCAGCCGCTACGAGGCCAAATATGACCGGCAGATTTACTTCGTCGACGGCCAGGGTGCCATCGTGCTCCGCCCCTCCAACAGCCCCATGCTGGAATACCGGAACCTGCTTGAAATCGATGGGCTGGCCAGCAACGTCGAGGGCTTGCTGGCGGGCACGACCCAATCACTGACATACTACCGCAGCGGAGAACGCCGGATTATGAACTGCCGCTTTGTGCCCGAACTGGATTGGTACCTGATCGTGGAACAAAGCGAAAACTCCATGCTGGCACCGCTGTGGCGGCAGCTTTACATCAATATTTTGACTTCATTACTAACGACTGCGGTCATTGCCGCCATCTGTATATTCGTTGTGCACTCGCATAAAGCCGGGATTGAAGCACAGCACCGCGAGTTACTGGAACAGGCGCTTGTCATTCGCGAAAAACAAGCAGAATTTGAGCACAAGCAGGCCGAGTTAGAAAGCACCAACGATAAACTCCAGGCCTTGAATCACGAAAAAGACGACTTCCTCAACATCGTCGCGCACGATCTGCGCAACCCCCTCAATTCAATTATCGGCTTCAGCGGGCTCGCCCTCAACGAGCTCCCGCAGGACAGCCCAATCAAGACAGATCTAGCCGACATCCAGCAAAGCGGCGAAGAAATGCTGCAGCTGATCAATGAGCTGCTGGACGTCGCCCGCATAGAGGCGGATCATGCCTCTTTTGATTCCGATTTCGTTGCCTGGAATCCACTGTTGGCAAAGGCCTGCACCCGCTTTGAAAAAGATGCGTTCCGCAAACATATTCAGCTCACTTACCAGCTCGGGGCCACCGCCGAATGCTACGTCTGTAGCGTGGAGGAATGGCTGGTCATCATCATCAACAACCTGATCAGTAACGCCGTGAAATTTACCCCCGAATACGGCAAGATCACAGTCCGCACCGAGTGCCCCGCCGGGCGTGTGATCACCCGCATTACTGATAGCGGCCCAGGCATCAGTCACGAAGAACAAGCCCGGCTCTTCCAGAAATTTGTCCGCCTCTCGGCTCGACCCACCGGTAACGAACACTCCACCGGCCTCGGACTCTACGTGGTCAAGCAAATGTGCGACCGGCTCGGTATCCAAATCCGGGTCGAAAGCGCACTGGGACAGGGTGCCACCTTTATTCTGGAGCAGAAACTATCCTCACCATGCTAACATTCTATACCTACCACAAGTGCAGCACCTGCCGTAATGCGCGAAAATTCCTCGATACCAAAGGCATTGCCTACGAAGAGCGCCCCATCCGCGAAACCCCGCCCTCACCGGCGGAACTCAGCCGGATGCTCCAGGCCTGCGACGGCAAAATGACCCGCCTCTTTAACACCTCCAGCCAGGACTACCGCGATACCGGGCTGAAAGACCGGCTCCCGAACCTGAGCCCGCACGAAGCCTTCGCCTATCTGCAAGCAAACGGCAACCTCGTCAAACGCCCCTTCCTGCTCGGCGATGACATCGCGCTGGTAGGCTTTAAAGAAGACGTATGGGCGGAGCGGTTGTAGGGGGAATTTAAAGAGGGGGAATTTAAAGGATACCCATATATTGGTTAGTGTTTTGTTCCTCTCTTACTTGGTGGTTTATGTTTCATTCCAGCGACTTCCCAACTCAGCGAGCTTGGATGGCGTCATGTAATTAAAAGTGCGGGGCAACTTGACCGCAACAGGGTAGCGCAGGTGCGTCCCCGCACCGCAGCAACGTTGGTAGAGCCAAGCCTCCAAGACCAGAGCCCAACACTTCCAGAACACCACAGCCGCAAGGTGCGGCGCGGGACGCGGTCGCGCTACCCGAATAAAGCTTACCCCGCACTCCCGGTTTCCAGCAGTCTGCTTAAATTAACGTTCATTCACCGTAAGTGTTCTTTTCCCGCATATTGCCGAGCAGGTGCCGATCTGGGATACTGGGCTGGAGCTTGAGAGGGCTCAGTCGTTCTTTGACTTGATCCAGTGGTGTGGTGTCAGTTCGTCGATCTT
>Ga0100393_10002578_pt1 | contig 17501 bp, 8 predicted proteins | sample CryGeymeta201517_FD_81546 | JGI IMG/M metagenome (GOLD analysis project Ga0100393, IMG submission 81546) | Groundwater microbial communities from Crystal Geyser aquifers in Utah, USA - Crystal Geyser metaG 2015-17 | ecosystem: Environmental > Aquatic > Deep subsurface > Groundwater | place: USA... | reverse complement strand
GTATTAAATAAAATAAAATGGTCAAGCCCTTTTAAAGTAGTATTTGCTGAATGGGTGGGTGGGTGGGTGGGCCAGTGGTAACACATGGAGTAACACATACATTCTGTACAAGACCCGATGAATATCTTAGACAATGATATCTAATTACAACGAAACATTCATTACTTCATTCTGTTGATATACATTAAAATAATCTCAAAAAAAGCAACAAAAAACTCGAGAGAGAAAAAAGTCTCGAAATTGGTGATACACTAAATCGTCAAATAATCTCGAGTTCCAAAAATCTCAAAAAAAAGGATAGCAAACTCGAGTCAGGGAAAATCTCGAATTTGGTGGTAACAGATATACTTTTCTTAACTCCTGTGACTAGCTACTACTACTACTACTAGTAGAAACTAGAAGATACTCTCATTTCTAAAGGTGGGTATGATACCAGTACCTAACTTAACTTTTACTACGAGTACTCTCCTTAATATCCTCCCTCATCCCTTCACCCTTCACCCTTCGCCTACTCCACTTCTGCTTGCAGGATAGCTAATAAGATAACAGACTCTTTTCATTATTGATGATTGATGAAATCACACTTTATGGCAATACTGTCCAAAAGCGAGCAGAACGCAGCAACAAAATCAATGAAAGAGGACAAGAAGTACTTTGTGATTAACGTACGGAATCAAGAAGAGCATCTGCCGAAAGGACTGTCTCGATCAGATAAAACAAACACTATGCTGCTACCCTCTTCTGATAGCAACAGCGCAGTATATATCGTGGTCATTGCTCATCCGGATGATGAAAGCATGTTCTTTTTACCGACCATTACGTCACTGCAAAAAGCTGGAGCGACCGTTTGGATCTTGTGCTTGACCACGGGCAACTACGATGGTCTGGGAGATATCCGAAAAACGGAATTGTCTCATCTTTGTCGATGCGTTCTGGGAGTAAAATTAATTCATTTAGACGTCGCGGAGATACAGGATCACCCCAACACGATCACCCCAACAACGCATGGCCTCTGGAATTGGTTGCCAAGGAATTGGAAAGGGGAATCCGAATTGCATTGCGATCATCGTCAACACCAACACCGAAGCAGCAGCAGCAGCAGCAGCAGCAGCAGCAGCAGTACGACAACGTGATCCTGATTACCTTTGATACAGATGGGGTCAGTGGACACTGCAATCATCGGGATACCTATTTAGCAGTTCGTCTATTAATTTTGCAACAACAATTGCAAAACATCAAAGCATCCAAAAGTTCGACCGGGAGCAGGCTTCCTACTCTGGAAGCCTGGAAATTGGACACGGTGCATTTTTTACCCTTCAAATATCTCCCGTTGGTGGGATGGTGTTTGTGCTTGTTGAATCTCTTGAAACTATGGCAGCCGACCTGTGCGATCCTGCCGTCACAGAAAAAAGCAAGGACTAGTGGTATCAACGAAAACGATGAATCCAGCACACTGTTGGCAACACCATCATCAACAGTGCAAGCAGTTGTTTATCGCAGTACAAATCCTAGACTCAGTTGGAAGGCCATGGCTACACATCATTCGCAATTTGTTTGGTACCGACGACTCTTTGTGATTTTCAGTTGTTATACCTTCGTGAATACCCTCCGGCCCATTCAATTATAGCTGATAAAACTAAATAGCTATCGTACAGCATACCAAAAAGCAATGACACAATCAATATTCATATTCATTTAAAAAAAAATGGACGAATTAGTCGCGGTCAAAAAGCATTGAAAACAGATTTTCAATCATTCGTAGCGTATTTCTCCAAGAAATTCAAACGTATTATTTAGCAGACTCTAGTACGGCAATCAGTACAAGCGGCACGACCGTCATCAGCAACATTGCCACAAGATTCCTCCTTGTCGCCGAAGACGCGCCACTTTCTAGTGCCGCACCCATTGCCGGACATTCCGAGGTCTTGATAGGAAGTCCCGCAGCGTACCTACAAAAAGTGGCCATGCCATTGCGATCTTGCATGCCAGAGTACGTATCAAAGTCGGCAACTCCTAGACACCGTTCGTCCATCTCACCGTGATAGCATGTGCCCGTGGCTTCATCACAAAAGCTTTCTACTTCCCATCCTGACACGGCACAACCATCGTATTGACAACCTTCATTGCACGGCGATGTATTAGGTTCATCTAGTTCCCAATCAGCGCATGTTTCCCACGGTTCATTTGGGGCAAGGGCACCTGGTTGCGGACCTCTGGTAAAGGTGCCGTCCTCAATAGCGTCCAGTTGCTGTTGGATCGATTCCGCACGCGCCTTCATAAAAGGAAGCAGAGGAAAGGTGCCCGCATCCCAAGAAGATGCATCCGGCGAAAGCTCACGCTGGTAGAATTCTCCAAAGGACATGTCCTCGGTGATGGTCGACTGCATCAGAGCAGCATGGTTTTCAATTTCGGCAATGAAATCAGCATTTGTATAAACAGTTTCCAAAAATTCTTGAACGTAGCCCATGTATTGTGCGTGAAGCGTCTCGTCTGTCAAGAGTGGCCCAACCAGGGAGTTGGATTCCAAAGATTCACATGTTGGACGAGTAATGGACCACTGTACGAGTCTCCCCTCGCAAATATCCGGGTTGCAACTAGCAGAGCCTGGCTTGTCCAAATCATAGAGCATTAGTTTCCACAACTCAAGATTGCTTTCTGATTGTGCCAAATAGTAGTTGTTAACATTTCCCATGAGACTGTTGACATTGAGGGTAACAGCCAAAAAGGCAAAGGTTTTCAACATATTCTCCACATCGACTTCGCTGCTATTGATTTCGGAATTGGCACAATTTGGATCACAACGGTAAAACGACATGACTTGGTTGATGAAATTTTCTATTTCATTGTCCCAATTGTCCGTTCCCAGTTCTTGATCGAGAAGGCCTTCTTCTAACAATGTGGTTGCGCAGTCCTCGTCGTTTCTTAGATACGCAAGCACAACATCTGCCATCAATGCTTCTCGGTACTCCTGGTAGGATGCTCCGCATTGACTACGATCGCTCAAACGGGGAATTGACGGATTGTGATTTCCTCGCTCAAAAGCGTAGGGAGGAGTATCCAATTCATTTACGCGACTTTCTGCTTCCGCCAATTGTTTCGAGGTGTACAAACCACAATCCTCCGTCACAGGTGTCGTCTGAAACAAGGCAAAGTTGGTAGGATCCCAATCAGGAAAGCTTCGGGCAAAGACGTATTCTTCTTCGGGTAATTCCATCAAAGTATAAGCCGATCCCTGCAATTCGTCATTTATATAAAAGTTGACCATTCTTGTTCGAACGTGCGGCAATCCAAATCGGGCAAGCATACGGCTGTGAACATAGTCACGCATATAGCTAGGATCAAAAAGACCCGGAAACCTCAAGTACACCCGCGGAACTCCGAATAAAGATTGGGTCGTATTGACAGCACCGTTAAAGCCCGAAAAGTCCAATCGAAAGGGAAGTGGATTCCCGAGACACGCCGCCATGTAGAGTGATTCCTCTCCACGGGTGCGGATGCGCCCAGGACTTGTCAGCTTCGCCAAGACTTCGCTGCCATCAGTAGTACTGAGCGTGGCAGAGGTAAACTCTTGGTACACTTGAGTTTCGGGATTTTGTACTAACGCCTCATAGGCTGCATCATCCATGCTGATCTTCAAATCCAGGACCGTGTGCGCATCGTTACTATTATTGACGGGAAGGCCTTGTCGATCCATGTTGAAAAATTCAACGCCGGCATCATTCTGGGCGGCCATTTCGGCTTTGCGCGCGGCTACTAATTCGGCAACGGTAGGCAATTCTGTCATGATGTTTTCGGCACCCGGTGTGGGTGTGGCAGTGTAGTTGTACTCGAAACCGTTGAGAGCAGAGGTCACATCCTCGAGTTGATCATTGGGAATTTCCGGTAGAGGACCGACCACCGATACGTAAGTGAACGTATTGCCTTGCACCTGAACTAAATTCACGGTATCTTGAGACCCAATTCCAAAATTGGGGGACAGCAACGAACTGTTGCTCGTGACTTTGGCGCAGCACAACACCACGTACGCGTTGGCTTCGATAATATACCCCGGCGGGAAGGAAAAGGTGTCGACATCAGCGAGTCCATTGTCGTCGTGCAGAACAAAATTGGTCATATCGACAGATGCGTTGCCCGCGTTAAGCAGCTCGAGCCAATCATCGCCACTGCAAATATTGGAAGATCCTGACGGTGCCACTTCCGTAACAATAACTTGAGCTTGAGCTACGTTGATTGCCGTTAATAATATGGCCATGAAGACGGCAAGGTTGCACATGGCCCTCCTGTCAAGGTAGTAGGAAGAAGATACTATCATGACTGGTGCTGTACTCGGTATGATAGTGTATATTGAGACTAGTAGTCTTGTGTCTTGTAACTTCTGCGAGGATTGAATTGATAAATTGAGTTTTCTTGTTGTTGGCGCACATCGTGTAGTAGTAGGGTCTAGTAGTAGCTAGCTAGAAATCAAATATTACTATCCATGACCTTCTTACACAGAAGAGTGTTCGCAATGCACGCATTCGCGGTCAAAGAATGAAGAATGCGTCGTTGCGTGTCGAACACGGCTTTTCTTGATGCCGGGTTCGTGTTCTCCAAATAGGCTTTGATGATGATTTTTTAAGAGTTGACTGTTATTTACTAGTATTATGGAGAGGAATCGAATAAACGTCCGTCCATCGCTCGGCGGCGTATACAGAAGTGAGCAAAGAAAAAAGAACTCGTTTTCCTTTCTTGTTACTGTACCACACTAGTGTATGATGATACACACGGGACCACTATTCGACTGCTTACTTGGGTTGTAAGTACCAGGTACCACTACTAATGAACGGATAGTTACAACAACTAATAATGGTACATGGTAGCTACCTGGTAGATTTAAAAACAAACTAATAATAAGAGAATAAAAAGAAGAATATCTTAAAAAAGCAGTCTGTCAGCATCATACCGCAGCCATCGAACAGCAAGCTACAGAGTGCTACTGCAGTACTCTACCAGATGTTTTTTTCTTGCGAACCACGTATTTACCCATGCCTCTCGGAGGCAGCGTGCCACAGTCGTCAAGCTATTTACGGTATTTCTTAAGCTCGCAAACCGCCTGAATAGCCAAGACTCTCTTTGATATTGTCTATGGCAAAGGCAGCTCATGATGATGATGATGGAAAAGCCAATTGTCTATGCCAGGACACGAATTTTCCAAATAAGGGAATCTCGCTGGCAACGATGCAAATATAATTGTGTAAAAATAAATTCCACCCACCCAGGCAGCTATTGATATCCAATATTTCCAGAGGACCCCTTGCAGAATTCTTCAGCTGACATGAAATAAATAGGTGTCATGATGGTTCGACAAACTTGTGCAGCAAAACTTGCTCACACTGTCGCATTCAAATACAGACACTAGGCCAGAAGTTGGTCGGCATGTTTATTTTCGATCATTTTCTTTAGTAGTTTTCCAATATCACGATACAATCAGCCTTGGTGCGAAATGCATTCTGAAGATTATTATCGTCCTTATTATAGCATTCTGCCAAAAATGTATGTAGTGCCTTGAAGATAATTCTCCAGCCGAGATGACATATTTGCTACTAGTGGCAGCGGCGGCAAAGATGCTCGCTTTAACACATGCAGAGCACCTTTGAGCGTATATTAAGAGAAGAAAGCGGAAAGTGAAAAGGAATACTTTTTGTTGTTCAAAATTGTGCTTAAAATTTAAAGACTAAAATGGTTGCAGCAAAGCACTAATCTCCTCAGGTGGCATCAAGTAGTGGTGTAGAGCTTGCTGTTGTTCGTGGTTGCTCTCCTGTGCCTTTTGATGAATGATATGAATTGATCTTCTAAAATTCCATAGATGTATGGCACCAAAAGTTGCAAGGTCGGTCGGTCCAGCACGCTTAATTTCTACTGGTTACAGGAACTGCCTTGACTTTTTCTTCCAAAAGAGACTTGTAGGGACTACTGTAGAGTCCGCCCTCCCCATCGGGATTAGGAGAGAGATCGCAACCTCCATCCTGGTACGACTCAATGATCTTAGAAAAGTCCTTCCAGTACTTGGAGTTCACACTGTGTTCCTCAACAAGCCCCAACGAGGCCGGGTGGTACACATGACAGTAAGGAAAAGAAGGGATCCCAAGCGAATGTACCAATTGACGATTTGACTTGTCCTTGGTGTAAGGTACATCAATAAACTGGATATCTGGATTTTTGCGGGCAAAACTGTGCATCATGGGCTCCATTTTCTTACACGCCTGACAATAAGGTGCATGAAATCGTACCACAGTTAATCTGTCCTCGTCCTCGAGAACAGCAGCCTTGAGCTCGGCCTTGCTATTTATCGTCTTGAGATTATCCAGTCCGTTCTTCTTTTTCTCTGTGGGATTCGTCTTGGTAGGAGGACTCAGTATCGTTCGGACCTTAGCATCGAACTCGGGAGTTTCGACAGCTTCAGGAAGATCTACATAAGTATAATGCAGCTTCGAGGGACTATCAGGAATGAGAGCTCGCTTCGGATACAAAGGAGGATTCGGGCCGGGTTGAAAAGCAGCCACGGGGGAGAACAGGAGAGAGGCCATCATGGCGAACATTTGCTTACTTTTGCTACCTGTATTGGGAGACATGGTGATAGATTTTGATGGCTTGATGTTTCAAAAATAAATGTTTGTGAGCAGGAATTGGGAATTGTGGGCAACTCTTCGCGATGGAATGCTATTTGTTTTTGTTTCGAGGCCTCTTGAATTCCCTGGCGCTTTCTCTGACGTTGCAAGCACCGCATGCTCCGGAAATAAAATTCTGCTAACGGTTTTGTGGGGTAAATATTACGAGAGGTCTAATTTTGATCAATTTTACTTAAGTATCTTCACTTCAAGGGTTCGCAGGTGAGTCCCTCCTATTTATTTCTTTTCTGTATTTAAGTTTGCTTTTTCTTATTCAATGTTTTGGCATTTTCTGACGTCAGTATAATTTTGAAACCCGCAGTGTTCAAATAAAGTCCAAGAAAATCCAATTCGGATTTCTTTCACTCATTTTTTTGTTCTTTTGTGCGTCGAAAATCCTTTTTTGTTCTTTCTCTCGAAATCACAAACTTCGCAACAAGTCGGCTCTGCTCACCTTGGAGCCAGCGCATCACAGATACGTCGCTGTTCTTTTTGATACTACCAGCACCAGCAGTAGTACTCTATTACTACTACTAGTACTACTACTACTACCAGGTACTCTAGTCCAGCAGTAGTAGGAGTAGACCAAGTACATTACTGTAGTACAGTAACTGGTAGTGTAGTAGCTACATACTGGTAGTAGGAGGAGGGTACTACTAGCAGAACAACATACTTCTGGACTAGGACACCACCTATCTATCCGTACTGATCTTCCAATCTTTGCCTGGTAAGCACCCCAACCATCAACCTTTTCCAACGTGTGTAGATTTCCGTTCTTCTTTTGTCATTTGCGTCTTCGACGGACTTGCTGTAAACTTCGACGGAGGCTTCTCTGAGCAGATCGGCGTTGTGTTCATGGACCACGATACCCCGAATAATAGGGGCACGGTTGCCGTTGTGGCCCTCAAACCCCAATAAGCAGGGCGCGTATGGACTATTCAAAGTGTAGAGAAGTAAGGAGCAGTCAGGTCAAGTATAGATTGCGAGAGTTGTGGCAAGTGACACAAGGACGACGCCGAAACAATACAGCAATGACTTACATTCCTAGTTGCTTTGCTACCTTGGCCACGCGTGGAGCGTCAACGTGTACAAGACCTGGGTTCATAAGAGCTAGCTCCACGTTGTTGTATTCGTTCACCGGAATTGGCTGATTCGCCGCAACGTAGGGGAGTTTGAACTTTTCTGTTTGCCATATCGCATAAAGATCGACCATGCCATCACTCAGGGGCTCCGATGCATGATCAATTTGCTTCTGCTGGTATTCCGCGCTTCCATCGTTTTCTTTTCCAACCCCGTACGATTTTAGTGCCTTAAAATCATTTGCTCTTCCCTGGGTGCTTTTGGCGCGGGCTTTCACCCTTTTAACGGGCTTCGTCAGCTCACTCTTCCGCACCTTACGGCCTTGATAAAGCCATTTCTTTTCTGGGAGAGCCTCGCTGACATCGCTACGAGAGTAAACCATTTCTCCTTTAAAGAAGCCTCGCAATCGTTTCTTAGCATCTGGTGCGATCACCTCTGCCTTTTTGAGGACGGACGCGATAGCATAATGTGGGTGATTCTTGAATTTCTCCTTGGAATTTGGTATTGTTTCACTCTTGGCATTTACAGCAAGTTCTTGCTTTTCAAAGTGGTTCTCATCGCTTTCATCTTCTGGTTCGCTCTGAACGTATTCCTTGACTGGCGATTCTTCGTCGTCCATATATTCATCATCCGATTCTAGAAGAGCGATGGCGTTATCGCCAGTCTTGCCCTTGCTGAGATCCGGTGCTCGCTTTCTAGCAGATGACGCAGCCCCGTTTTGCCCGTAAATCGCACCGGTCATTGCTGGTTTTCCTTTGAAAGAAGAATTCAATTCTCGGATGACTTTGGACCACCATGCATTCTTCTGGTCAGACAAAGCAGTGGCCTGGTCTTGGGGTGCAATGCCACGAAGCTTGAAAGTTTCTACCATGCTGGAAGCATACCGAGGTGTCACGTCTGTAAGATGCTTTCGTTTTTGTTCCTGCAGCTGCTGTCCTGATAATTCGATCATATGATGCTCCGCAGCAATAACAAAGGCAACAGGGTACCGCCGTCTGGAGCTAACTCGCGATGCTGTTCGTTGTGTGTTCACTTTGGTGACAGATTCCTGTTCTTGTATGTGCTCAAATAAGCAACTTTCTACAATATTCGGTAAATCAATGGACTTTGTACGCGGGTCGACATGGATCCAGCGCATGGATTGTTTATTGTTGCTATTCTTGGCCGTTCTTGTTTTGTCATCGTTGGGAACGCGGCAGAGCACTTCGGCCCACCCCAAGAGTGCATCACCAGGCTGATTGAGCAATTGATTGTCATTTGCCTGAACAATTGTGGTAGCATCAAGTTCTTTGGCCTTTTTGCGTGGTCTACCCTGGTTAGATCTTCCATTTTGTTTTTGGACATTCTTGAGATTCCATAAACTGGCAGCCCGAAAAATATTGACCATGGATGCTTGCAGCATGGGATGGTCCAAGTCCAGATCCTTTCTCACGGGTTGAACCGCAGCAACATAGCGAGTTCTCCAACCCATAGATCTAAAGTCAAAAGTCAAAAGAGAGTACCAACTGTCACTGTGAGAACAACATGTACACATGTTTAGACTTGAAACTGCCGACAAGCAACAAAAACAGCCCCCCTACCGTGTCATGGCAATAAAGAGGTTCACTTGATCCGTCCTCGACCACGGATGAACTACCGCTGAATTGTCTTGCTGTCTCTCCCATAATTGCGGATCTTCCGAATGACATGCTGCCAAATACACACAATAGTCGAGTAGCCGCGCCGTCGACGATGTTTGATTGGACACAGTCAATACTCCTTCCGTCACAGATTTTCGTTTCTGTCCCACCCCACGTCCCCTTTTCTTGTTCTGCTTCGGTAGTCGAGGAGCGCCTGCCATAGCATTGGCCTCCAAGGTCTGTCGACGTTTGGTCTCGGCATTGTGGATAAAATCAAAATACCAACCCGCAAACTGTTTCAAGACTGCTAGTTCGGGTACTGCATTGTTCTTGTTTGTGTCCGCAGCATCGTCACTCCACCAACAAGAACACGGAGGAATGAGACTGTAAGCAACCGGTAACAGCAATTCATCAGAGCATTGTTGGGACACGAACATTATGTGACTCGTTAAAGCTAACCAGTGAGACTTGTGCAAATGTTCCAAAACGAACTTTGTACGATGCGGAAGGCTTGCAAATTTGTATTTGCGGCGGGTTTTAGCTTTCTGTTTCTTTGCTTTTTCAATGTCGTCCGACTTATCATTCGCGGAGTGACCTTTCATGAAGCGACCTTTGGAGGAACCGATATGGATAGTCACAGGCTGCAATGATTGAGGGGTGACTGTTGATATTGCTGGAGGTTTTTGTTCCCCATCGTTGTCATTCGCCCCGATTAGTTCCCTCGGATGATTATTGTCTGCATCTTCCCAGTCGACGCTGTCTTCTTCACTACCAGAATCATTACTTCCCACAAACTCGGAGGGAAGCCTTGCCACAGGTGGAGATTTTTGGTTGGAAACAGAAGTAGATACCAGAGCCATATCGAATGCGAATAAGCCATTACTAGAATTCGCGTCTTCATTATCCTCGTCATCATTCGTCTCTTCCTGATTTTGAGCAGCTTTTGTCCACAATGCTTCGAGGCCCTCGTTCTCCTCGTCGTCATCAGATCCTGAATCCCAATGAAAGCTCATCTTTCTCTTTTTTGATAATTTAAGTTTAAAAAGTAAGTTAATACTCTATGATTTGCTTACCATTGTTTAGGCTGGTGGTGGTAAGAAGTACTCGATTATGTAGCTCTATCCATGCATGATGAAATCCTCCAATTTCCTGCTGCGACTTCGTTGGCTGTCGGCAGCAATTCTTTAAACAAAGAATCAGCGCTCGGGTGGTTCGGATATTGTCATCAGAATGGTGCCTTCGCAAAAAAAAACTAGCTAGAGGTCTAGACTACTCGGAGTCGATCTCATCAAAGTGTCGTGGCCTCTATCAATAATAGCTACGAGCAGTCTAGTCTAGAGCTCTCTTACTGACAGAAAAATAAAATGTTCGAGTATTCTAGCAGTGCTAGGTACTGTAGCAGTATTGAGTTGAATGAATGGCTAGCATAGGTTATAGCCAGCCAACTGCCGTACAACAGTAATAGCTACTCTATTCTTGGTGGAGTGGCTGGAAATCACAGGCTAAATCTTGTTACACTACTTTTGTTGAGTGTGCAGTTCTTAGCAGAGAGAATGTTTAAAGTGAAAATTCAGGATAGGCTCTATTGCACTATGTTCACTGGAGGGAAGGTCGAGAAAGAACGGACGATATAAACCAGACATCACATTGTTCTGGCATTTTGTCCCATACATCTAACAGCTGTCAATCACACGTTAGCAAGGCACAAAATCCAGCTTCATCATGAGTCCAGTAAAGAGCGCTTTGAATTGGACCTTTGTTCGAGCCACGCCCCAAAACTGCTGGTTGTTTCATGATAACTATCCGCCAGATCTTTGTCTTTTCGTCGCAGCCATCTACAATTCAGGGCTTCAGCGGGTGTGTAGCGATCGTCGGGGTCGACTTGCAACAAATTCATAATGAGGTCTTTGGCAGCCTTGGGAATATCGTCCCAATATTCCTCGTGAAATTCATAATTACCAGCCGTAATTAGTTCCGCAAGTTCACATTCGGGTGCATCAAAGGGAGCATAACCGCCCAACAGTACGTAAATAACAACTCCACAGGACCACATATCACACAATTCATTGTACCCATCTTCATGAGTGAGCAATTCTGGGGCTACGTATTGTGGAGACCCACAAAGCGTTTTCATACATTTCGGACCAGTAATCGTTTTCGCACAGCCAAAGTCGGCAATCTTAATCTTGCAAAGATCGTTATCTTTGGCAAGCAGAATATTCTCGGGTTTGATATCTCGATGGCAAATTCGTTTCTTGTGGCAGTAATCTAGGGCTTCCAATAGCGTCCGACTTACTTTGCGAGCATCCGAGGGTTCGTACACTTCAATTTCTGTCAACTTGTCCAACAAATCTCCTCCCCTCATCAATTCTTGAACCATCATGGTCCGTTCTGGTTCTTTGTAAACATCCAGCAATCGCACCACGTAGGGCCCTTCTCGCAGCAATTTCAAGGCGTTAATTTCGCCCTTGATGGATTCCCCAGCCGCTTTGTAATTTTCCGTGTGAATAATTTCCTTCACGGCATAATGGTGCTTGTTTTTCTTGTGCGTACAGAGATACACAAATGCAAACCCACCCTCACCAAGAACTTTCCCCATCTCGTACACATCATCAAAGGGAGTTCCTGCCGCACTGTCGTTTACCAAGAGAGAAAGCTGGGATATTTTTTGCGACGATCCCGTATTTTGTTTTTCCAGCACTTTTAAAAAGTCCTTTCCCAGCCTGCGTTTAGATTTGTCTACACCGGGTGCCGGTGACAGAGTGGATGGTGTTAGGGACCCGTCAGCACCGCCGCCTTCCCCCGCGGCACTCAAGGATAAGGATGCCAAGCTCGAGTTGAAGATTTCGGCCGCATCTTTCTTGGGAGATAAGGATGCCGCGCCGCTTCCATCATCACAGTGAAAGGACTCTCCGTCATCTTCTGAATATTGACTCCGCCGACTCGTATCCATATTCAAAATGCTCAACGACTTACGAGAAGCTTCACTCTCCCGAGTGACTGCACCGCCATTGGAGGTCATAGTGAGTACTGGAAATTTTTGTTGCGTTTACGGAGACTGGCAGGCAGCGTGGAGCAAATTGTTGGTATGCAAAATATGTTTGCAACAAGATATATTTTGAATAGCGTGGCAACCTGCTTTTCCTGTGTTGCTGTTAATGTTATCCACTTGGTAAAGGTGGAGATGCGCTTGTTTGAAAAAGATAGCGTGGATTAAGACTGCAAATGCGGTCTACTCGAGGACGTTGTGATGACCGGAGATTAAGACTGTACTGTTTTTAAAGGAACGCGGCTTCTAAACCGACCAACAAAGAGACCACTTCGCTTATAATTAACTTAGCGAGATTAGAGTCCTTACTGCTAGCGGCGGGCCCACTACTAGTAGCTAGTAGATGCTTGTGCGTAGCCTTGCTTGCCTGACTCTTTTATGAATTTTGTTGTAGTCTAGTGGTGGTTGTTGTTTGTTGTTGTGTTCAAGATGGCCTGTCGTTCTTGACTGTGTCTGAATTTAGTAGCCTGATATTTAATGGGGTTTGAGGCGAATCGTGCATAAGGAATTATGAAGAGGCATAGGAGGCCGAATAGATCTCGAGTGTCTGTGAAACGATTTATTGGGATAATTATTACTGTATTATTTAATAATAATATCATCTTTAAAGCAATTACATAAAATTTGTTTGACGAATTAGGAGCAAACATCTTCGAAATGAGTAACTCAGTGCATCTTGGCGCTACCAAGAAACGAAATTTCTGCCGAGCTGCATGCACTCATAAATTACAATTTCATCCATTAATAATGCGTCTGTCCACTCCAAGTAGTAGTGGACTCCAAGTGTGACGAGGCACGCTGGCAGGAAATCAATTGGGACGGAAGAGCATCTGAAATCTGAAGTCACAAGTCACAACTGTCACAGGGAATGGCACTGAAATTCGAACTCCACCAAGTAGGGATTCAAAAATACGGTCTGAGGATGTTTCACTGCATGCACTGACAAAACATCCCAGAGTAATCAATTCGATGCCGCAAACACCCAGCTCACGCAAATCGGAGAGCAAGCACATCAGAGAGAGAGAGTTCCAGGCTCCAGTCAACTGGCTACCCTGGTACCCCAGAAATGAAGATTTTGGATCTTTGGAAGCATTCCCTGGATCAGATGGTATTTGACCAGAAGAGTGGTGTTGCCATAGATTAAAATCTTTCAATTTTTGGGAGTAGTCCCAGCTTGCTTGAGATTTTCCCAAAGTTCCTGAACGTTTGGCAACCCACAATGAAAGAGATACCCGAGTAAAAGATATTCGGCCAGAACTTACGCCTACTAGAGCTCAGTTGGAAGGCTTCCAGTAGACGCATTTTCAGAGTGGCAAACCTCTGTCAGCGTTTTGAGTGCTTTTAGCTCACTAGAAATCTTACCAGTTAGTGAGCTGCTGAAGAGACTGAAGAGTTGTAAGATCGGAAATAGTTTTATCTCATTTCGCATAGAGCCTAGCCTGGTTTACTTAACCGCTTACCGGTACGAGTAGTTGTTTTGCCAGAACCCCAACCCTTTCGTGAAACAGGCCGAGATACCTGACACTATTTATTTTTTAATATTTTTTTGAAGGTGAGTGACAACAATAATTTCTATTGATTTATAAAGTGTGAACATGGTGTCGAGCTCAGGTGTTGTTGTGGCTGTAAATGCAAGCATCCAGGTCCATGCTCATCGAAGAGAAGAGTTTCTGAAAATATTTCGTGAGCAAGCTACCAAGAAAGATCCCCAGACACAGGCTGTATGTGAACTGATACAATCCGAAGTGGGGGAAGATCTGGACACACCAAGAACCTTTCACTGCCATTTGAAATATAAGTTTCCGTCCCGAGAGGATGCCGAGCGTCTATTGCAAAAGAGAGAGAACCACAATAGCCAGTGCTGTACTGATATTTTCTTGCACGGACCATCCGAGGACTGGGGGAAGGTCTTGAAGGCTGCTGCTTCTACTATTGTTGTTCAATGTTGGCTAGTCGCATCATCTCCCAATAGTGCTTTACCCAACCCCAAATGTACTAGACCCGATGGGGAAGAATGGCTCTGTTTGAATGCTAAAGTGACTGTTCAGCCAGAGCAACGAGAGGAATTGCTTAAGGTATTGGAACATGCGAGATCTTCATCCATTCAAGAAGAAGCTCTCTGTGTAGAATATCAGTACGGCGAATCTCTGCTGGACCCTAATACCTTTCTTGTTCACCAAGCCTATAATGGACATGAAGGGGGCAAGGAAGGATTTGATAAGCATGCCGAAACAGCACACTACCAACAATGGAATGCCTTTTCCGATGCACACGAACCCATCGTAGAAGCATATCGGTTTCGCCTGTCAGAATACCTACTACCGGTACGACAACTAAATGCATACAGAAATATATTGCTGTTGGATGGAGGAAATGGACATGAACTAAAACAGCGGGGCATTATTGCTGAGGATGGATCATTTTTTGCAGGAATGTTGGCCAATGAAGTTCATCCCGAGATTGTCAAGGCAGTCCATCACGATTTTTGTAACTGTGGATGTGAAGTATTGACCACCAACAGCTTTGTCACTGTGCCTCAGCGTGTTGAAGAAAGCATGTTTTCAACAACAACTACTGCTTTCGATGATTGCCACCAAAGGTCTAACCAAGAAGCATCTGTCCAAAAGCGCACACAGGATCTGATTCGTGCCGCCGTCGAATGCGCTCGAAGTGCAGCGACGGAATTTGAAGCATCCAAGAACAAAAACCGGCAAGCAATTCGTGTGGCTGGGACTGTCCCGCCATTAACCGAATGCTATATTGCTTCGGCGGTTCCAAATGACATCTTTCATTTGGTATCCTCGTACGAGATTATTATTTTGACGCTCAGAGAGGCTGGTGTCGATTTGCTACTAGCAGAAACATTGTCCACGGTTCGCGAAGGTGTTGCAGTCACTCGTGCCCTATCTCAGGTGACAACGACAAAAACAAATACCACACCACTCTGGTTATCATTTACGATAGATGACTTTGCCGAACCACCAAGGCTGCGATCGGGTGAATTTCTGGAGGAAGCCGTAACTGCAGTTTTAGACGAAGCAAAACAAAGTGGAATACAACTTGAAGCTATTGGGATCAATTGTGCTTCTCCGAAGGCTGTCACTGAAGGTGTTGTGTGTCTGAATGCTATCCTTCCAAACCAGGACCTCCAGTCGGTGCCAAGGGTTCTTGCTTATGCAAACGCCTTCCAAACAACAACTTCTGAATGGCTCGCTTCCCAAAGGAAAGACGACGATGAAGGAATCAAACTGCCAGCAGACCTAGGTAAACGAAAGCCGCATGTTAGCGAGTACGACAAAGACGGTGTCATTCTACCGAAAGCGTATGCAGATTACGTGTCTCAATGGATCGATTCTGGGGCATCCATTGTTGGTGGCTGCTGCGGGTGTTCACCAATGCACCTGAAGGTAGTTCGTGACATGATTGATAACAGGAATTGACCTTGCATCACGCTACAAAACAAGAAAGGACTCTTTCCAGGGCTTCACATACTTTGTTTTACTACTAAATTTGGCACGGTAGTAATTACTGCAGATGGCCAGGACTTATTTTTATTTTTGCACCCCAAAATTTCACTTTTGGAGTTGCTGTTTGTTGACACTCCATGCCATCTGTGCCGCGCGTGTAATCTACTAGTTGAGGCTACTGTTCGATCAGACAAGTCCCATTGCGCTGACGGGGAATCAAAACAACGGCTGGAGGCTGAAACTGAGTCGGGTCTTTGGTCGCCTGTCGTACGGAATCTTTCTCGTTTTCTTTGGATTGCTGCTCGTCTTCGAGAGTGTTTATGTTCTGAGACTGCCCCTTAATCAATGCTCGCTGATGACTATCGCGACACTGATTGTTGTGTGGATTCTCAGAGAAAGTAGTCTTTCCCGCAATGGAATCATCATTTCGTTCGGAAGCAGGCTTTCGCTTGTCTACAAGTTTCAAAAGAAAAGCTCCAAACTTCTTGTCCGTCAATGGTCGATAGGGATGACTGGCCATAATTAGCAAGCAATGCGTGCTGCTTTGTCAACGAATGTGTTACCTCTGAATGTTCGAGAGAGATTGTCCTTGCGCGCCCGTCAATTGCAGATCGTGGTTTTGCTGCTTTGTGGCACAACAAGATTGTGCGATCGCAATGAGTAGCGACATGATGGTACCGTGTAAACGACAGATGAATGGTTTGCTTTTGATTTCAAATTGGATTACTCTTTCTTGCCGTTTCTATGAGACGAACGACAAAACTTCTCCTGAAAACCCAGACCTAGGACCTAGCTAGGAGAACAACCACACTACTGCTAATAGTAGTCTGATACTAAGTAGTAGAGGCTCAATGTTACTAATACTCTGCTGTACTACTAACTAGCTAATAGTAGCTAGTTTAGTGTTCACTATTGCTCTTCTAACAGCTGCACTTTCAATTTTGTGTTTTGCTTTAAAGTCTTGTATCATTTATTTTAGCATGGTCAGCTTGAGCCTTTTCAAAAGTAGCCCTGGCAGCCTTTTCTCATTATTTTTTATTTTCTTCATTCATTTCCTGCCTGTCCCTGCAATTATTATTTTTGCACATTCTCCACAATTCAGATTATTTATGTGGTTTTTCTGTGGTGGTACCTGGTGCGAGCACAGCAAAGCTGTGCTCGACTTTACCAGCTCCCAGGTGTCGGGGGCTAGCTAGCTAGGTAGTTGTAGGGTATGGAGAAACTCGGCAATTTACTAGGCGGACCATCTCCGTTCCTAGGCGCCGGCCGGAGTGTTGCAATCCACCCGGAGGTGGGTTGCATCAGCTCGCCGGTGACCATTCGGGTGGGAGTGGCAGGTTAACAAACTATTTGAACGTAATTTACTTTCGTATTTGACGAAACGGCAAATTAGTGAGGATTTTGGTTTGCATTTTTCGTCTTCAATTGCTGGGCCCAGGGTCTAGTAGGCCTATCGCTTTCTGGTAGGGCTTTGACGCAGGGCAGCTGTGCGCCCGCCCCCTTTGGCTGGAAAAGACTCGAGCAGCTGTGCTCGAGTCTACCAGCTCCCAGGTGTCGGGGGCTAGCTAGCTAGGTAGTTGTAGGGTATGGAGAAACTCGGCAATTTACTAGGCCGACCATCTCCGTTCCTAGGCGCCGG
>Ga0100393_10002540_pt1 | contig 17605 bp, 13 predicted proteins | sample CryGeymeta201517_FD_81546 | JGI IMG/M metagenome (GOLD analysis project Ga0100393, IMG submission 81546) | Groundwater microbial communities from Crystal Geyser aquifers in Utah, USA - Crystal Geyser metaG 2015-17 | ecosystem: Environmental > Aquatic > Deep subsurface > Groundwater | place... | reverse complement strand
TATGGCCACTGCTATTTTTTCTCCGGTCTTAACCCGGCTGGCATTAATACTATAAAATCCGTATAAATTAGCCGCTAAAATAATTACTAATAGAAAATAAAGCACAGGGTTTTTGAATATAGCAATATATATTTTTTTATAATATTTTTTAAAATCATATATATCCGATAAGTTGATTTTGCAAATTATTTGATATAATAAAATATTAATTAACATAATAAAAAAGCTTAAGCCAAAAAGTTTAAAAATTCTTGCCAATTGCAAAATGTAAATATTATTATAGAGGGCGTATCCCAGATGTCCCCAGGAAAAATCCAGCAGGGTTTTGGCGCGGAAATATTCCAAAGATGCCCAGAGTAGTGGGAAAATAATAACAGCCAACCAATTATTTTTATTAAATTTTTTAAAAGCCAGCATGTATAAGCCGAATAAGACGCTATTATAGATAGTAATTATAAAAAAAATCCAAAATAAAAAAATAATTCTATTTTCATAGACAATGCTTTTCACGTCAACCCACCACCAGGCGTTTAAAGAAAGCAGGGGATAGACGGCCTTTACCGCGTATATAAATCCGGTTAAAAATCCTCCCCAAAAAATTTGTTTTAATTCCAGTCGGTATTTGTCAATAAAAATAAAAAGTGGGATAAAGGCCGGCCACAGGAATAGGGAAATATTATATGGGGGCAGGGTGAGCGTCAGCAAGGCACCCGATAGAGCCGGCAAAAGATAAATTTTATTGAATTTTGGCAATAGGGATTTAAGCTTCATATATTAATATTACTTTATTTTTATAATTATATCCAGAAATATGATTTTATATATAGATACCACCGTTAATAAATATATTAAGATTGCTTTTAAAAAAGACGGCCGGATTGTTATAATTAAAAAAATTCCCGCCTTATATAAGCAAGCGGAAAAATTATTGCCCTGGCTTAATAAAATGCTTATTAATGGCAATTTAAAATTAAATGACATTAAAAAGATTATAGTTAATAATCGTGGCGGCAGCTTTACTTCTCTGCGGATTGGAATAATTACCGCCAATGCTTTGGGATTTGCGTTAAATATACCGGTGGTAAGCAGTGAATCTGAATTAATTAAAGCAAACCAAGCGGATTTTAACATCATCAAGCCGATTTACGACAGAGAACCGAGTATAACAATAGAAAATTTTTAATTATAAATTTTTAATTTTTAACAATTTTTAATGATTTATTTTAAAAATTATATGATTAAATAATTAAAGATTCAATTTTCTGTGGATAGATTGTTGAAAACCCAGCTATAAATTATATATTTATTTATATTAAAATAACCCATCTTATAAACAGGCGGGTTTTTTAATTTTGTGATAATAAATTTATGCTTATTTTAGGTATTTAATTGATTTATAATTAGCGGCAATATTAGTTGACAAAAGGCATAAAGTGGATTATAATTAAACTATATTGGTGAAAAGTGGTGGAAAATGGTGAATAGAGAAATTGTGGCTTAATTAATATAATATTTAGCCAAGATAATAAGCGCTAAATTAAAAATATTTTTAGCGAGAGCTAAAACAAAAACAAAAAGTATAGTGCTTCCGGTTTAACCGGAATTTAATTATTAAGGCAAAGAAGGGGCTTGATATGCCGTTTCCGGCAATCAATCTCCTTGTCGGCCTTAACCCCGTTAGAAAGGAATTATTTTATTCCTTTGCGAATAAATCGGCGGAATAAATAAATCTGTCGCGATCAGCGATGTAGGATTCCAGGCAAATGATATTTTTCTAACGGGGTTAATCACATGCTTGTCGTGGTCTTCGGCTTAGCGGTTTAAAAATTATTTTTAAACCGCTAAGCAATTATTTAATTTTTTATATGTTCATCGGTGAATACCAGCACAACTTAGACAATAAAGGCAGATTGGCCGTGCCGGCCAAGTTTCGCGCATCTTTAAAGGGCGGGGCGGTTGTTACCAAGGGATTGGATAACTGCCTTTTTTTGTACCCTAAAAAGCAATGGGATGAATTAGCAAGAAAATTGGCAAATTTGCCCATCAATCAGGCCAAAGCGCGTGCTTTTACCCGCTTAATGCTGGCGGGAGCGATGGAAGTTGAGTTTGATAATCAAGGGAGAATCAGTATACCTGAATATTTAAGAAAATTTTCTTCCTTAAAAAAGAAATCTATTATTGCCGGACTTTATGACCGCTTGGAAATTTGGGACGAATTGTTATGGAATAAATATAAATTAGGCAGTGAAAAAGCCAGCGCTGATATAGCGGAAACCCTCGGGTCGCTGGGAGTGTAAATTAATAAGTCTATTTGTATGACAAAAAAAATTAATTGCAAAATAATCAAGCCGAAAAAGGAAAATATAAAAGTGAAATTAATAAAAGCGCCGTATGTTGACAATCGTGATTTAAAGAATTTTATTTTAGCCAGAGCTCGAGCTATAGTTTTATAATTAATAATTAGGTTTTCGCATTTGCATCATTTATACTGTCATTGCGAGCTATGCCTCCGCCAACTAGCGGATGGCAGAGCGAAGCAATCTCGGAGAGAACTGATTATTTTGATTTCTATAAAAACGTTTAAAAGGCATCGTGTTTCTTCGGCTCACCGAGATTGCTTCGTCTCCAGCCCCAGTTTAAGAAACTGGAGCTGGATCCTCGCAATGACAAAAGGAAAAATGGCGGCAAACGCATAAGTCCTAAATAATATAATGGAATATGCCCATACGCCAGTAATGCTTGATCAGGTGCTGGAATATTTAAATCCGCATGCTGGAGATTATTTCATTGACTGCACTTTGGGGGGAGGCGGGTATGCTTTAGCCATTGCCAAGATAGTCGGCCCTAAAGGAAAAGTATTGGCCATTGATTTGGATGAGATGGCTATAAATAACGCGGTGAGCCGAATAAAAAATAATCCACCAATTTCAAATTTAAATAATATAATTTTAGTAAATGATAATTTCAAAAATCTTGCCGTCATATGCGATAAATATTTCGGCGATCAAAAAGGCATTAAGCTTAATGGTATTATATTTGATCTGGGCTTATCTGGAGCTCAGCTTAAAGATAGTTCCCGAGGGTTTTCTTTCCAGATGGATACTCCGTTAAATATGGCTTTCGGAGAACCGGCGGATAATTCGGCAAGCAGAATACAAGCGGGAAAGCAAACAGAGCATCTATTGAATAATTGCAGTAAGCATGAGTTAGAAAGAATAATTTGGAAATATGGAGAAGAAAAATTTTTTCACAGGATAGCCGGGGGAATAATTAATCAGCGCAAGATAAAACCAATCACAAGCACCGGCCAATTGGTAGATATAATTAAAAAAGCCGTACCGAAAAAATACCAGCATTCGCAGATTCATTTCGCTACCCGCACTTTTCAAGCCATTAGGATTGCCGTTAACGATGAACTGGAAAATTTAGCCAAAGCTTTGCCGTTTGCAGTAAATCTTTTGTCTGGAGGAGGAAGAATCGCCGTCGTGGCCTACCATAGCTTGGAAGACAGAATAGTAAAAAATTTTTTTAGAAAAGAATCAAAAGATTGTATTTGTCCGCCAGCAGCGCCTCTTTGCCAATGCCATCACCAAGCCAGCATTAAAATATTAACTAAAAAAATTGTGCGGCCGTCCGCAAGAGAAGTAATTGCCAATCCGCGCTCTCGCAGCGCTAAATTAAGAGTAGCGGAGAAATTAACTGGCTGAAAGCAAGCTGTAATAAGTAGAGACGCAAGATTTTGCGTTTCAACGGGGTATTAAAATATTAAATTTATAATCAATAACCATGATAAAAACAAAAAAAGGAAAAAATTCATTTTGCAAAAATAAAATAAATAGAAAGTTTAATATTAAAATATTTAATAATATATTATTAATTTTAATAATTCTACTGGGCGTGTATTATATAATCGGAATAAATGATTTATCCATAAAGGGATTCCAATTATTGGAAACTAAAAAAATTATGAATGAACTGAATGATGAAAATAGTGATTTAGAAGCAACTACAATGTCCTTGCAGTCATATAATAATTTAAATTCAAGAGTTAAGGATTTAAGCATGATTCCAGCCGGAAATATTGATTATCTATCAAGTAAAAATGATATCGTAGCTAAAAAATAAATATATGTAAAGTATGAAATTTTGGCAAGGCGGAAAAAAACAAAATAGCGCAAAGAATTATAATAATCGCATTAACTTTACCATTGCGATTATTTTTATTTTTGCGGCAGTTATACTTTATCGGTTGTATTATTTGCAGATAAAAGAATATGATTTGTTTATTGTAAAAGCTGATAGCCAGCATCTGTCATCCGGCATCTTAGCGCCAGTCAGAGGAAAAATTTTTATTCAGGACGGTTTTGATGAAAAAAATAGCCAATTATATCCCATAGCTACCAATAAAAAATTCGCCTTGCTCTATGCCGTGCCCAAAGATGTCAAAGAATCGGTAAAGGTAGCGGAAATATTTTATATTTTCTTTGATAAAGAAAATACAGCCGAAGAAGTAGATGAATTTTTAGATAAAAACAATAAAGACAAGCTGGAAAATGATTTGCGCGCGCTGGAAATTTTACCGGCCGAAGCCAGGGAAGAAAAAAAAATTGCTATTAATAAAAAATATGAAGAATATTGCAAAAGTCCAGAATATAAGGAAATAAGGAATATTAGAAGAGAAGCGGAAATAAATTTAAGAAAAGATGTGATTATGGAAAAATATTTGCAAAAATTGAATAAAAAGAACGATCCTTATGAGCCCATTCAAAAAAAAGTAGACGAAGATGAATTAAAAAATATTTATATAAGCTTATTAGGAGATAAAGGTAAAAATTTAAGCCCGGATAAGTTAATTATTAAAGAAGATAATATTTTTGAGCAAAATTCAGAAACAGACGCGGTTAAAATAATTATAGATGGCATTGGCTTTGTTATGAGAAATTATAGATTTTATCCGGAAAACAATATCGGTTCCCAAATGATTGGCTTTGTCAGCATTGCCGGTGATGAAGACAGGGGGCAATACGGGCTTGAAGGTTTTTTTGATAATGAATTATATGGGGAATTTGGCTCTATAAAAACAGGGCGAGGGGCATCGGGAGATCTGATTATTATCAATGAACGTGAATATACAAAAGCCATAAACGGCAATGATATAATATTAACTATAAATAGGGCCATCCAATATACCGTTTGCCAAAAATTAAATTCCACTGCTTTAAGGCATGGCGCGGATAGCGGCAGTATTATAATCATAAATCCTAAAACCGGAGCCATTTTAGCTATGTGTTCCTGGCCGGATTATGATCCGAATAATTTCAGCAATGAATCAGATATTAATATATTTAATAATCCGGTTATTTTTGAACAATATGAACCGGGTTCAATATTTAAAGGCATCACTATGGCCGCCGCTATTGACCAGGGCAAATTAGAACCGGATTCAACCTATGATGACAAAGGTAGCATATTGATAGAAGGCTGGCCCAAGCCGATTAAAAATTCTGATTATGAAACACACGGGGGGCACGGGGTAACGGATATGAATGAAGTATTGACGCAATCGTTAAATACCGGCGCTATTTTTGCCATGAACAAAATCACTCCGGAGGTTTTTGCTCAATATGTTAAAAATTTCGGTTTTGGAGAAAAAACCGGCATTGAGCTGGAAACAGAAAATTTCGGCAATATTGGTAATTTAACAGCAAATAAAATAAAGCCGATTGATGCCGCCACGGCTTCTTTTGGGCAAGGAATTTCCGTTACTCCTCTACAGATGATCATGGCTTATGGGGCGATAGCCAATGGAGGAATTTTAATGAAGCCTTATTTAGTCAAGGAAATATTATACGCGGACGGCACTAAAATAGAAACACAGCCGCAAGAAATTAGGCGGGTGATATCTGAACGGGCTTCGGTTTTAGTTTCCGGCATGCTGGTTAATGTCGTAGATAACGGGCACACCAAAAGAGCGGCTGTAAAAGGATATTATGTCGCTGGCAAAACAGGCACCGCCCAAGTTCCTTTTAAAGATAAGCGCGGCTATAGCGATAAAACTATCCATACTTTTGTCGGCTTTGCTCCAGTTGAAGATCCGAAATTTGCGATGCTGGTAAAGCTTAATGACCCTAAAGACGCTACTTTCGCCGAATCCACCTCAGCGCCATTATTCAGTGAATTGGCAGAATTTATATTGGATTATTATCAAGTCTCCAAAGATAGGTAAGTAATTGAAAAATAAGCAATAATATGATAGGGTAATGTTATGAGAAAATTAATTCAGCTTAAATTAAAAATACTTTCTCAGCTGATTTTGAAGAAATATAAGCCGGAAATTATCGGCATCACAGGCAGTGTAGGCAAGACTGGAGCCAAAGAGGCGGTTTATGCCGTTTTGTCTTCTAAATACAATGTCAGGCGCAATGTAAAAAATTATAATAATGAAATAGGCCTGCCTTTAACTATAATAGGATCCGAGTCGCCAGGAAAATCAATTATTGGCTGGATATTGGTTTTTATAAAAGCTATAAAATTAATTTTAATTATTAATAAAAATTATCCTAAAATACTGATTTTAGAAATGGCGACCGACAAGCCGGGAGATATGAAATATTTAAATAAAATTGCCAAATGCAGGATCGGCATTATAACCAGGATCGGTTCATCCCATATAAAATATTTTAATTCCATTAAAAATATTGCTAAAGAAAAAAGCTTGTTAATTAAAAATCTGCCACAATCAGGGACTGCCATATTAAATTATGACGATGAATTAACTTTAGCCATGAAGGAATTAACTAATGCCAATATTTTAACTTATGGCCTGAGAGAGGGATCTAAAGTCAGAGCGCGGGAAATCGCCTTAAGTCTCAATAAAAGCATTAATGCTTATGATTTAGTCGGCATTAGTTTCAAAATTAGCTATGAAAACTCTATTATCCCCGTGATACTCCCAAATATTATAAGCAAGTCATCGGTCTATTCGGTTTTAATCGGAGCTTGCGCGGGAATAATATATGATATTAATTTAATCGCTATCAGCCAATCTATAAAAAATATAAATATGCCCAAAGGCAGAATGAACGCTATCAGGGGAATAAAAAATACTTTGATTATAGATGATTCTTATAATTCATCGCCGGAATCATCTATGGTAGCCATAGATTCAATTAAGGATATTCCTTTAAGAGCCAACGCAGAAAAATACGCGGTCTTAGGCGATATGCTGGAGCTGGGTTCTTATTCGGAAGAGTGGCATAAGCAAGTGGGAAAATATTTAGCGAAAGCGGGAATAGATAAGCTAATTACAGTCGGGGAAAGATCCCGCGATATTGACCGCGGAGCGCTCGATGCTGGCATGGCTAGTAATAATATTTTTCATTTTTCCAATTTAAGACAAGCCGGAATTTTTATCCAGAATAGGATTAAAGAAGGTGATTTAATTCTCGTAAAAGGATCGCAGGGCGTGAGAATGGAAAAAATTGTTTTGGAAATAATGGCCGAACCTCTGCGCGCGCCGGAATTATTAATCAGGCAGGATAAGCAATGGGCGCAATAAGTTATAATGAGATGGTTACAAAACTCCTTTGGTTGCAATTTGTCCTTTTCGCCCGAGGCTTCGTCAAGCTGGCGCTAAATGATTTTCGCCGTAGCCCGGCTACGCTTTAAATCATTTCGCTGGCTTTCCCTGCCGGCAGGCAGGCTCGCCTTGGCCAAAAAGTCATAAATTTCGCTTAAAAGCAGTTTTGAAACCATATAAATATTAAATAAATGAAAGCAAGAAAAATTATAAAAATTATAATTGGCATAATAGTTATAGCTGTTATCAGCTTAACGGCTTATTTTAATTTAAATAAGCAAAATAAAACAGAATACACAACCGTTAAAGTAGAACGCGGACAATTAATCCAGACTGTTTCCGAAACTGGTACGATTAAAGCGGCTAGCGCCATTAATTTGAATTTTTCATCTGTCGGTAAAGTTAATAAAATTTTAGTTAAAATCGGCGATAAAGTTAATAAAGATCAGATATTGGCTGGACTGGATTATAGTGAATTAATTAATAAACAAAATGAGGCTAAGGCCAATTTAGCAGCCAGTCAGGCAACTTTGTTAAAATATTCGTCCGGAGCTACCCGGGAAGAAATTAATGTGGCCGCGGCCGGCGTTGCCCAAGCTGAATCTTTATATGCAGCCGCGTCAACAGAATTGGAAAAAGTAAAAAATACATCAGTAGAAAATATCAATCAAGCCAAGAAAAGCCTAGATGATTTATTATTAGATTCCAATAAAGATGTTACTACTTACGAACAAGCAGTTAAAACAGCCGAAAATAATTTAGAGAATGCTAAAAGCACTTATAGCCAGTCAATAAACAATAAAAAAAATTCGGCTTTAACCACGATGGAGGAAAAATTATCGTTAGCCAATATAGCGCTTGATTCCATAGACCGAGTAATAAAAGATGAAGATGTTAAAGATATTTTAAGCATTGAAAATACTATTTATTCGACTAATACTATTAACACTAGCGATGAGGCTCAAATACTGCTTACGTCAGCTAATGCAAGTTTAGCCGTAGCTAAATACAGCAAGAATAATAATGACATTGTTGAAGCGCTGGATGATAGCCAGGAAACATTGAATAAAATTTTTGCCAGCTTAGATTATTGTTTTAAAGCTTTAGAAAATACTATTATCACTTCAGATTTAACTCAAGCAGACCTTGATAGCCTCAAAGCAACTATTAATTCGCAAATTACAATTATAACTACAGCCATTTATTCTATTAATACCTCTAAGCAAAATTTATCAGATGCCATGCTCGCTTATGACACTAATGTATCCACGGCCGCGGAAAGTCTATCTCAAGCAAACACAAATTTGAATAATGCCATTATTAATGCCAGAAACGCTTTAGCCAGCGCCGAGGTAAACGGCGCCCAGCAGATTAATTTAGCCGAATCTAAGGTTGAAGCTTCTAGGCAGGGGTTAGCGGTGGCTGAATCTAAATTAAATCAATTAAAATCTCCAACCAGATTTGAAGATATTCTTCTTTATCAAGCGCAGGTGGAAATAGCAAAAGCGGCTTATGACGCGGTAGCGATTGAGATTGATAATAAAATAATCAAAGCTCCGATTGGCGGCTTGGTTACAAAAGTAAATTATGAAGTTGGGGAACAAGTATCCGTTGCTAATCCGGTAATTTCCATGCTTGGTGAAAATAATTTTGAAATTGAAGTTTTAATTTCAGAAACCGATATTACTAAAGTAAAAATCGGTAATTTAGCCGAAATAACCATGGATGCGTTCGGCGAAAACGTTATTTTTCAAGGTAAAGTAAATTTTATTGAACCGGCCGAAACCATAATTCAAGATGTAATTTATTATCAGGTTGATGTTGGATTTATTGATATCGCCGATGGAAGCGAATATAAAACTAATTTAGAAAATATTAAATCCGGCATGACGGCTAATGCGGTTATTACCACGGCCAGAAAAGATAATATTTTAATAATTCCGGCCCGGGCGGTAATTGATAAAAACGGTAATAAATATGCCAGAATTTTAGCAAATAATCAGATAAAAGAGGCCGTGGTTACTTTAGGACTGCGAGGCGATGGCGGCATGACAGAAGTTTTATCAGGCGCAAAAGAAGGCGACGAAGTCGTGACTTTCGTGAAGGATAGCAAGTAAACCCCATTAGAAAACTTTTCTAACGGGGTAAATCAAGAATAATGAATTATGGATTATGAATAAAAATATTTAATTATTTCCTGTCATTGCGCGGAGCGTTAACGACGAAGCAATGACAAAGTTATTTATTATGCCAATTCCGATAATTGAAGTTAATTTTTTAAAAAAGGTATTTATAAACGGAGAGGTCGTGACTAAAGTTCTGCACGGCCTTTCTTTTAATATAAACAAGGGCGAGTTCGTGGCTATTATGGGCCCTTCCGGTTCAGGCAAGTCTACCTTAATGCATATATTAGGGCTTTTAGACCGGGCGACCAGCGGAGAATACAAATTGGAAGAAAAAGACGTAGTGCATTTAAGCGATAATGAATTGGCCGGCTTGCGCAACCGCAAAATTGGTTTTGTTTTTCAGTCATTTAATCTTTTAACCCGGACGACTGTGCTGGAAAACGTCAAGCTGCCTTTGACTTATTCTGTTAATAAAAAAAAATATAGAAATAAGAGCCAGAGAAGTTTTAAAAAGCGTCGGGCTGGGCCATCGGCTGGATTATTTTACCAATCAAATATCAGGCGGGGAAAAACAGCGGGTAGCCATAGCTAGGGCTTTAGTCAATAATCCCTCAGTGATTTTTGCCGATGAGCCGACCGGCAACCTTGATTCAAAATCCGGAGTGCAAATTATGAAAATACTGCAGGAATTAAATAATGCCGGCAATACTATTATTCTTGTCACTCATGAAACCTATACCTCGGAACACGCGAAAAGAATTATAAAAATAAAAGATGGAATGATTATAGATGATTATTCAGTAAAAAATAGGAGAATTGCCCAAGATGGAGAAAATCTTAAATAATAAAATTAGTATTTTATTTATGTTTTTAATTTTAAAGCAAATTATAATAACTTCAATTACCGCGCTTTTGGCTAATAAGGTTAGAAGTTTTTTGACTATGCTCGGAATTATTATCGGAGTCGGAGCTGTTATTTTAATTATATCGGTCGGCGCCGGAGCGCAAAGCTTAATTATTAATCAGGTAGAAAGCCTAGGCACTAATTTAATAGGAGTGCTTCCCGGTAAGGCCGAAGATGAAGGACCGCCGGCATCGGTAATGGGAATAATTATTACAACTCTTACATACGAAGATGCTCAAGCTTTAAACGATAAAAAAAATGTGCCGAATATTTTAGACGTAGTGGCATATTCCAAAAGCGTCGGACCGGTCAGCTGGCAAGGGACGAGATATGATACAAGTTTGAACGGTACCACTATCGGTTATTTAGCTGTTGAAGGGGGGGAAGTTGCCAGTGGAAGATTTTTCACCAAAGAGGAAGAAGTTAATCTATCTAAAGTTATTGTGCTAGGATCAACAGTGAAGAAAGAGATATTCGGCGATTCTGATGCGATCGGGCAGAAAGTAAAAGTTAATAAGCTCAATCTGGACGTTATCGGCGTTATGGGAGAGAGGGGAACTGTGGCTTTTCAAGATTATGACGACCAAGTTTTAATTCCCATTAAAACAATGCAGAAATTAATCGCCGGTGTTAATCATATCAGTTTATTAAGGGCTAAAGTTGACGATGATAAAAATATTGATACCGCCATTAATGATGTAATTCTTACTTTGAGAGACAGGCATAATATTACAGATCAAACCGGAAAAAATGATGATTTTACCACCAGAAGCGCCGCTCAAGCTTTGGATATAATTACTACCATTACTGACGCGTTAAAATTTTTCTTGGCTACTATGGCCGCTTTATCTTTAATAGTCGGAGGAGTGGGCATAATGAATATAATGCTTGTTTCCGTTTCCGAGCGCACTAGGGAAATTGGTTTAAGAAAAGCGGTCGGAGCCAGTAATAATAATATTTTAATCCAATTTTTATTAGAATCCATAGCCATAACATTTTTAGGTGGATTAATGGGTATAATAGGAGGCGCGTTAATTTCATTTATAGTGGCAAAAATAGCACAAGTTTTGGGATATAATTGGGATTACGCAGTATCATTATTTTCTATATTTTTAGCTATATCCGTATCAACTATAATCGGGATTATTTTCGGTCTTTATCCGGCCCGCAAAGCCAGCCGATTAGAGCCGGTAGAAGCTCTTCGTTATGAATAAAATTTTTATTCTTGATTTTGAAATTATTTAAAACATGCCAACTATAATTTTATCAATCCAAATTGCCATAAGATCCATGAGGGCTAATAAATTAAGAACCGGCTTGACTGTATTAGGAATGGTGATAGGTATTTCGGCAGTGATTATTGTATTTTCAGCCGGGGAAGGGATTAAAAGTCTTATTGTCAGCCAGGTAGAATCATTTGGCACTGATGTTATTGAAACAAAAATAAAAGTTCCAACAAGCAAAAAGGGCGCGGCATCAGAAGCGCAATCCGCCACTTCTCTTGTTAGCGGCGTGCAAATTACAACTTTAAACCTTAATGATATGAAAGAAATTGATAAATTAGCTAATGTTGGGGAAAGTTATGGCGGCATAATAGCCCAAGAACAAGTTAGCTATGCCAATGTCATGAAGCAAGGTATATTATTTGGAGTGAGCGCCAGTTTTATTGATATTGATAAAACTAAAGTGGAATTTGGCAGTTTTTTTTCTGAAGCTGAAGAAAAATCTTTAGCCCAAGTAGTAGTTTTGGGACCGAAGGTAAAAAATGAATTATTCGGAGATTCAGACGCTATCGGCCAATCAATAAAAATTCACAAGTCAAAATATAATGTAATTGGTATATACGAAGAGAGGGGGGCGGTGTTTGGAACGGATTTTGATGATTATATTTATATTTCCTTAATGACACTGCAGAAAAGAATTATGGGGATTGACCATGTTTTATTTTTAATGCATAAAATAAAAGATTTAAGCTGGCTAGATGAAACCACGGATGAGATTATTCAAATTATGAGAACTAATCATAATATTACGCCTGATACTAAGCCGGACGGTACTTTTGATGTAAATAAGGATGATTTTAGAGTAACGCCGATGATTGAAGCTCTGGAAATTTTAGGAACTGTTACCGGGGCCATTACTCTTTTATTACTGGCTATTGTGGCTATTTCATTAATAGTCGGTGGAGTAGGCATAATGAATATTATGTATGTTATTATCAGCGAAAGAACATCAGAAATAGGATTAAGAAAAACGGTTGGGGCCACTTTTAAAGATATAATGATACAATTTTTAACCGAATCAATAATAATTACAATAATTGGGGGGTTTATCGGCATTATAATTGGAATATTGTTTTCATCAATAATTGCCTGGGGAGCTAATAGATACGGGCTTGACTGGCAATTATCAATACCAATGCGCTCTTATGTTGTCGCTTTGGTTTTTTCACTATTTTTCGGCGTATTATTCGGGCTATATCCGGCGCGCAAAGCCGCTAAATTGGATCCGATAGAAGCGCTTAGAAATGAATAATAAATTAAATGAATTAAATAAATAGCCGTAAAAGAGCTGGAATATTGACTTATTTATTTCTTGTAAATTATATTTTATTCTGATATAATCTGCGTATATTTAATTATCCAATAAAAAGGGTTAATCTAATGCTGGTTAGCATATTAGCTTAAATTTTTCAATTATTTATGTTTATAAAAAGAATTGGCATTGATTTAGGGACAACTTATACTTTGGTGCATTTGCCCAAGCGCGGCATTGTTATTAATGAGCCAAGCGTGGTGGCTAGCTCAATGTCAGATAAAAAAATATTGGCAGTTGGGAATGAGGCGAAAGATATGCTAGGCCGGACTCCGGATACTATTATTGCCATTAAGCCGTTAAAAGACGGAGTGATCGCTGATTATCGGACTACCGAGGCTATGCTTAGATATTTTATCAATAAAGCTACCGGCGGATTCAGATTATTCAGACCGGAAGTTATGGTAGCAGTTCCGGCCGGCATATCTTCTACTGAACGCCGGGCCGTGATTGACGCTACCATAGCCGCTGGAGCCAAAGCGGCTTATATTATCAAAGAACCGGTAGCGGCCGCTATCGGCGCTGATATTCCGATCGGATCCGCTTCCGGCCATATGATAATTGATATCGGCGGCGGGACATCAGAAATGGCGGTAATTTCTTTAGGCGGCATTGTCGCCTCTAACTCGGTTAGAGTCGGCGGAAATAAATTTGATGAAGCGATATTGGAATATATCAGAAGAAAATATAATCTGGCCATTGGCGAGAGGACTTCTGAAGATATAAAAATTAATATCGGTTCAGCCCTTTATTTGGAAGATAAGCTGACTATGGAAGTAAGAGGGCGGGATATGATTACCGGTTTGCCTAGAACTATAACCGTATCCAGCAATGACGTTACAGACGCTATCCAGAATGAATTAGAAGCTATTATTAATGCCGCCAAAAGAATATTATACGAAACTCCTCCTGAATTGTCGGCTGATATTATAGACAAAGGGATGGTATTGACTGGCGGATCAGCTTTATTAAGAAATATAGACCAGCTAATTTCTCGAACCACCGGCGTGCCGTCATATATAGCTGATGAACCTCTATTATGCGTTGCTAAGGGAACCGGTATCGCGCTGGATAATCTAGACAGCTATAAGCGATCAATATTAGCCACTAAGTAGATAATATAATATATAATAGTTTCACCCTGCGGTCTCTGCCACAAGGAACCGCTTAGGAAGGTTTGGAACCCTTAGGTTTCCAAGTAAATAAAATTATTCCTTAATTCGCCCTGCGCTCTTGGCGCAGGGGAATAAACAAATTTTATAAAAATTATGCTTATAGGCATTGACGCCAGTCGCGCTAATAGAAAATTTAAAAGCGGTACGGAATGGTATTCTTTTTATATAATTAGATGGCTGGCAAAAATTGATGATAAGAATCAGTATATCCTTTACACCGATAAGCCGCTGACTGGGCTGATGCTGGATTTAATTAGTGATGAATTTAATAATGAATGCGGCTATGAAGTAAAATACGAAAATAATGGCTGGCAAAAAATATTAAGCCCGTATAATAATTTTCGGGCTAAAATATTAAAATGGCCATATAATTTTTTATGGACGCAAGGCAGATTATCCCTGGAAATGCTATTGAATAAACCAGATGTATTATTCATTCCCAGCCATACATTGCCCGTTATCCATCCGAAAAATTCCATAGTTACCATTCATGATGTTGGCTTTAAAAGAGTTGCCCGCCTTTATGACCATAATAAAATAGGCCCGGATAATAAAGGAGGTAAAAAAATTATTAATATTTTAGTTAAATTATTTACTTTTAAAAAAAATAAAGCTGATACATTTGATTATTTGGATTGGTCAACCGCCTATGCGCTTCTAAAAGCTAAAAAAATAATTACTGTTTCTAATTTTTCCAAAAAAGAAATATTAGAGATTTACGGTTCAAAAAAAAATATTAGCAAATTGCAAAATAAAATAAAAGTAATTTATAACGGTTATAATTATAATTTGTATAAAAAAATATCTGATAAAATCCAAATAGAAAAAGTATTGAAAGAATACGATATCACTGGGCCTTATTTGCTTTATGTCGGGCGCTTGGATAAAAAAAAGAATCTTTCTAAATTAATTGAAGCTTTTTATTTATTGAAACAGGCAAATAAAAAGTTAGGGCACAAATTAGTATTAGTCGGCGCCGCCAGTTTCGGCTATGATGAAGTTAATTACATGATCAGGGAATTTAGGCTTGATAACGAAGTTATTATTACCGGCTGGGTTAAAGAATCTGCCATGCCGTATATCTATAATCAGGCAACCGCTTTTATTTTTCCTTCATACTACGAGGGGTTTGGCATTCCGCTGTTGCAGGCCATGGCCTGCGATGTGCCTATTGCCGCTTCCAATGCCGCTTCCATTCCGGAAGTAGTTGGCGAGGCGGCTGTATTATTTAATCCTTATAATGTTGAAGCAATATCTAGAGCTATGGCGGAAGTTATTTTAAACCAAAATTTAAGAAAAAAATTAATTTCTTTCGGTAGAAAACAAGTAAAAAAATATAGCATGGAAAAATGTGCTTATGAAACATTAAAAGAAATTATATCAATTTAGAACGGAAATTAAGTTTTGCATTTTTAAGATAAAATATGTTATAATTAAGATGTTATGAATAAAAATTTAACATCTTATTTAATTTTACTTTTTTTATTTATCAGTATTTTTATACATCCCCCTAACTTTACCCATTCTTCCGCCCGGACGACCTATTTAGACAGTAATAGAAAATTTGATGAAATATTAGTTAAATTTAAAATAAGCGATGAAATTATATTAATAATCATAGCTCAAGCTGATGATTTTGACGTTATTTTAAATTATTATAATAATTTGCCGGAAGTAGAATATGCCGAGCCGAATTTTATTTATAAAGCCTCAATTATACCGACCGACACTTATTATAATAAACAATGGTATTTGCAGAAAATAAAAGCTCCGGAAGCTTGGAATTATATAAAAGAAAGCCAGAATATAATCATAGCTATTTTAGATTCAGGGGTGCAGACAGATCATATAGATTTAAAAGACAATATTTGGGAAAATGCGAATGAAATTGCCGGCAATAATATTGATGATGACAAAAATGGTTTTATTGACGATATTAATGGCTGGGACTTTGTAAATAACGTAGCTGATCCATCCCCTAAATTCAAGGATGATTTTTCTGAAGCCGGGATTCTTCATGGCACTATTGTCGCCGGCATAGCCGCCGCTTCCGGGAATAATGCTTCCGGCATCAGCGGCGTAACTTGGAATTCTCGCCTGATGCCAATTAAAATATTGGATGACAGTGGAGAAGGCAGCACTATTAATGTTATAAAAGGCATTGATTACGCAATTTTAAATAATGCCAATATTATTAATCTTAGTTTTGTTGGTTATGGCTTCAGCCAAGGCCTGGATAATGCCATTAAAAAAGCTTATAATAAGGGGATAATTATTGTCGCCGCGGCCGGAAACGAACTTGATAGAGGAGAAGGCTATTTTTTAGATACTGTACCCATGTATCCGGTTTGCAATGATGGCCCTAATGGCGAGAATAGAGTAATCGGAGTAGCCGCCACCGATACCCTTGACCAAAAAGCGATATTTTCCAGCTATGGCACTAAATGCGTTGATATTTCCGCTCCGGGGTTAAGTATATACAGCACGATTGTTTTTTCTCCCGATCACGAAATTAACGGCAATTATTTCAATAAATATTACGATGGATTTTGGTCTGGCACTTCAATGGCTACCCCCATGGTTAGCGGCGCTATTGCTTTGATAGAAGCATCAAATCTTAAATTTAATAGAGATCAAGTAGTGCAAATTTTACTAAATAACACTGATAACATAAATAAATTAAATAAAAATTATTTAAATAAATTAGGAAAAGGAAGATTAAATGTATATAAAGCGGTTTTTTCAGCAAAAAACGATTTAGATAGGGCTAATATAGGATTATTAATATCTCCCATGGCTGATCATGAAAGTATAATTAAAATAACTGATAAAACCGGTGAAGTCATCGGCCAGTTTTTCGCCTACAGCCCGTCTTTCCGCGGCGGAGTGAATGTCGCGTCCGGCGATGTGAACGGCGACGGCCAAGATGAAATTATAACCGGCCCTGGAGCCGGCGGCGGCCCGCATGTCAGAATTTTCAATAGCCAAGGTGAAGTCATCAGTCAGTTTTTCGCCTACAGCCCGTCTTTCCGCGGCGGAGCCGATGTAACAGTCGGTGATTTAGACGGAGGCGTTGTAAATAAACAAGATGAAATTATAACCGGCCCTGGAGCCGGCGGCGGTCCGCATGTCAGAATTTTCAATAGCCAAGGTGAAGTCATCAGTCAGTTTTTCGCCTACAGCCCGTCTTTCCGCGGCGGAGTGAATGTCGCTATCGGAGATATTG
>Ga0100393_10002538_pt1 | contig 17607 bp, 14 predicted proteins | sample CryGeymeta201517_FD_81546 | JGI IMG/M metagenome (GOLD analysis project Ga0100393, IMG submission 81546) | Groundwater microbial communities from Crystal Geyser aquifers in Utah, USA - Crystal Geyser metaG 2015-17 | ecosystem: Environmental > Aquatic > Deep subsurface > Groundwater | place... | reverse complement strand
TCCAGCCCGGCTCACCGCTCACTGCTCACCGCTCACCGCTCACCGCTCACCGCTCACCGCTCACCGCTCGCTGCTCGCAGCGGCAGGCATCAAAGCCCGCAACAGCACAAAGCCCGAACCCGCCAAGGCGCCCAAAACACCGATGCCAATCAGTAGATCGGTCAGGATTGGGTCGGGCGCCGTATCGAAACCGATGATGCGCGGAAGGATCACTCCATTCACGGCGTTCAGCGCCGCATGACTTGCGATGGCAGGCCATACAGACCCGCTTCTCCAGGTCAGCCAAGCAAAGAATGCCCCCACGATCGCCAGCGGGAAAAGCGACATTTCATTAAAGTGAATGATGCCAAAAAGCAGCCCATTCAACCCGATCGCCAACGCGACCGGCAGATGTTGCAGCTGAACTTTCAGCAAAGTTCCGCGAAAGAGGAACTCTTCGCAGACCGGTGCAAACACGGTGATGGCGATGGCCCCAGCCATGGCTTTCCACACTTCGGGCGGATTCAGCAATTGCTGCATTACGATCGTGTATTCGGCCTGCCGCTCTTGCAGCGAGGGCATAAAATACACGACCAACGCGGCCAAGACGTTGGCGCCAAGGCCAATCAGAATGCTGGTCGTGAGCATCAAGACTGTCGGGCGAGCGCCGATCGGCCATGGGGTCGATCTGAAAACTGGCGCCCAGCCCATATCGGGAAACGCGCGCTGGTAGGCCATCGCGGGCCCAAGCACGCATAAGACCTCGCTGAGCATCAACGAAAACGCCAGTGGCAGCAGCAACTGAAGGAAGCCGCCGACAGCGACCATCAGGAAGGCGACCAAAAAAAACAGCGCGTATGCTGAAAAGGCAGAGGGAGAATTAGTACGCATTGAACTCGAGCGTAAGCTCGACGTCCGCCTCGAAAGGCTCATTGCCGATACGAGCCGTAGGGCCCGACACACCAAAGAGGAAATCCCCCTCAAAGTACTTTGCTTCACGTGTGAAGGCAGGGCGATCCACGGTCACATCAAAGGAGAGCGGCACAAGACCGACGGACTGCGAAGGAGTTTTGGTCGTGCCGGCCACCAACGTGTTGCCATCGGTAGGCTGCAACAAGAGTTCGATGTCGCCACTCCACAGATAGGGCCACGAACGCACGGCCGAGGTTGTGCCCTCGACGACCTTCATCGACGCCGAAGTCAGCTCGATTTCATTGGCCGGATGCCCCAGTGTTTCTTCAGCTTCGGCAAGGAACGCCGAAAAACCTTCAAAACCTTGTTCCGCCCGACAGACCTCAAGTTCGTCGGTGCACGAGCCAAATCCATCGCTGAAAAAACCGTTGGCTTCGTCGCAATCCTGACAGTTATTTCCGATATATCCGGTTGAACATTCACATGCGGGAATGCCCTGATCGTCTTCCATGCATTGACCATTGCCGGCGCAGAAGGTCGCCGTACAGCCTTCGTCGGCCACACAGAGGTTTTCGGCGTCAAGGCTTGTTCCTGGGGCGCAATCGCAACGAAAAACTGTTCCCTGTGCCAAACAGCGGGTTTTGCCTTCTTCCTCGGTGCAGGGATTGGGGTCGCAAGGGCCAAGCGTGCAAGAGCCGCCTAACTGAACCAACGCCTGAAGTCGTCCTTTCTGGACATCGCGTGGACCAACCCCTTGAATCTGAACTACAAGTTTGGTCGTGGCTGCGGGTTCTTCGCAGCCCGTAGAAAGCAGGGTTGCGGCGGCTGCCATGATAAAGAGAACACGTTGCATGGATTCCTCGAAAAACCGGTCGGAGCACTTTATGCCGGCTTGCGGGTCGGTACAAGGCCCTTGCCTCAATGTCGGTTGAAGCTCTCGCCGACTGCTCTAAGATCCCGTATGCTTGCTACGAGGTTCATATGACGTTTTCAGATCAGCTTAAGAAAATCAAAAAGGACCTCGAAAACCAAGAGAAGTCCGTTAAGAAGCAAGCCATCGAGAAGATGGCCCGGCCTCCTAAGGCGCCCAAGCCGGTTCAAAAAACCAAAGGTCATGCCGCGCCTCAGCCCGCCGAAAGTCACCTCAGTGACGACGAGCTTTTTGCACAATCGATCGCCGGCATCGGAAAAAACGAAGTGTATCGCGGCAAATTTGGCGATCCCCTGGACAAGTGGGAGCCCCAAAAAGAAGTCGATAAAAAAGCCGAGGCTAAGACCCATGCCGAGGAGGCCGAAGCCCGTCAATTTGTCGAAGAATTGCGGGAACAGCGGACCTTCGAAGAGGTGGTCGGCAAGCTCGATAAACGCTTCAAGGGCGAGAAATACCATGTCCCCAACAAGGCGACAGCGATTGCTGCGGCGACGCCACTTCATACCGAATCGCTTGCTCTAGACAGCGACGGACTGCGCTCGGTCGAAGTCACGCCAGCCCACCGCGAGCTGTTGAAACGGGCCGATATTTACCGAAAAGAAAAACGAATTCCTGAGCTGAATCTACGTGGTCGCACCAAAGACGACGCGCTGCTACGGCTTGAGGGGTTTTTGGATATCGCCCGCCGTCGCGGCGACCGTTACGGCCGCGTGATTCACGGCAAAGGCAAAGGCTCACAAGACGATCCGGTGATCAAACCCGCCGTCTTGATCTGGTGCGAAGGGCCTGGCGCGAAATTTGTCGCCGGCTACGCCCCCGAAGTCAGCGACGATGGGGATTACGGCTCGATCATGCTCGAGTTTCGAAAGACCTGACGCGGTCTTTATGCCGATCCATGACCTGAAACGCCCCGCGCCAAAGCCAATCAATAATGGCTCTTCTTGCCGCTTTTCACGCGAACGAGACCCCCTAAGCTCTTAGATCAAGTAGGAAAACTAGGTGCATTTACGGCCATTCCACACTAGGCTGGGCGCCGAACAACGATTTTATCGCTGAGGTGCATGAAAAATGTCTAGTTTTGCCGCACCCGCAAGTAATCCCATGGGCCAGTCACTTGGTGTCGATGATATCGAACTTCAAAACCCGGCTCACCCCAAAGTTGATATCGTCGCGACCTTCACAGACGCCTTCGAAATCATCAAACAAAATCCCGCTGAAGCCATCGGCGGTGCCATGGGGATTATGTTCCTTACGCTCGTGATAAACGTGATTTTGGCACTCATTCAAGGCGTCATTGTTGGCATTTTGTCGACAGCGATGTCTCAGACAGGCTCCGAATCAGCGATGTATGGTGTGATGGCGATTCAGGGAGTGCTGCAACTCTTCTCAACGGTGATTCTGATTATTATCCAGGGCGTTCTCACCGGTGGATATTATATCATGTGGTTGCGGATGGTTCGTGGCGAAGAAGTCTCGTTCAACAACTTCATGGAGGTGAAACCTTTCATCCTTCCATTGATCCTGACGACACTTCTTATGCAACTTTGCATCTTCGGCGGCATGCTTCTGCTTGTTGTTCCAGGCATCATCATTTCGTTGGGCATCTGGGTTGCACCGATGGTCGTGCTCGATAAGAACCTCAGCCCTGTCGACGCCATCAAGGGCGCTTGGCGCATCACCGATGGTTACAAGGTGGATATCTTCCTTTTTGGCATCCTGATGACGGTCGTCAACATGATCGGCATGATTCCTTGCGGATTGGGATTGATCCTCACCATCCCTTTGAGCCTCGGCGGCGTCGTGTCTTTCTACAATCAAATCGCCGTGCCGGGCCGTGCTTACGCTGAAGGCGAGCAACTTCTTCACGCTTTCGAATAGTCGTGATGGGTGGCGATGTGAATCAGTCTGATTTCGACCTTGAGGTCGACCAACGTATCGCCGCCTTGCGCTCCAACCCGGATTCGTTTCTCCAACGTTTTGACACCAATCAAGACGGCCGCATCGACGGTCAAGAGATGGCGGCCGTACGAGCCGTGATCACCCACGAAATTCTGTCGGGAACTCAAGCCACCAACAACCCATTGGTGGTCCGCGATCGCTTCGAGTTTTTATCGGAGCTCGGCCATGGCGCGCAGGGCGTGACGCATCTGGCCCGCGACCTGAAGACCGGCGACCTGGTTGCCGTGAAGGTGATGAACCTCAAGACTGCCAAAGAATGGAAGGCAATCGACCTTTTTCATCGCGAAGTCGAAGCCCTGCGCCGGCTTTCTCATCCCCAAATCCCTGCGTTCATCGATGCTTTTGACATCGACGAAACCGAGTTCTATCTGGTCCAAGCCTTCGTGCCTGGCGATAACCTGATGGTCCGGCTCGCGCGCCAGGAACTGATGGACGAGGTGCGTCTTAGGGATATCGCCGAGCAATTGCTTGAGGTGCTGGCCTACCTTCATCGCCAGTCTCCTCCGGTACTGCACCGCGATGTGAAGCCCGCAAACATTATCATTGGAAACGACGGCAAAGTGTCTCTCGTCGATTTTGGGGCGGTTCAAAACCAAGGCTCCAGAGGCACCACGATCGTGGGTACGTCAGGGTATATGCCGCCTGAACAACTCAGCGGACATGCGGTTCCGGCCAGCGACGTCTATGCGGCCGGTGCGCTCTTAGTGCACGCCGCGACCCGCACCCATCCTGCAGATTTGGACGTCTCGCGCCTGAAGCTGCAATGGCGGTCCCGTGCCCGACTCGCCGAGACGCTCCAGGATTGGATCGATCGACTGATTTCCCCGGTGGTCGAAGACAGGCCCAGAAACGCGGCCGAAGCGCTGCGCTGGCTTAAGGTTGGCGCGTCGACTGAGGTGTCAACGTCGTCCCTGCGTCCACGTCCGGTGCGCGCGCTTGCCAAAAGCCTCGTATCGCCCAAGGGATCGATATCGATCACGCAGGGCGATAATGGGTTCATGATGGTGATCCAACCCGCATCATGGACGGTGTTTTTGTTCAAAATCGCGCTTGTTGGAGTGCCAATTCTGGCGCTCATATTTGTTGCACCCACGACGGCTCAGCGCTTCATGTTTGCGGCGGCGGGTATCATCATTGGTGCCTTCTACCTTTGGAAATTCCTCCGCTACCGTGCGCTGCGCACACTCAAAGTTTCGGCGGACCAAGTCGAGCTGTTGTCCGATGGAATTTTAGAAGCATCGATGGGTGTCGGTGAACTTGACGGCCCGGCCGTGTACTTTCGGAGACCTCACACTGGATTTCTTCTTAAGAAAAAAGACGGCCAAACGATTCAGCTTACCCATGCGCTGCCGGGCAAAGACGAAGATTGGGCCTCTCATGAAATTCGAAAATACCTCGCTGAGCTCAAATCATGAGTTTTTCTTCACGCTTTATCAAAGACGAGCTTATCTCGGAGGGGCAAGCGCTGACCTGGAAAGGTCATGAAGCCGAGTCCGGCCGCCCGGTTGTGGTCAAGGAACTTCGTTTAAATGACCGTTCGCAGTGGAAGGGCATCGAGCTTTTTGAGCGCGAAGTAAAGGTGTTGCGGCAGCTCAAACATGCTTCGATTCCGGCCTTGCTCGGCTCCGATTTTGGGCAGGAAGACCCGCATATTTGGCTGCTGGCTCAGGAATGGATAACGGGGACCGACCTTCGAAATCCTCCGCCGATGGACGAGGACGCGATCTGTGATTTGACCAAGGGAATTCTTCAAATATTGGTGTATTTGCAGACCTTTTCTCCGCCTCTGATCCACCGCGACATTAAGCCCGCAAATATTATTTTGAATGGTGGTCGTCCGTTCTTGGTCGATTTTGGGGCGGTTCAGCTGGTGACTCCTTCCGATGAAGGAGGTTCCACGATTGTTGGGACTTCGGGATACATGGCTCCAGAACAGTTAATGGGGCGTACAAGCGCATCCAGCGACCTCTACGGCCTTGGCATGACTCTGGTTTGGTTGGTGACGCGCCGAGAGCCGGACACCCTGCCTGTGAGTCGAATGAGGACGATTTGGGAGAACGCCTTAAGTGTGCCTATTTCGCCGGATTTGAAGGGATTTATCGACCGGTTGATTTCGCCGCTGGAGGAGGACCGTTTTTCCGATGCCGCTGCTGCACTCCTGGCGTTGACGCCAAAAACGACAAACCTTGTTCGAAGCCGTCCCTCCGACACCCGGGTGGAGTTGATGAGAGGCGATAGGCGTTTCGAGTTGAATCTGCGGCCTAACCCGTGGGCTTGGCCTGGGGCCGGCGCCTGCCTGCTCCTTTCGGTTCTTGGTGGGTGGGCATTAACCCGTTGGGATTTTAGCCTTCATTCGCTGGCTATGATTGCCGTTTTTTCCGTGTGTGCATTCCTGATTTCGATCGTGCTCGCCATGTCGGCCTCGACCCGGTTGCGGCTTCGAATTATGGGTGGAACTTGGCGGTGGGAAGCCGGAAAGCGCGTCCTGGCTCAAGGGCCAGTCTCGGAGCTCCGCGGGATTTCCCACGTAAACGCCGAGCGCGACACCAGGTATCTTGCCCTCTTGTGTGAGGATCGTACCTATCCGATTTTTAGCGGGAATCGGCGCGAGCAAGAGTGGCTGGATAGTGAGTTGAGGGACTTTCTGAGTCGTGGAATCTAATCGGGCCTTCACGAGGAATCCGTTTTGTGGAATCTTCGTGAAATTGGTCAGACAAAATAAGTGGAGCGCAAATGATTACGAGCACGCGAAAGGGTTGGTTTTCTAGAGCTGGCGACAGTTTTGGAGGTGTGATTTTCGGGATCCTTTTATTCTTAGGGTCTTTTGCACTCTTGTTTTGGAACGAAGGCCGGGCCGTAAAACGGGCTCGCGATCTTGAGTTCGGAGCCGAAAATGTTGTCAAAGCCAGCGCTGCGACGGTTAACGCCAAGAACGAGGGCAAGCTGATTCATGTGAGTGGGGCTGTCAGTGCACCTGGCGTGGTTGCCGACCCCGTATTTGGCGTTCAGACAAAGGCCCTGCGGCTTTCGCGCGAAGTCGAGATGTACCAATGGAAAGAGAGTTCGAAGTCAAAGAAGGACAAGAAACTCGGTGGATCGGAAGTGACGACAACCGAATATAAATACCAATTGGTGTGGAACGATAAGCTGATTAAATCCGGTGATTTCCAGGAATCTGGGCACGACAACCCGTCCACGATGCCCTATGACGGCGCGGACTTTTCGGCCCAAGGCATAAAATTGGGGGCCTATTCCTTGGCTCCGGCCATCGTCGAAGACATCAGCCCCGACACCGCGTTCACACCGGCTCCAACCAAGATGCCCGCCGGGGCAAAGATGGCCGGATCCTACATTTATGTGGGTCAGGCGATGAATGCTCCCAAGGTTGGCGACCTTCGCATCTCTTATAAAACCGCTCCATTTGGTCCGTTTTCGATTGTCGCCGGACAGCAGGCGCAAGGGCTCGTTCCGTTCGCCGACCCAGAATTAAATGACCCGATTACCCTGCTCGAAAAGGGAACTCAATCCGCCGAGGCCATGTTTAAAGCCGCGGAGGACGCCAATGCCGTCATGACGTTGATCCTTCGATTCGTGGGCTTCTTGATGATGTTCTTCGGCCTGCGCCTGGTCTCGCAACCGCTCTCCGTCTTGGCCAGCATTCTGCCCTTCATGGGAACAGCCGTCGGGTTTGTGACCGGTTTTGTATCGTTCTTCATCGCCCTTGGCTTATCGATGGTGACGATTGCCATCGCATGGATCTTCTATCGACCCTTGGTCGGAATCCTGCTGCTTATCGTGGCTATCGGCGCCATCGCCGCGGCCATTACATTGGCGCGCAAAGCGTCGAATAAAGCGACAGCTTAAAATGCGCCTGGCGCAGGATATCCCGCTCGGCATTGCAGCTTCTGCATCGCGGCCTTGTGTCCGTCGACTACTTCATTTCATTATGAAGCCACGGATTGCTCAAATGACAGGTTGTTATGGCTGATTGGAATACTGAACTACAATTTTCGACCGATGAAGCAGACATCGAACGGGAGACTCGGAAAGCTGATGGCCAGCTCGACGTGCTTCTCAAAACGCCTGTGCCGTTCCTCCTCAAAATTTCACATATTCTTGGTGCAGCCATTTCGTACGGAAAACCTAATTGGAAACAGCTTCCGCCATCCCTCCGTGATGATGTTCAAGAAATTGGGTTTAAGCCGTGCTGCAAAATATTGTGGGGACACTGGCCCCTGCCGTACATGAGGACGCCGCAGTGGATCGGCCCGGAGGGCTTCACCCAACTTGAGGCCTATCACGGCAAGCGTTTTTATCTAACAACCTTGTTCACAGATGGTACCGCCATTGCGACGACCAATCGCAGTGAAGGCGGCGGGAACGCGTTGACGGAGTACGAAATTTCGAGCGGTGACTTCAAACAGGACTATCGCGATCATCTGGACGAGGTCCGAAATTATATGGGAAAGGCGAATGTCCAACCGATCTATTCGCCCACACCCGCGTTGATTCGTAAACGTTTCGAAGTCTTGTACCGCTTACAAACGCCACTTCCGGCCGCAGTCGCGGCCATTGCGACCCAGGCTTCGCTGGTGATTGGCGTGGTTGCCTTAATCTACAAGTTTTGGGCTATTTCATAGCGGGCCGGCCGGGACTGGCGACGGTGACGATGTGCCGGTGTGCGTAAAATCATTTGCGTGGCGTCTTACTCTTGATGTGCTTGTTCACCGTGTCACACATCGTGGGAATTTTCGCGCAAATGTCTTTTGCGAGGCCTTCGGGTGATTCGTTGGTTGTGGAAGGCCATGCCCGAGCGATGTCGAGAAACTCCGTGCATCCACGCGGTGAGTTTTGTGAGCACGCGATTTGCGCTGCGTCCAAGCCCACTGCGTATTGCGGCAGTGCGAGTGGTTGTGGGGTCGACAACTCAAACGTCGTGGATACGGAAATAGCCTGGCATAAAAAACGGTCTCTTTGCTGTGCGCACGTACTCATCATCTCGGGTCGGGCCAAAGTGGAGTCCATGACCCACGGCGTGATTCCGACCTCCGCCATCCACAAATGCACATAGGTGCGACAAATTTCTGGGTACAACCGAACACCGCGCGGCGCCGCATAACAGGCGTCTCGCGCTTTGGTCATCGCTTGCTCTGGCGAAACTTTGACGACCGAGAGCAAAAACCAACAGGCGAGATAGTCGCCGTTTTTACACCCAGTATTGAGGGATTTTACAGCGTGATCGATTCGCTCTTGCGTGCGCAATTTAAACGCGACGTTGACCGCCGCGTTGGCGCCTTCTGTGCACCCGTAGGCATTTCCTGCATCGCATGCGGCCCCAAAGGTTTCGTCGATCTCGGTCAAAGTCATGGGAGCCGGTGGCCAACCGAAATTGCTCTTCTGAAGCGCCTGCCGCCCCAACCTCAAATTCTGCCAGGATGGAGTCATGTCGGAAGGTTCGATCACTAGGCGTTCGGCCCAGGTAATTTGATGCCACCGTTTTTTGGGCCACGTTTCTGGAGCGCAGGCAGGCCAGACACCTTGGTTGCAGTATAAAGCCGACGCTTTATATCCGGTCGAGACAAAACAGGTCCATGGGTCTTGCGACATTTTACACGCATCTTCGCGAACGTTGATGGGGACGCCTCCGACTGTGCAGGAACCTTTCACCCCGTTTTGGCAGGATTTGGTGTGGGCTTCGTCTAGATCCCAATCGGCACTCGCAGCCCACGCCACGCAAGCGTCGCGGTCATCCGCAGAACATTTGGCCTTAGCCACCGTGCCAAAATCATCAGGCAATATGTACTCGCCTAGTGCGAGCGCCATGCATGCGGTGCCCCCTTCCTTTTGACATCGTGCCCAGAGCTCTTTGGGGAGGTCCAAATAGGGCAAGTCGTCGAATTGCCACGCCATGCGAGCAAAGACGGCTCTGCGACAGGCCACTGGATGTCCGTTTTTGCACATCGCATCGAGCAAATCCCGGCCCGCCACCAGCTCTTTTTCGTCCACGGGCGAAGTGACCTGGGCAATGCCTAACTGCCCACATGCTTCCAAATCGACGTTGATATCCTCGCAATTCGATTGCATCCGCTGTTTCTGGACGGATGATTGAACCTTTCCTGCTTCGGAAATGCCAAACCCAAGCAACATTGCCAAGCCAGAGATGCCCAAAACCGCCACCCCAAAAGACTTTGCATTATGGCGCCAATCCACGGTCGCATGAAGCTCGGCTCGTGTTGTCTTGGTCCACGTGAAAATGACGGTGACGATGCAGAGCACGAGTGCGAGCAGGCCTTCTGAGTGATCCGCATTAATGACAAGTAGTCTCAAAAGACCCATGAAAGTGGTTGCGCAGGTGACGACCCAGGTGCTCCACGGATGTTTGGTTTGCGTCATCACACCAATCAAGGCGGAAACAAAAAAACCAATAAATGCTAATATGTTGGCGAGGGTCGAATCGTTGGGCAGAAGGTAAAACATGTACCAAAGCGCAAGGATGCCCCAGGCGCCGCCTATAAGAGCTCGGAGGTTTTTCATTCAAAGGACCCGGAAAATAGTCGGCAAGGTCGACCACATGATCAAAACCTAAAAAAGGTCGAGAACGTGTGAGGCATGGCCCTGCATTTGATCGACATGAAGTCCTATAAAACCATGAAGGCGTCGGCTAAAGCAAAGGCCGTGTCATCAGCTCAGGTCATGCCATCTTCAGGAGAGCAAATTCACGGCCTGTTTGCCACGAGTTGCTTGGCCTCACTAACGCAGAATGAGCTGCGCGGGGCGCCGGGCAAAATATCGACAGCGCTCCTCTAAGGCACTCGGGAACTCTGAGATGTTCGGTTCCGATATCGTCTGCCGATAAAGGAGTTAATTCGTGATTTTGATGGTGTAAGTGCCCACGCTCGTGAAGTTGTGACGAACTCGGATGTAGTGGATGCCGGTCTGGGTGGCCGTGAACGTGAAGGTATCAGCGCTCGAACCCGGCACCACAGTGGACCCGTCTGGTGCGTACACGCTTTTCGCAACGGTCAAACCAGTCGTGTCCACGCGGTAGGTCGCGCCTGCCTGTAACGAGACGCGGAAATAATCAACATCGTTAGGGCTCTCGATTTCTCCGTTGGTCGGTGCAGCATCCGTCAGAATGAGCGTGCCGCTCGCCGCTTCATCACTGTGGTCGTCGGTTCCCAAGTCTGCGAGTCGCACATTATAGGTGCCTACCGACGAACTTGAGGTGCTGGAATGACGCACATACCAAGCGTACGTGCCACCTTGGTCGAATCGGTAGCGCAGTGCGCCTGCAGAATTGATCGAAGCCACCACTGTGCCCGTTTAGACGATCAGGTAAATATACATGTCGCTGAGGCTGTTTCGCGTGCCGCTAAATTCATAGATGTGGCCGGCCTGGGCTGTGAACGCGAAATAATCGCGGTCACCAGGTGTCTCGATCTCGCCGTTTACCGCTTGGTTATCAGCAGCAATGGTTGTGGCCGTGGCGAGGGTGTCGCCGTGGTCGTCGATGCCGTCGTCGGTCATTATTACGGTGTAGGTTCCAATATTATAGGGGTCGGTCGTACTGTATGAACGCACTCGGAAAAAGTACGTGCCGGCCTGGTCAAACTCGTATTTGATGGATTCCGGGGAGTCGCGAATGATGAGAGATGTTGTACCGTCCGGGGCGTAAAGCCAGACGTAAGCGTCGCTCAACGTGGAGCGATTAACAGTCAGAGAATAGATTCGGCCGGCCTGTGCGGTGAATTTAAACCAATCATTATCCCCGGCCGTCTCGATATTTCCGTTGATGGTTTGCCCATCCATGATCGGGCTCGCGTTTGCTGCATCATCGCCGTGGTCGTCGGTGCCTTCGTCGGTCATGCTTACGGTATAGGTTCCAACGCCATAGGGGTCGTTCGTACTGTATGGACGGACTCGGAAATAGTACGTGCCGGCTTGGTTAAACTCGTACTTGATGGATTCCGGGGAGTCGCGATTGACCAGAGCGGTTGTACCGTCGAGGGCGTAAAGCCAGACGTAGGCGTCGCTCAACGTGGAGCGATTAACAGTCAGAGAATAGATTCGGCCGGCCTGTGCGGTGAATTTAAACCAATCATTATCCCCGGCCGTCTCGATATTTCCGTTGATGGTTTGGCCATCCGTGATCAGGGTCGCGTTTGCTGCATCATCGCCGTGGTCGTCGGTGCCTTCGTCGGTCATGCTTACGGTATAGGTTCCAACACCGTAGGGGTCGTTTGTGCTGTATGGACGTACGCGGAAATAGTACGTGCCCGCTTGGTCAAACTCGTATTTGATGGATTCCGGGGAGTCGCGATTGATGAGAGTCGTTGTACCGTCGGGGGCGTAGAGCCAGACGTAGGCGTCGCTCAACGTGGAACGATTCACGGCCAAAGAATAGATTCGGCCGGCCTGTGCGGTGAATTTGAACCAATCATTATCGCCGGCCGTCTCGATGTCTCCATTGATGATTTGCCCATCCGTGATCAGGGTCGCATGCGCGGCATCATCGCCATGGTCGTCGGTGCCTTCGTCGGTCAGCATCACTGAATATGCGCCCGTTCCTACGCTGTAATAGTTGCGAACACGGAAATAGTAGGTGCCGGCTTGGTCGAATTCGTATTTGATCGATTCCGGCGAATCACGGCTGATGAGAGAGGTCGTGCCGTTCGAACCGTACAAATAAACATAAGCGTCGCTCAAGGTGCTGCGTGTCACCGCGAATCGATAAATGCGGCCGGCCTGTGCGGTGAATTTGAACCAGTCATTATCACCATCGACATGAATGGTATGATACTGCTGTTGGCCAACGACCAGCGGCGTGGCCAGTGGGGCGCAATCGTTGGGTTCGTAGGCATCGCCGCCCAGCGTGACGGTCGCGCAGCTGGCCGGAATGTCCAGCACACAAGCCCCATTGGTCTCGACATAGCCGGCATCGCAAGAACACACAGCCGTCAGGCCGCTCGAGGAACATACACTGCGATTGGCTTCCATGCATGGATTCGACGCACAGGGGTCCGCCGGAACGCACTGATTGCCGCTAAGGACCGTATCTGTTGGGCAGGCGCACATAAAGGCTTGAGCGTCCGGGGTGCACGTCATTCCCGGCGCAGGACAGGGGTCTGGGACGCATGGGTTTGGCATTTGGCAGGTGCCGTTGGCATCCTGGTAACCCGCATCGCAAATGCAAATGGCCTGATCGCCCTGCGCAACGCAAACGCCACGATTTGGGGCGTTGCACTCAATGCCATCACAGGGATCGGGGAGCTCGCATGTGCCATCGATGTCGAGATAGCCGGCATCGCATTCACACGTGAATTCGTCTGCATTCGGCACGCAGACTCCACGGTTCTCGTCGGTGCAGGGGGTGTTTTCACAGGGACTTCCCGCGGGCAACACGCACTGCCCATCGACGTCTTCGTAGCCTTCGTTGCATTGGCAAATCGCGGCTCCATCGAGGACACCGCAAACGGTGCGATTAGCCTCAGTGCAGGGGTTTGGCGCGCATAAATCGACGTCGGCCAAGCATTCGCCCTCAACCTCTGAGAGGCCGGGGTCGCAAACACAGACGGCTTCCTGAGAGTTCGGGTTGATGAGGCATTGGGTACGTCCCTCATCGGTGCACGGATTGGGAGCGCAGGCGTTGGTCTGGCTCTCGCAGGTTGCCTCATCGTTGACGGACACGCATTTTTCGTTTTCTGCGCACGAATAATCAGCGCAAAGATCGGCCGAAATTGGGGCAGGTTTCGCTGGGTCGTCACTGCAGGCATTGAGGGTCAAAAATAAGCCAATCAACAAACCGAATTTTCGTAACATTGGGGACCTCATCCAAAATCAATCGGTCTTAATACTGTGGAAGCTCCCGTTTTATTCAATTCAAAATTGTCATTGCACAGTTGCTCCAAATCCAAAGACGACGTTCAGCTCATGCCAGAACCAGTCGGCCTTCGTCGTTGAAATGGAACGCGTTTTAACCACCATCTGGATATGGCTGCGTGAAAGGCCAATGGGTCTGCTAGAAGCGGACGAACGGCCCGCCCTGAAGGATCTCCAAGAGGCGCTTAGCTGTGTCGGAATCGTCGACCAAGAGACCAACTTCTGTGTTTCGCTTATTTCCACGCGTGAGCTATAAACGGCCAAAATAATTCGGGATTTGGCATCCGAAAAAAGCTGTTTCACAACCAAACGCGTGTCGCGAGGTTGTCGACTTGTCGTATCGCCGGTCCACGCTCGTTCTGGTGACTGCTTAATGCAGAGGCCGATTGACCCTTTCGCAATACTCGGGGAATGCCTTGCAGATTTTTTGGGCGACAGCTTGAGGGGACTCTTCGGGGTCAACCGGCCAACCCTGGGCGATCCTGACGAGTCGCTCGCATCCCTCGTTTAGGTGGTCCATGCATGCAATGGATGCCCCATCCCAGGCGGCCACGTTCTGGGGCATTTGGGAAGGTTCGCCGGTCACCAGGGCGAATCGCATAAATTCAGAGACGGCATTGCACAGATACGGGTCTTTTTGCTCGCGACATATGCTGAAGGCTTCCTCTGTATTCAGGGTGGAGTCCATCAGCCACGGCGTATAGCCCGCTTCTTCCAATCGCAAGTCAACGTAGCTCTGACACAGTTCTGGATATAATTGAACGCCCCGTGGCGCCATATAACAGGCGGTGCGTGCTTCCTTTAGGGCTTGTCTCATGGGCATTTTTACGGTCGTCGCCAAGAACCAGCACGACTGATAATTGCCTAATTCACAGCCTTTTTTTAAAGATTTTACGGCGTGTTCGATACGCTCCGGTGTTCGAAATTCAAGCTGGACATTCATCGCGGCGTTGGCGCCCTCGATGCACCCATAAGAAACACCGCCATTGCAGGCCGCGCCAAAGGTCTCGTCGATTTCGGCCAACGGCATGGGCGCTGGTCGCCACTTTGCTTGGCTTTTACGGATCAAGCCCCGGCCAGCTTCTAGATTTTCCCACACGGGGGTCAGCAAAGCTGGTTTGATCGTCGTTCGTATTGACCAATCAATTTTTCCCCAGCGTTTTTCGGGCCACGCCGCGGGGTCGCAGGCCGGCCAGACACCCTGGTCGCAATATTTTGTTGATTTATGTGCGAGGTAACAGGTCCAAGGATCGCCCGATTCGGCGCAAACTTTTAGGCGAACCTCGGTCGGCACGCCAGGGTACGAACATGACCCTAAAATCCCAAGCTCGCACGATTTTGTGTGCGCTTCATTCTTGTCGTCTCCGCTCGTGATGGCCCAGGCGACGCACGCGTCGAGGTCTGTTTTGGAACACTTGGAACGGGCCATATCGGCAACCACGGCGCATCCGCTGACGCCGTCACACATCTCTAATGCCGAGGCGAGACAAGCAACGCCGCCCTCCACCTCGCAGCGGTCCAAGAGTTCTTTTGAGAGGTCGCGATAGGTCATCTTGTCGAATTGCCACGAAAACCGGGTCATGATTTCGAGGCGGCAGGATGCAGGATTTCCACCTCTACACAGCTCCTTCAGGAGTGCGTTTCCGGCGATCATCTCTTTTTCATCCCTGGGACGGTTGGCCTGACTGAGCGCCCAAGCACGACAATCGTTGATGTCGACTTTGGGGTCTGCGCATCGTGATTCTAGTTTTGATTTATTGAATGATTCGATGACATTTTTTCCATCAAATACAACAAACCCAAGAACGCCGGCCGCGACCGCGACTCCAAAAAAAACTCCCGCAAACGAGAGCACGGCGCTGCGTGCGTCTGCGGCGGGTCGTAGTTCTTCGAGCGAGGTTTTGTTCCAAATGAATACGAGCGTGGCTAGAATAAGCCCGAGCGGCAAGAGGCCTGGCAAGAGGAGCACGAAAGCGAAGGGCAGGGCGAATAGACCAATAACCACACATGAGAGGCTAATGGCCCATATGCTCCATGGGTGTTTGGAGATCAGCATCACGCCAATCCATGTGCTCAAAAAGAAGCCGGTGGTCGACATAAAAGTGACCACTCCAGTAGAATCGGGCAGCATATAAAAGAGATGCCAAAACGCTAGCAGTCCCCACGCGCCACTCAAAATGGATCGAAAGTTTTTCATTCAAACACCTTGAAGAAAAAGGATAACCGACGTGTCGCCGCTAGATACTCTTCACGAGCTCCGCAACCAAACACCAAGTCTAAAACGATGCGTCATAGGCAACGAATTTCACTGGGGCCTTATAAGAAATACCAAGATAACCGATGTTTTCATGTTCCCCCCTCAGGGTTTAAAAAAACTTGTCTGAAACTGCGAAACCGATTCTAGCCGGTATTGAGTTTCTCAGATAGGAATGCAAAACAAGCGGTCCGCTCCTCCGCCATCCACACAAGCGTATCCCTCGCGGCATTCTGTGTCGACGCACGATGGGAAACACTGATTCACATTTTCGAATATGGAGCAGGGGCTTTTAACGCCACAGCCCGTGTAGTCGCTGAAGACTTCGTCGCCGACTCTCGGATTCGGCCCACCGTTGCATCCGTTAACGACACAAAAGCCATCGCGCGGGTAACCGTTTGCTCCCTCTGGGACGCAGTAGGAAAGAAAGAACGCGCCATAACAATCCGAATCGTGCGTGCAGGGTTCTCCGACCCTCGGAAGAGGACAACCACAGGCCTCAAACCCAAATTTGTAGCACCGATCTTGAAACACAAAACGGCTGTTACAGTCGCGGGTCCACATCTCATCCACTTTGTCTTTCAGTTCCGGATCGAGTTCGTATTGCGCCGCGCAACCGTCTGAGCTCTTTTCGAGGCAGAATCTCAGTTCCTCGGCCGTGACGGCCGCGACCTCCTCGCTAAGCGTGCATACATCCGTGACACAGCTGCCATGCAGCGTATCGCAGTAGTGTTCGCAACGGTTCTCGACAGTGTCCTCGCGGACTTGCGGTGTGTTCGTCGCGTTGTTTGTCGATTGATTTGTCGCGTTATTCGTCGATTGATTTGTCGCGTTATTCGTCGCGTTATTCGATGATTCGTTGAATTTCTGGGCGTTGGGGTCTGGTTGAGGGGAATCAGCGCAAGAAACCAAAAGAATTGCAAAAATAGGTATCATTCGAAACATATGCCCCTCCCAATCATTGAATAATGAACGAAGGACAAGTTAGCCGCACACGCCGCTCTGGTAAACACGAAAGCCCGTCGCTGACTCTCAGCCAAAAAAACGAGATCGAAGATGGCCGATATCTCCTTGGCATCAGGTTGGTTTCTGTCCTATCAATAGACAATGAATTGCCCAAGCTGCCATAATCGTAATCCGTCCACCGCCAAACGCTGTCTGCATTGTGGTGAAGAGTTTAAGTCCTCCAACGAAGGCTCTTTGCTGAGTCTTGTTGCCGACGATGAAAACGGAATTAATTGGAATTACGTTGTTTTCGGCGGCATCGCGCTGTTTTTTGCCGTCATTATGGGCGTGAAAGGATTCAGCACCCACACGGTTGAATGCACCACAGATAATGCCGAGGCGGCTAAATATGAAGCGTCGCCGGATTGGACGCGGGATACATCTGCCGAACAGAATCGTCGCGACCATCAAGACACGATCGACCGCGATCAAAAGGACCTGAAGCGCCGGTTGGACAATAAAGAAAAGCTCGAAAACCTTCAGTGTTTCAAGAAGAAGACCGGCGAAGTGAAGGGCATTGCGGACTAAGAACTAAATTCATTCGCGTGGCGCAGCATCCCGCACATTGCTCATTTTCAGTCAAAAATGCCCCCGGCTTTGAAAATCTTAAGGGAACTGCGCGCGTAATTTCTTAACTGCTTCGCGACGTTTGTCCGAAAGCTCGTCTTCAACCCCTTCGAAGGCGATT
>Ga0100393_10002537_pt1 | contig 17609 bp, 10 predicted proteins | sample CryGeymeta201517_FD_81546 | JGI IMG/M metagenome (GOLD analysis project Ga0100393, IMG submission 81546) | Groundwater microbial communities from Crystal Geyser aquifers in Utah, USA - Crystal Geyser metaG 2015-17 | ecosystem: Environmental > Aquatic > Deep subsurface > Groundwater | place... | reverse complement strand
GACCGGAAGGTCTCAAAGGGCTGCGAATCCACGGGATTCGAGGAGACCTGTCGGTCCGGGGAGCGGCGGGGTCAGGAGACCCTCGCCGAGCACATTCGCGCTAAGTACGGTTGTAGGACTAACCCACGAAGGTGAGCCGATGATCTCAACACTGACCGCGCGCGGACAAACCGTGGTTCCCGCGTCTATCCGAAAGGCACATGGACTCGACCTGGCATCGAAGCTGGAGTGGATCGACGACGGTGAGTGCATCCGCGTGATCCCACTGGGTCGCGACCCAATCGCCTCGGCGCGAGACGCCTACCGAGGGGCGGGGCTTGGGCAGGCGCTTCTTCGGCAACGTGCGGAGGACCGCGCACGTGAGTGAACGATTGGTGTTGGATACCTCGGCCATACTCGCCTACCTCGAGGACGAGCAGGGCGCCGACCAGGGGCACTAGTCACCTACCGCCCTGCTCTCCGCCGCTTCAGCACCTCGATCGCCGCCTCGCGGTCCACAATGGTCACGCTCACGTTCCGGCGCCTGGGTTTCAGGTCGCACTCCTCGACCGTCGCGAGGACGCCCCGCAGCTCCATCCCCTGCTTCAACAGCCCGCCGATGACTTTCGACCGGTGCGCGTTGTCGAGGTAGCGAACCAGTTGGTCCTGGTGGTTGTGCGTTAGCTTGCCGCGCTTCAGCTCGACGATGAGAACCTCGTTGGCGGCTACATCCATGAACACGAGGTCGAGGAACTGCCGGCCTTCTTCGTCGGCGTAGAGGTAGTGCTGCCGGTCCACCAACTCCACCGGTTGCGGGAAGAGCAGCGAGTGATCCTCGACGACTGCGTCCTCGAGATCGCGTTCGGTGTCGACGGCGTCGTACTCCGCCGTGAGGACGCGGGTCATCTCACGGGCGGTCTTCGGGCCGATGCCCCTGAGGGCGAGGAGTTCGTCCTCAGTCGCGTTGACAATGCGCTGGACGCTACCGAAGTGCTGCAACAGCGTCCGCGCCAGAGTCATGCCGCTGCCGGGGAGCATCTCGATGACGCGGCGCTGCCTGTCCGGCAGGTCGGCTGCCTTGCGCTTGGGGATCAGCGAGATCTCGGGGAGGCCCACTTGCTCCTGCCGGGCGACCATCGCGATGACCGCTGCCGTTTCCTCGGCGTTCGGGGTGGCCAGCACGTGCACGCCGTACAGCAGCAGCAGCGACGAGAGCGCCCCGCGGACAGCCTGTGGGTTCATCCCGCCGTATTCGTAGTTGACCTCGCCCTCGACGATGAGAACCGGAACCTCGAAGTGCTCCCGCAGGTAAACGGCGCTGGTGAACAGTGTCTTCTCCAGGATGCCGCGCACGAAGCTGTTGCCCGTGCGGCGCTCGACGGCGACGCGCTTGCTGAGGACGTACCGGTCGACGTTGCCTTCGTCTTCCACCACCGCCACGACGCGGATGCCCAAGTCGATTAGCATTCGCGCGAGGGCGCCGTGGGGTTTGGTGCAGGCAATCTGCAGTTCCGGCTCCGGCTGGGCCATCCCGAGTCACCTCCGAGGTCTGGCGGATTATGCGCGAAGGGCGCCAGCAGGTCAACGCCCCTCACCCGCCGGCAGGTTCGCCGGGGCCCACAGCGAATCTCGACGGGTCCGCCTCATCCCGCTGCTCCAAGGACAAAGCGACATGTTCGCACACCAACTGCCCGGAACCAAACCACTCCGCCTGCAAGGCGATCTCGCCGCGAAGATGGTCGCCGGCATCGACCGGTTCCTTACGCGCGAGCTACAGGCGTCTCCCTCCCGCCGGGAAGCGCACTGGAAGCGCGACCTCTCCTCACCGGCCAAGTACGCCCGTTCCGTCAAGCCCAATCGGGAGCGGCTGGCACGCATCCTCGGCGGTGTGGACGCGCGCGAGCCGGTCGAGATGCAGACTGTCCGGCCGCTGGGGCAGTCGGCCTATGTCGGCATGGGAGAGGGGTACAAGATCCTGAGCGTCCGCTGGGTCGTGCTGCCGGGCGTTGAGGGTGAGGGGCTGTTGCTGGAGCCGAACGGCACACCGGTCGCCGAGGTTGTCGCCCTTCCCGACTGCGACTGGACGCCGGAGAGCCTCACCGGGATGACGCCCGGCGTCCCCTCCGAGGGTCAGTTCGCTCGGCGCCTGGCGGAGAACGGCTGCCGCGTGCTCGTGCCCGTCCTCCTCGACCGCGACTGCACCCATTCTGGAATCCCCCAAGTGCGCATGACCAACCAGCCGCACCGGGAGTTCCTGTATCGGGCCGCCTACGAGATGGGCAGGCACGTCCTCGGCTACGAAGTGCAGAAGGTGCTGGCCGCCGTCGATTGGTTCAAGCAGAGCGCGGGCGCGCAACGCCCCGTGGGGCTTGCGGGCTACGGCGAGGGTGGGCTGGTTGCGTTCTGCGCTGCCGCCCTCGACACGCGAGTGGACGCCGCGCTGATCAGCGGCTACTTCGGCCCGCGAGAGAACCTGTGGCGAGAACCGATCTACCGCAACGTGTGGGCGTTGCTGGACGAGTTCGGCGATGCGGAGATTGCCAGCCTCCTCGCGCCGCGACCGCTGACCGTTGAGCACTGCCGCCATCCCGAGATCACCGGCCCGCCCCAAGCCCCCGACCGGGTCGGCGCCGCGCCGGGCGCGATCACGACGCCATCACTCGCGGCCGTCGAGCGCGAGGTGCAACGCGCCCGCGCGCTACTGGAGGGATTGACCCCGCCGGCCCAAGTCAGCTTGGTGGACGCCACCGATACCCACCCCGGCTCCGACCGTGCTCTGGCGACGTTTCTCGATTCGCTTGGCGTCGGCGGCAGCCTGCAGCCGAACGGTTCGTCGCCCTCGCCGCTTGACGACCTCCCCGACCCGGCCGAACGCCTGAAGCGCCAGTTTCATCAACTGCTCGAGCATACCCAGCACTTGATGCGCGAAGCCGAGTTCACGCGCGCCCGGTTCTGGTCGAAGGCCGACGCCTCCAGTGTCGGGAGTTGGCAGAAGAGCTGTCGGCGGTACCGCAAGTACCTGCGCGACGAAGTGCTCGGCTCCCTGCCGCCGGCTACCCTCCCCGCCAATCCCCGCACGCGTCAAGTGTACGACACGCCGGCATTCACCGGGCACGAGGTCGTGCTCGACGTGTATCCCGACGTATTCGCCTACGGCATCTTACTGCTGCCCAAGGACCTCGCCGACGGCGAACGCCGGCCCGTAGTCGTGTGCCAGCACGGGCTGGAAGGACGCCCCCAGGATGTCGCCGATCCGGCCGGGGACAACGAGGCCTACCACCAGTTCGCCTGCAAGCTGGCCGAGCGCGGATTCGTCACCTATGCCCCGCAGAATCCGTACATTGGCATGGACGACTTCCGCGTGCTTCAGCGCAAGGCCAACCCGCTGAAGCTGTCGCTGTTCTCATTCATCGTGCGACAGCACGAACGCACGCTGGAATGGCTGGCGTCACTGCCGGGCGTCGACCCGAAGCGCCTCGCCTTCTACGGACTCAGCTACGGCGGGAAGACGGCGATGCGCGTACCGGCGCTGCTGGAGAACTACTGCCTCTCGATCTGCTCTGCCGACTACGACGAGTGGATCTGGAAGAACGTCTCCGCCCGTCAGCCCTACAGCTACCTGCTGAGCGGCGAATACGAGATGCCCGAGTTCGACCTGGGCAACACCTTCAACTACGCCGAGATGAGCTGGCTCATTTGCCCGCGTCCCTTCATGGTGGAGCGAGGCCACAACGATGGTGTCGCCCCCGACGAATGGGTCGCCTACGAGTACGCCAAGACCCGCCGCCGCTACGACCAACTGGGCCTCGGCGACCGGACCGAACTCGAAGTCTTCGACGGCCCGCACACGATCAACGGAGTGGGGACGTTCGCGTTCCTGGAGAGGATGTTGGGGCCGATGCGAATGTCGTAGCGTGGAGCCGACCCGCGGCTGAGTGCCGCGCTCCCCGGGCCAAACGTCTCCACCGTCTGCCTGATCTGCCCTTCCAGCCAAGTGCTCTTTCCGTACTGGCGCGCACCACGGACCAGGATAACGCCCGGCTCTTCAGGCAGCTCATCCAGGCCGCAGGCCACCTTGAACACGAATGGGCACTGCGCCAGCAGATTGAGGTGCGGCAGCACCCCCGGGTCGTCGAGACGACCGTGCCACAGTGTTTCGTTGATCTGCTTAACGTTCCGAACGTTAGCAACCGTCGAAGCAGCTCTGCGCCGACGCGCAGACGACGGACCGGAGCACCCTACGGGCTGGTCAGCTCCTTCAGCTTCCCGTACACCACCGGATCGTCTGCAGCTCCGTTGAAGGCAAACGACACGTACTGATTCACGCCGCTACGCATCAGTCCCCACGAGCAACCGGCGGCTACGGACACCTCGGCCGCGCGGGCGCTGTCGGCGCTGTTCTTGTCGTCCTCGTTGCAGACGAGGGCTTTGCCGTACCGCTTCAGCGCCTCTACTCGTGCCGGGATCTGCTCGACCGGTGTGCCGTTGAAGTGGACCAGGACGAAGTCGGCGGCTTCGCAGACTTCGTCGTCACACTTCCCGTTGCCGACACCACTCGCGGAGACGAGGATCCCGGGGACGGTTGCCTTCGCCAAGCGGATCAGTTCGGCAACGCCGGCCGGCGTCTTGAGGATTGGGTGATCGAAGCCGCCGTGCGGGTACTCGTTCGCGAGCTCCAGCGCGACATTCGCCAAGCCCTGATTGCGGACCCAGCGGGCGGTGTTGACCACGCCAGCTCGCACGGCGGTGGCATCGCGCAGAATCTGGTCTTGGCGCTGGTAGTAGCAGCCGAGAATGACGGCTGCGCCAGCTTCGTCAGCAGCTCGGATGACCCGCTCGACGCGCGCGAGGTACTCCGGTCGCAGCTCGCCGTCCGGCGTGAACGCCGAGTTGATCGCGCCTTCGTAGCCGGGCATGCCGCCCTGCAGGAAGACGGTGAACGCCCGGATGCCGTGGGCGACATAGTCGGGAATCTGCGCGAGGAAGGACTCGGTGTTGGCGTCGGGGTCGAAGCCCTTGGGGCGCGTCTTCTGGTTGGCGTCCTCGAACACCGCGTTGACCATGCGGACGTTCATGAGCAGCCCCTCGGCCTTTGCGCCGAGGCACGTCAGCCGGCCGTTGAGATACCAACGCCCGTCGAGGAGCGACAGCCACGTCTTGGTTGTGCCGGTGCTGATGCGGCTCACCTGGTCAGCGGCGAGACGCTCATCGTTGTCGAGTTGGTCGAACAGCCGCCCGTGCTCCGGCCGCATGTCGAATGAGCGCCGCGGCCCGTCGCCGTGTTTGGGACTGCCGTTGTGCAGGCACCAACCGGCGGCGCCGCCCTCCCGTGCTTGCCGCGCGTCAATCAGGAAGTCCAGCGCCGTGGGTTGCCAGGGGCCATAGTCGCGCCGGAAGGGCTCCTGGTAGTGGACCGGGATGAGGCGGCCGAGGTCCTTCATCCATCGCTGAAGCTCCCTGGTCTTCTCAACTGTCTGCCATGGGGAGGCGGCGTCTCGCGGCCGGTGCGGTGCCAAGAAGTCCACCTGGGACTCGCTGAGGTACGCCTCCAGCTCCTTCCGCGACAGGTCGCCGCCCGCGTGCGAGGCGGTCACCAATCGGTTCGGGTCGATCTCCCTGATCCGGTCCCGCAGCGCCTTGATCTCTTCATGGGAGACGAATCGCGCGTCGCGGATGTTGCGCTCGTTGGCTACGTCGAAGTAGACGTTGCGGAGCGGCTTGAGGGCACGAGCCAGCGTTGCCACCGCCTCGAGGTGCGCTGCCTGCGTCGGCACCAGGCCCTTGGCACCGTCCCCGCGCGACAAAGTCACGTCCACCACGAGGCCGCGCATGTCCGCCTGCTCAACCAGCCACTTCAGGTTGCCGAGGGACGGCTCGCGCGCCTTGCCGTCCGGATCCACGGCCGACACGTTGTTGTCGTGGGCGCCCCAAGTCGCCCACACGCGCACCCAGTTAAGCCCGCGCACTTCCAGGTCGTCGAAGTCCTTCGCGATGAACTCCTGCGGCGCGCCAAGCCCGCCATAGTAGCTGATGCCGACCAGAAACGTGGGCTTGCCGTCGAGGGTGAACTGGCCGCCGTCGATGCCGAGGGTCACTGCTCTCGCTGTTCCAGCGGCGAAGATCGTCGTCGCCACGAGGTGGTGGAGATGGGATGCGCGGGGTGATCGCTTCATGGGTGGGGTCGTTCCTCTCAGAACGCGTTACGGAGCTGGCGAACCCAATGCCGCTTGCTGTCGTTTAGTGTACTGCGCTGCGGAGGAAGTTCCCTGCCCACCACACCTTATCCCGCGACCTGGCTGCCGGTTGACTGGGCCGCGTCGTTTGGATAGACTTGCGGTAACGCGCGCCTTCGCCGAGGCGCCACGTCTGACTGGACCGGCTCGCAGCAAGAAGGAAACGACGCCATGACTGCTCGCTTCGCTCTGCTCTCCTGGGCACTCCTCTCACTCGGGTCAACGGGGGCGTTCTGCCAACCGCCACCAGCTCTGTCAACGGTCACTGGCGTAGTGGTCGCCGCAGACAAGACAAGCCCCGTGCCCAAGCGGACGGTTCGGCTTGACCGCAAAGCAGACCCCAACGCCGCCGCGGACGAACAGCAGCGGCGCGAGACCCGGACAGATGAGGAGGGGAACTTCACCTTCGAGCGCGTGCCGGAGGGGGCATACGTCGTCGGCGTTGTCGAGCGTGGCGACGAGCTGCTTGCGCAGCAGGATCTCGCCCTGCGAGCGGCGCGCGCGGCCCAGCTCAAGCTGATCTTGACAACGTACCAGGCGTTTCGCGGTCGCTTCCTGGATCCCGAGGGCCTGCCCGTAGCCGGTCGGGAGGTGACGCTGCAGGCACGGTATGACCGCGAAGACGGCGCCGCTACCAGCCGAGGCTACACTGTCAACACGGAACCGAGTGGCGGGTTTCGCGTGATCATGCCAGCGGTGAAGAACGTGTCACTGGCGGTTCGCGTCGAGGGAGTCGGCTGGTGCACCAAGCCCAACGTAGACTTGGAGGAGCTCAACTATAACCTGGGCGACGTCAAGCTGCGCACGGGAAGCAAGCTGAGCGCCCTCGTCCGCAACAAGGAGACCAGAGAGCCAGTCGGGGGCGCTCAGGTCTCTCTCTACCCACAGTCGTCAGACCTGGGAATGTCCGGCATGAACCTGCGCGCAGACACCGGCCCCGATGGCCGGCTCTCGTTTGACGCCCTCCCCCCAGGTACGTACGGGGCCAACGCGCACAAGAATGGATTCATTGGCGCCTACCACGGCGAGGTGAGCCTGACAGTTGACCGCGACCTGCCGGAAATGGCGTTCGACTTGGAGCCGGCAGTGCGGCTGGCCGGTCGAGTGCTGGCCGGACCCCAGCGCCAACCGGCCAAGGGCGCCAAGGTGTCCCTCGGCGACTCCGGGAGCACCACGAAGACAGACGACAATGGCAAGTTCGAGTTCTCCACGGTCAAGAAGCAGACCCACCAGGTGACCGCCAAGCTCGCGCCCTATCTGCCCGCAACGACGACCGTCGAGGTCACGCAGGATACCGCGGGCATCGAACTCGTGCTCGACAAGGAGGGTCTCCGGATCCGCGGCCGCCTGACCGACGAAGACGGCAAGCCAATGCCCGGAGCGTACGCAGCCGCCATCGAGCCGACCGTCTTCCGCAACTACTTCGACTACCGAGTCCGGCAGGACACCTTCGAGAAGCTGGATCGGTGGCCCTGGGACCAGGCAGACTACGGCTCGGCGCAGGCAGACGGCCAAGGCAACTTCGAGGTCACCGGGCTGGCACCCGGTACCTACCAGGTGTGTGGGCTGTCGCCGGGTCTGCCCATCGCGCACCAACCGGACGTGCTTGTAGTCGATGGCGCACAGCCGCCGTCGGTGACGCTGTCCGTCGGCTGGCGCCAGCCGCTGCTGGTGCGGGGGCGATTGACCGATTCGGAGGGGAATCCGGTCGCGAACCGCCGGGTGCAGGTTCGTCTCGAGCTCGAAAACCGCGGCAGCTACTCCTCCGGCACCAAGACGACAAACGACGGCACGTACTGGTGCCGTGCGCAGAACCCGGGGACGTACTCGGTGCGCCTCACCGCCGGCGACCTCGGCACGGCGGAGCGCAAAGGCGTTGAGATCAGCGCCGACAAGGCGCCCGATAAAGTGGACCTGCAGCTCACGCCGCCCAAGTTCACCAAGGAGGCCTACGGCTCCCTCGCCGGCTTCGTCTACCTGCCCGACGGCAAGACACCGGCGGAGTACGCCATGGTGATCCCCGTCCGCGAGGGAGACGACTGGGAGCAGGCCAACAGCCAGTATCAGCGAACCGACAAGAAGTACCAGTTGCGCACGGCCAACGCGGCCCCAGTCGGGGCGGACGGTTCATTCCGGATTGCCGACCTGCCGCCCGGGACCTACGGGATCTGCGCAGTGCCCTGGCGACCGGACGACTGGCGGAGCGAACCGTTGTCGCAGGCGCTTGCCGAAACGGTCCCGGCCGCGGTGAGCGGCCTGGAACTCCAGGTCAAGCAGAACCTCGCCGGTGTCAAGGCGGTGCTCGGCAAGGGCGGCACCCTCAAGGGCGTCGTCAAAGCCGCGGAGTCGGGAGCGCCCTTGCCGAACGCCTGGGTGAACGCAAACCGCCAGGACCGGCAATCGCAGGACGACGACCCCTACCTGGGCACCCTCTGGTTCCGGAACATGCGGACGCGCTCTGCGGCCGATGGCACCTTCGTGCTGCCCGCGCTGGCGGAAGGCACGTACCACCTGTCAGTGTCAGCAACAGACCGGAAGCCCTTCAGCAAGCCGTCCCTCACCGTCAAGCCAGGGGAAGCCGGCGAGGCGCTGGTCTGTGAGTTGGAGCAGCAGTTCTACGGCTCCATCGCGGGGGTGGTCCTGAAACCGGACGGGAAGTCACCCGCCGCCGGCGCCAAGGTGTATGCCGGGGCGCAGAACCAGTACTTCCAGGAACCAACAGCAACCGCCGATGGCGAGGGGAAGTTCTTGCTGGACCGTCAAGTTGAGGGAGAGCAAAGCCTCATTGTCATCTACCCCAACGCGGCGCCTGTCATTTTGACGGGCCTGAAGATCGAGAGGGACACCGCTACGCCCGTGGAGGCCAAACTGCAAGTAGGCGGCTCCGTGACCGGCACGGTCAAGGGTGAGAACGGCAAGGCCCTGAGCGGCTCGGCGAATGTCGCGTTGTTCGCGCAGGGCGACCCAAACCGGTGGTTCGACCCGAGGTGGTTCGACCCGAACAACCTCGACCAGCGTCCGGGGCTGCTCGCCGGCAAGGTGGGCGCCGACGGGAAGTATGTGGTCGCCAACGTGCCGGCGGGGAAGTACTCGGCGTCAGTCTGGAAGGAGAGGCAAGTGGTCGCGGCCGAAGAGTCGGTCGAGGTCGCCGACCAGCAGGCGACGGCCCTCGACTTCGCGCTCACTGTGCCGAAGGGCATCATTCGCGGCAAGGTGACCCACGCCGACGGCAAGCCCCTCGGTTACGCACAGGTGATTGCGGTACCCGCGGCGCCGCGCACGCAACGGCTGGCTTCTGGCATGCCTGGCAGCCTAGCGGAAGCAAAGGACGGCGGCTACTCCATCGAGAACTTGGTTCCCGGCGAGTACTGGCTGATGTGCATGGTCGCCTCCGGAGAACGGAGCATCGGCGAACTCATGACCGCTGTTCGCTCCAAGGAGAAGGTCACCGTCACCAATGACGCCCCTGTTGAAGGTGTCGACTTCGTCCTGGGCGAGGGCGGGGCCGTCACCGGGACAGTGGTAGACAAAGACGGCAAACCGGTCGCGGGTGCCCGAGTCCTAACGACGCCCCGCGAGGAGTTCGCAGCGCTCCGGATAAAGTCCGGCGGCCAGGCGCCGCCCGCGTTCTACGGCATGGCAATGACGGACAAAGACGGCAAGTTCGTGCTGGCCGGCGTCCCGCCCGGGACGTACACCTTCAGCGCGATGGGAGAGCAGTACCTCCCGGGCAACTCCAAGGAGCTGACCGTGGTGAAAGGACAGACGACGGCCGAGGTGAGGATCGAGCTGGAGAAAGGCGACATGCAGAAGTGGCTCCAGGAGAGGCAGCAGGAAGCGCAGCCGGTCCCGGAGGCGCAGCCAGCGCAGGAAGTGCGGCCGGCGGTGGCGGTGCAGGAGTGACTTGGGGACAGCGGGACTTGGCGACTTGGGCAGGGGGCGACAGCGCCCCAGGCCGAAGGGTACGTGCTGAGTGAGCGTTCGCGGCACAGCGGTTGGCACAGGTTGCGGATCGATGCGGCCTCGCGACGCGTTCACCCTCGTCGAGCTGCTCGTGGTCATCGGGATCATTGGGGTGCTGACCGCCATCCTGTTCCCGGTGTTCGCGCGGACGCGGGAAAGGGCTCGCATGACGGCGTGCACCAGCAACTGCCGGCAGCTCGGCAGCGCCCTGCTAATGTATGCCGAGGACTACGACGAGACGCTCCCCGGCTGGCCCGACCCGCGCCTGAATCCTGTGTACCAGGCCGGCTACGACTGGCAGATGGTCGTGCCGCTGGTGAACGCCTACCTGCGCAACTACCAGGTGTGGGTGTGCCCCAGCGGCTACCGGACGACGTTCGGGCCGCCCACCGACCGATTCGAGTGCAACCTCGGCTACAACGAGTACCTGTACAACACGGCACACGGGATTCCACCCTCGTACGGACACAACCTCAACAGGCTCGCAGTGCTGAGTGGCACTCGGGCGGGCGTCGCCAGCATCGCCGTCATGGCCGACTCCTCGCTAGCCGGCATCTTCAACGATTGGGGCGACTTCGACGGCATCCAACTCCAGGGCGAGCCATTCCCGGGCTTCGGTCTCACCCGCCTGAAGTACGCCAACGGCTGGACCGGCCCGAACCCGTGCACCTCCAACGGCCCCCGTCATCCCGACCACGGCGCCAATATCGTCTTCGCCGACGGTCACGCCAAGTTCGTCGTAGGCGGCAGCCTCCGCGGGAACTACGGACCTTCGCCGAGCGACCCCAGCGTTGCAGCAGGCAACACCGTCGAGTGGCCCGTGGTCAACCCATTGAATGTGCCGCCGCCGTGACGGCCGTAGAGCGGGGCAGCCTGCACGCTCGTACCCCGGTCTGTTCAGCGGCTGAGGAGGGGCCTGAGCGGGCAGGCTGCCCCGCTCTACGTTGCTCCCGGAGGAGACAACCATGCCCTGGCTACTGCCGCTTTCACTCCTAAACGCCACTCTCAGCACCTTCACTTCAGCCGCCGAGGCGCCCTGGCATGTCTGCTACGACCAGAGCTTCGCATTTCAGCCAACTGGCGCCTGGATCGGGCCGCAGACTCGTTCCGAACGGGCTCCGGACGGCCTGCGGATTGTGGACGCGTCGACTGAGCCCAACAGCGGCCGGCTGTACTACTTCGACTGGCACGTGACGCCCGAGCGGGGAGCGACGGTGGAGGCGCGGCTCAAGGTCGCGCAGGCCAGCGAGGCGTGGGGAGCTTGCGTCAACGTAGCGGACGGCGAGCACGAGGAGGATGTGAGCTTCTTCCCCGACCGAGTGATGTTGAGTCACGCAGACCTGTCGGCGCCTTTCGCCCAGGGCGACAGCTTCCACACGTACCGCATCACCTTCAAAGCACCCGACATTGCAGTGCGGGCTGACGGCAAGCTGCTGATCGACGGACGAGGCAAGTTCACCAAGGAGGTGCTGGTGCCGGGGCGCAATCGCGTCGCCTTCGGTTCGAGCAGCTCCACCGCCACTTCGGATTCCACCTGGGCGTTGGTCCGATTCCAGGGCGGCGAAGTCGACGCGACGGAGGTCGCCACGCCAGACGTGCCGGGACTGGAGATCGTGCGGGGCGACACGCGACCAATCGTGGACGGGGCGTCGTATCTCAACATGTTCCGGTTCGCCAACGGCACGCTGCAGGTCGGCGGTAAGCGCTCGACGGACGGCGGGGCGAGTTGGCTCGACGCCGCCGGTCCGTGGGTGGGCGCGTGCCAACTCGCCGAGGGCGAAGTGATCTCCCTCGACTACCGCACGCACGCAGCCGACGAGCAGGGCTGGTACTCCAGCGCGCTCTCCCGGTGGGACGCAGAAGGCAAGCCGCTACCGACGCTGCGCGCTCGACTGCACGTGCCGGAGTTCGTTACTACCACCGACGATGACGGCTCGAAACGGGACGGCCCGTGGTGCGACCATGCCATCGTGCAACTGCGCGATAGCAGCCTGCTGGCGGCGTGTTCCGGCAACTTCCGGGACGACACCACGCCCATCCCGACCTACCTGCCGAAATGGGGGGCGAAGAAGTACCGCGGCTTCGTTTGCCGCTCGACCGACCGAGGGCTCACCTGGGAGTTCCTTTCAACCGTCGCCGCCGACCCAACCCTCGGCGCCGAGGGCTGCAACGAGATGGACTTGATCCGCGCGCCCAACGGCGACCTGCTGTGCCTCTTCCGCACCGGCGGCAGCCGGCAGCACCCCGACCCGCTCTACCAGTGCCGCTCCTCCGACGAAGGCAAGACGTGGGGCCCACCCGAACGAGTGGCCGACCGAGGCGTGTGGCCCAACACCTGCCTGCTGAACAGCGGCGTCCTCGTGTGCACCTACGGCCGGCCCGGCGACTGGCTCACCTTCAGCCTCGACTCGGGCCGCACCTGGACCGGGCACTTCTGCTTCCACGCCGGAAGCAGCACCTGCTACAATTCCATCGAAGAAGTGTCGCCCGACAGAGTGCTGGTGATGTACGATCGCGCCGCGTACGACCCCGGAGGCAACGCCGCAAGCGGAGTGCTTGGCACCTTCTTCACGGTGCGGCGGAGGTAGCACTGCGCGATCTCGAGAGAACCGCCCCTTTTCGCGGTTCGCTTCAGCACCCCGGCAGATGGAGACGCGCGTCAATCCGAGCCGCGACCGTGAGGGAGCGCGTGACACGCTGACTTGGTCCGCGACGCCGACGGCCCACGCGCTCCCTCACGGTCGCGGCTCGGATTGACAACGCGCGTTCGAAGGAGTCCCAAACATGCTCAGCCGACTTCATTTGCGCCCCCTCCCGCTCGCACTGATCGCTCTGACCAGCTTCCTGTGGTTGCCTTCCGCTTCGGCTGAGACAGCCGAGGCCTTCCGCGGCAAACGCTCGCTCAACGGCACCTGGGAAGCCGTCACCGCTCAGGAGACTGCCGACCAGCCGCCTGGGACTGGCTGGGAGCCGCGACCGGTGCCGAACACCCAGCAGAGCGACGCCCGCCGCGGCACGTTCTGGACGTGGTACCGGCGGCAGCTTGAGATCCCGAAGGAATGGCAGGGGCGGCGCGTGTTCCTGACGCTCGGCGGCGCTCGCTACAACGCGCGGGTGCTGCTCGACGGGAAACTGCTGGGGCAGCGGCTGGAAGGGTGGACGCCGTTCGAGCTGGAGCTGCCGGACGTGCAGGCGGGGCGGACCTACCAGCTCGCGGTCCGTTGCCAGGACTGGAGCGCGACCTTCGCCGACGGGTACTCGATCCCCGCCGACTACCAGGGCGACGCGCGGCATGTCGGCAATGGAAGCATCGTCGCGCCCATCGGCGGGCACTTCACCTTCTACGGCATCTGGGACGACGTTTGGCTGGAGTCGCGGCCGCAGGTGTACTTGGACGAGGTGGCCATCGACTCGTCATTCAGGCAGAAGCAGCTGACGGTCACCGGCCGGCTTGCCGGTTGGCAGGCGGGGCTGACTGTGCAGGCGGAGGTGCTTGACGGCGACCGCGTCGCCCTCACCACTCCCGCCGCGCCGATCCCCAAGCGCGCGTGGTCGCTTTCCGCCCCCGTCAGCGACGTGCGTTGGTGGTCGCCCGAAGACCCGCATCTCGACCGGCTCCGGCTGACGCTGCGGCGCGGGCAGAAGGTCGTCGATGTTCGCGAGGAGCGGTTCGGCTTCCGCGAGCTGTGGGCGGAGGGACCGGACTTCTACCTGAACGGCGTCAAGCGCCACCTGCTGGCGACCAGCACGTGGCCGTCGTCGTCTCCGCAGACGCGCGAGGAGGTGCGGGCGAACCTGGCGCAGATCAAGGCTGGGAACAACGTCGCCTTCCGCCTGCACACGCAACCATGGCAAAAGCAGTGGATCGAGGAAGCCGATGAGGTCGGGCTGATGATCGTCGAAGAGGGCGCGCTGTGGTGCGACGGCAGCGGATCGTACGGCTACAACAACGACTTGTTCTGGGACAACACGCAACAGCACCTCTCCGGCATGGTGCGGCGTGACCGCAACAACCCGTCGCTGGTGCTGTGGAGCTTGGAGAACGAGATCCTCCACTGCGGCGCCGCCCGGTACCGGAAGGACACCGAGGCGAAGCTGGCAGAGCTGGGGCGGTTCGTGAAACAACTCGACTCGACGCACCTGATCACCTACGAAGCCGACCTCGACCCCGACGGTGCGGCGGATGTGGTTGGGCTGCACTACCCGCACGAGTTGCCTGCAAACTACGCCTACCCCAACACCGCCGACTGGCTGTCGGAGACGGTGCAGACCGGCGTCGAAGGCGGCTTGTTGGGAAGCCGCGGACAGGGCTTCCGCTGGGACCGGAAGAAGCCGCTCTACATCGGCGAGTACCTGTGGGTGCCCTACCAGGACTTCTCGCCGGGCAGCGTGTTCTTCGGCGACGAAGCGTACGAGGACCGCGCCGAGTACCACCGCAGAGCGCAGGCGGAGGCGTGGCGCTACCAGACGTTGGCCTACCGCCGCGCCGGCGTGTCGGGGACGTGCCCGTGGACAGCCATCAACTCGGGGGGAGGCGTCAATCGCGACCTCCTGTTTGAGGCCGAAAAGGAAGTCTACGAACCGGTCGCCGCGTTCCTGCGAAACGTGGACTCGCGCTTCTTTGCCGGCGAGGCGGTCAAACGAACCTTCGACGTGTTCAATGACAGCACCGCGGACAAGGAACTGGTACTGGCATGGTCACTGACCGGCACCGAGATCAAGGGCAGTGAGTCGCTGAAGCTGGCGCCGGCCGGACACCAAGCTGTGGAGGTGACCGTGCCGATGCCGGACACCGAAGCGCCCAGAGACCTCGCGCTTCAATGGACTCTCAGCGCCAACGGTAAGGCGCTCCACCAGGGCAGTCAATCCGTCCGGATCTACCCGCGTCAGCCGCTCAAGACGCCCGCCGACATGCAGGTAGCCGTCTTCGATCCGCACCAGGAGTGGAGCGGCAAGGCGAAGGCCGACGGGCTGAGCTTCACCCCGCTGACAGCGCTTGCCGACCTCGCGAAGGCGGACCCACTCGGTACGCTCCTGGTGATTGGTCCGGCCGCGTTCGAGCAAGCCAAGCAGGTCGAAGGGCTCCCGCGCATCGGCGAAGAGACGCCGGGCATCGCCGAACTGATCGGCTTCCTCAACCGCGGCGGACGAGCGCTGGTGCTGGAGCAGACGAACTACGACGGCGTGCCGTTGGGCGTGTCGCTGGTGGACCACGCCTCGACGCTGACCTTCCTCCAGGCCGCCGACCATCCTGTTCTGAAGGGCTTCGGCAAGGACGACGTCAAGTTTTGGCGCGGCGACAACTACGTGACACAGCGCGAGTTCCTCCGACCGACGGCGGGCGGCGTCAAGCCACTGCTCGTCTCTGGCGGCGAGAGCAGCCTCGCTCAATCGCCGCTGGTGGAAGTCCCCACCGGCGCCGGCGCGGCGCTGCTCCTGCAAACGCTGACAGGTGCGAAGCTGGACACGGAGCCGGCAGCGCGCCAACTGCTCCAGAACGCCCTCGACTACCTTGCAGACCGGGGCCCGCGCGGCCCGCGAACCGTGGCGTTGTCCGACGACCCAGCGTTCACCGCTCGCCTGAAGCGGCTGGGGGTGGCGTTCGAGGCCACCGCCGGTCCGCTCAAGGAAGGCGACGTCAAGGACGCAAGCCTCGTCCTCCTGCACGGCGGTGGCGACGCGCTTGCAGGTTCCGGCGCGACACTCCAGGCATACCTCGCGTCGTCACCCTCCGCGACCGTCTACTGGCACGCGCCCGAAGGTGAGACGTTCGCCCGCCTCGGCGAGCAGCTTGGCGCAACAGGCTTCCAGGTGCTGCCCAGTTCCGGCCCGATCACGGCGCGCGGCATCGGGACGAGCCTCCTGTCCGGCCTCTGCCGCGAAGACCTCACGTTCGGCGGTCTCGGCCGCGGCAACTCGTGGATGCGCCCCTTCGCACCCGACCCAACGGTCATCGACCGCGCGCTCGTGCCCACTGCCAGCGGCGGCGCTGCCACCCGCATTGAGGCAGAGAGCATGGCGCTGGAAGGCAGATACGTGAGTGTCGCGGCGGACGGGGGCGCGGTGAACTTCGCAACCGTCGGAACGGGCACGTTCGCCTTCGAGACCGACAAGCCCGGCATCCGCCCCGTGACCGTCTACGCCAGCGGCACGCCCGCCGGAGGCGTTCTTCCGCTGGTCGCCCTCCGCCGCGCCAACCAGACGTTGGCCCAACTCAGCCTGACCCAGCGTGACCCAAAGGACTACCACACGATGATCGACCTGCCGGCAGGCAAGTCGGAGCTGAGCGTGGCGTTCGTCAACGACGTGCAGGAGCACGGCGAAGACCGCAACCTCACCCTCGACGCCCTCGAGATCGGCCGCGAGCCGCTGGACGCCTCGAAGCTGGAACTGCTGACGCTCCCGCCCGCAGTCGTCGCCTTCCCCAGCGGCAAAGGCCGCGTCGTGATCGACTGCGTCCGCTGGGACCAGAACCCGAAGAACGAAACCAAAGGCATGCGCTACGCCTCCGTGTTGCTGGCGAACCTCGGCGCCTCCTTCGTCGCCCCGCAACCCGAGCCGGCGTGGGTGCCCGCCTCAGCCTTCGAGCTGCAGGGCGACAGCGCCTACTTCGGGAAGACAGCCGACCTGCTGACCTTCGCCTCCCACGGTGTGTGCCAGGCTGAGTTCGACTGCGTCAAGCCCGGTGCCTACGAAGTTGTCGTCCGCGGCTACGCCAAGGAGGCCGACGGCGTCTACGGCAAGGCCAAAGTGACCGTGGACGGTGCCGTAGTCGGCGAAGTCGAGCTTGCCTCCGCTTCGACCGGAGTCTTCGCCGTGGGAACGCTCGACTCCCTGACCGAAGGCAAGCACACCGTCACGGTAGAGTTCACCAACGACATCTGGCAGCCGCCGCTGGACCGGAACCTGTATGTGAGCGGGGTGGGGTTCCGCTCTCGGTAACGGCGGCTCCCTGGCTGAGAGGTAGGGACGCGACGGCGGCCCTGTCGCTGCGACACCGCGAGCAGTACAATGGCTGCCACGTCGAGGTGAGGACCGTTCGTGCTCAGCCCAACAGACCGAATCACCGCCCCGGAATTCCGCCGCCGCGTTGCAGCCGTTGTTCGGGTGCGCCAGGTCTGGGTCTTCGGCTCCCGGGCAAGGGGTGACGCGGAACAGGATGCCGACTTGGACGTATTCGTTGAAGTAGAGGACGTCAGCCCAGAGCAACGCCAGCGAATCAGCGACCTCGCGTGGGAGGTCGGGTCCGCGCGAGACCTCGTGATCTCCACGACCGTCAGCACCCGGGCACACCTGGAGGAGGGTCCCATTGGTGCAAGTCCGCTCGTCTTGAACGTGCGTCGAGAGGGAGTGCCGGTGTAATCACCAGTGATCCCGGCACCGACAGGTCCTGACAACAAGGAGAACTCCTGTGCACAACCCAAAGTGGTGCCT
>Ga0100393_10002523_pt1 | contig 17677 bp, 12 predicted proteins | sample CryGeymeta201517_FD_81546 | JGI IMG/M metagenome (GOLD analysis project Ga0100393, IMG submission 81546) | Groundwater microbial communities from Crystal Geyser aquifers in Utah, USA - Crystal Geyser metaG 2015-17 | ecosystem: Environmental > Aquatic > Deep subsurface > Groundwater | place... | reverse complement strand
CCCCGCGGCACCTCGCGCGCCAAGCCCCGGGTTACGCGCTGCGCGCTAACCCGGGCTACCAGGAGCGTCGATGGTTTGTAGCCCGGGTTGAGGCGAAGCCGAAACCCGGGACCCGGTGCCCGGCTCACCGCGACCGCCGAAACCCGGGACCCACAACCTGTTCACCGCCGCCGACAAACGCTCACGTCCGCGGCAAGGTCACCCCAGTCTGGCCCTGATATTTGCCGCCGCGATCGCGATAGCTTTGCGCACACGGCTCATCGGACTCGAAAAACAGCATCTGTGCCACGCCTTCATTGGCGTAAATGCGTGCCGGCAACGGCGTGGTATTGGAAAACTCCAGGGTCACATGACCTTCCCACTCCGGTTCCAGCGGCGTCACGTTGACGATGATGCCGCAGCGCGCATAGGTGCTTTTACCCAGGCAGATCACCAGCGTGCTGCGCGGAATGCGGAAGTATTCAACCGTGCGCGCCAGCGCAAAGCTGTTGGGCGGGATGATGCAGACCTCGCCTTTCATGTCGACGAAACTGCCGGAGTCGAAATGTTTGGGATCCACCACTGTTGAATTGACGTTGGTAAACAGCTTGAACTCGTCGGCACAGCGCACATCGTAGCCGTAGCTCGACGTACCGTAGGACACGATGCGCGCACCGGACGCGTTGGTTTTCACCTGCGCCGGCTCGAACGGCTCGATCATGCGCTGTTGCAGCGCCATGCGCCGAATCCAGTTGTCGGATTTGATGCTCATTGAGGGTCACACTCACGATGCGGGTTATGGCCACCAGACAGGCGCTGACGGTACAGAGCGCACAGGATAAAGCAGCAGCGCATCGACGGCGAGCACCAACGCGCCGCCAGGCATGGCGGAGAATGGCTTGAGCCGCTGATCGGACCGTCATTGCGAGCGGCCTGTTCCGGTGGCTGGAACTGCACACAGCCCCTGAACCAGACGGGCAGAACGTGGAAAGTGCGGTACTTCCCTCAGGGCGCGAGCTTGATCCAGGTCGCCTTGAGCTCGGTGTACTTGTCGAAGGCATGCAGCGACTTGTCGCGGCCATTGCCGGATTGCTTGAAGCCGCCGAACGGCGCAGTCATGTCGCCGCCATCCCAGTAATTCACCCACACGCTGCCGGCACGCAGCTTGCGTGCTACCCGATGCGCGCGGTTGATGTCGCGCGTCCATACCGCGGCGGCGAGGCCGAACGGGCTGTCATTGGCGATGCGCAGCGCCTCGGCCTCGTCGGTGAAACTGATGGTGGCCAACACCGGCCCGAAGATTTCCTCCTGCGCGATGCGCATGCCATGCTCAACATTGTCGAACACCGTCGGCTCGATGTAACAGCCACCGGTTTCGCTCATCACCCGCTTGCCGCCCAGCGCCAGCGTCGCGCCTTCGTTCTGGCCCTGTTCGATATAGCCCAGCACGCGCTGCACATGGCCTTCATCCACCATCGCGCCCATTGCCGCGTCGGCATCGAGTGGGTGCCGCGGTTGCAGCTTGCGGCCTGCCGCGACTACTTCGGCAACGAACTCGTCCTTGATCGCGCGCTCCACCAGCAAGCGCGAGGCTGCGGTGCACACTTCGCCCTGGTTGTAGAAGATCGCACCGGCAGCGGCACGCGCCGCTTCGGCCAGGTCCGGCGCGTCGGCGAAAACGAGGTTCGGGCTCTTGCCGCCGCATTCCATGAACGCGCGCTTCATGTTGGAGCGTCCGGCACATTGCAGCAGGTGCTTGCCCACCGCAGTGGAACCGGTAAACACGATGCCATCGACATCCATGTGCAGCGCCAGCGGTTCGCCCGCACCTTTGCCGAAACCGGGCAGCACGTTGAACACGCCCGCCGGTATGCCCGCTTCGATCGCCAGCTCGGCGATCCGGATCGCGGTCAGCGGCGACTTTTCCGACGGCTTGAGAATCACTGAATTGCCCATCGCCAGTGCCGGCGCGATCTTCCAGATCGCCATCAGCAGCGGAAAGTTCCACGGCACGATGGCGGCGACCACGCCGAGCGGCTCGCGCGTGACCAGGCCCAATTCGTCGCGCCCGGTCGGCGCAACCTCGTCGTAAACCTTGTCGATCGCTTCACCGGTCCAGCTCATGCAGCGCACGCTGGCTGGCAGATCGACGCTGAGCGCATCGCCGATTGGCTTGCCCATGTCCAGGGTTTCCAGCAGCGCCAGCTCTTCGCTGTTGCTGTCGAGCAACTGCGCGAAACGGAGCAACACTCTCTTGCGCTGCACCGGTGCCGTGCCCGACCAGCGGCCATCGGCGAACGCGCGCCGTGCCGCCGTTACCGCACGCTCGACATCTTCCGCCTCGCACTGGGCAACCGCGGCGATGACGCGGCCATCGATCGGGCTGATACAAGCAAAGGTCTGGCCCGAGGCAGCGTCGACATAGCGGCCATCGATGAACGCCTGGCTGCGTATCGACAGAGCGGCGGCGCGTTGCAGCCATTGCTCACGGGTGCTTGGGCGGGTGTTTGTGGTGTTCATGACGGGCTCCAGCGTTGGGCGCGATATCGGGATCGAAATCAGAAGGTCGGCGGGGTATTGGCACTGACGATCACTGCGTCATCACTGCCAACATTGCGAAAACGGTGTGGCGAGCGGCTCTCGAAGTAATAGCCATCGCCGGGGCCGAGCACCCGCACTTGTTCGCCGACGGTGATCTCGACTTGGCCATGCACGATCACTCCCGCTTCCTCGCCGTCGTGCCGGAGCATTTCCGCACCGGTATCCGACCCGGGCGCCATCACCTCGCGCAAAATGCACATCTGCCGCGCGATCCGTCCCTTGCCCACCATATGCAAATGAATGCCGGCGCTACCCAGATCTGGCTGTTGCGCGGCGGGGTAGAACGCGCTGTCCTCGCCCGATTCCATATCCAGGGTAAAAAACTCGGCGAGCGAGATCGGAATGCCGTCCAGCACTTTCTTCAGTGAACTGATCGACGGGCTGACCTTGTTCTGCTCGATCAGCGAGATGGTGCTGTTGGTGACGTTGACGCGTTTGGCCAGCTCGCGCTGGCTCAGACCCTTGGCCTTGCGGATGGTTTGCAGGCGTTGCCCGATCTCCATAGTCCCGAATCCCGAAATGATGTTGAATAGTTAACACCCCTTGCCGTGAACGTCAAATAAAACCGTATGCTGCGGTGCTTATTGTAAAGTTTATTCAACACTGATAGCTTGCTGGCATCGTCGCAGGAGACTGTAAACCCATGTCCGACCACACTGCTCTGGAAGCGTTCTGGATGCCGTTTACAGCCAACCGCCAGTTCAAGGCCACCCCACGCCTGCTCACATCCGCGAGCGGCATGTACTACCACAGCGACGATGGCCGTCAGGTGCTTGATGGCACCGCCGGGCTGTGGTGCTGCAATGCCGGCCACGCGCACCCGCGCATCGTCGAAGCGGTGCAAAAGCAGGTTGCCACCCTCGATTACGCACCGACTTTCCAGATGGGCCACCCGGCGGTATTTGCACTGGCGGAACGTCTGGCCGCGATGGCGCCGGAGCCGCTGAACCACGTATTTTTTACCAACTCCGGTTCGGAATCGGTGGATACCGCGCTCAAGATCGCGATCGCCTACCACCGGGTGCGTGGCGAAGGCCAGCGCACCCGCCTGATCGGCCGCGAAAAGGGCTACCACGGCGTTGGCTTCGGTGGCATCTCGGTCGGCGGCATGGTCAACAACCGCAAGATGTTCGGGCCGCTGCTGCCCGGTGTGGATCACCTGCGCCACACCCTGGACATTTCCCGCAATGCGTTTTCGCGTGGCTTGCCCAAGCATGGTTTGGAACTGGTCGAAGACCTGGAGCGGCTGGTGCAGTTGCACGACGCCTCCACCATCGCGGCGGTGATCGTCGAACCCATTGCCTGTTCCGGCGGCGTGGTGATGCCGCCCGACGGCTACCTCAAGCGCCTGCGCGAACTGTGCAGCAAGCATGGCATCTTGCTGATCTTCGATGAGGTGATTACCGGCTTTGGCCGCGTCGGCGGCGCGTTTGCGGCGCAGCGCTTCGGCGTCACCCCCGACCTCATCACCTCCGCCAAGGGGCTCACCTCCGGCACCGTGCCGATGGGCGCGGTGCTGGTTTCCGGCCACATCCACGAGGCGTTCATGCACGGGCCGCAAGGTGCAATCGAGTTGTTCCACGGCTATACCTATTCAGGCCATCCGCTGGCCTGCGCCGCGGCGCTGGCAGCGCTGGACGTGTACGCCGAGGAAAATCTGTTCGAAAAAGCCATCACCCTTGGCGGCTACTGGGAAAACGCGCTGCACAGCCTGAAGGGCCTCGCCAACGTCATCGACATCCGAAACTTCGGCCTGATTGGTGCGATCGAACTGGCAGCGCGCGATAATGCACCCGGCGCACGCGGCTATGAGGTATTCACCCGCTGCTTCCACGACCACGACCTGATGGTGCGTTGCAGTGGCGATGTCATCGCCCTGTCGCCACCGTTGATCGTGGAAAAAGAACACATTGACCGTATCGCTCAGGCGCTGGCGCAAGCCATCGCGAAAACCGCCTGATCCCCCCATTCCTCCCAATTTGGTAACCGTAGCCATGCTCATCGGCGTCCCGAAAGAAATCAAGAACCATGAATACCGTATTGGCCTGACCCCGGCCGGCGTGCGCGAATTGGTGGCGCACGGCCATCAGGTGCTGGTGCAGCGCGACGGCGGCAAGCCGATCGGTCTCACCGACGAGATGTACGAAAAAGCCGGCGCGCAGATCGTTGACAGCGCGCAGAACATCTTCGCCCGTGCCGACATGATCATCAAGGTGAAGGAACCACAGCCGGTGGAATGCGCGATGCTGCGCCCGGGACAACTGCTTTACACCTATCTGCATCTGGCGCCCGACCCGGCACAGACCGCCGCATTGGTGAAATCCGGCTGCACCGCCATCGCCTACGAAACCGTCACCGACCGCAAAGGCGGTCTGCCACTGTTGGCGCCGATGAGCGAAGTGGCCGGACGGATGTCGATTCAAGCCGGTGCCCACGCGCTGGAAAAGGCACAGGGCGGTTCCGGCGTGTTGCTGGGCGGCGTGCCCGGCGTGAAACCGGCCGAGGTGATGGTCATCGGCGGCGGCGTGGTCGGCATCAATGCCGCGCGCATCGCGATGGGTATGGGTGCAAACGTCACGATTCTGGATCGCTCGCTCGACCGCCTGAAGTACATCGATGAACTCTATGGCGATCGCCTCACCACCATTTACTCCACCCACGATGCCGTCGAGGAACGCCTGCCCGATATCGACCTGGTGATCGGCGCAGTACTGATCCCCGGCGCCGCCGCGCCCAAGCTGATCGCGCGCCAGCAGCTCAAGCTGATGCGCCCCGGCTCGGTATTGGTCGATGTCGCCATCGATCAGGGCGGTTGCTTCGAAACCAGCAAGGCCACCACCCACCAGAACCCGACCTTCGAAGTGGACGGCGTCATCCATTACTGTGTCGCCAACATGCCCGGCGGCGTCGCGCGCACCTCCACCTTCGCGCTGACCAACGCCACCCTGCCGTTTGCCCTGCAACTGGCCGACAAGGGCGCCAAGCGCGCGCTGCTGGACGACCCGCACCTGCTCAATGGCCTGAACGTACACGCCGGCAAGATCACCTACGAAGCCGTTGCGCTTGCTCTGGGCTACGATTACGCGCCGGCGACGCAGGCGTTGGCGTAAGCTCGGGACCACGGGACCACGGGACCACGGGACCACGGGAAAAGCATAAAGCGCTTGGTCCGCAAAGGACGCAACAAACGCAAAGGTGAGCGCCGAGAACATCCGAATCTGGATATCGGTTCCACTAGCGAGGCGTCCCGGGTTTCGGCCTGCGGCCTCAACCCGGGCTACAACGTGCAATGGGCAAATATGATTGCCGCGGGATGAAACGGAGAAGCCAGCACGTAGCACATGGATGTGCGGTCGAGTGCAACAACGCGCCGTTAAGCGCGGCGAGCATCGCAGGCAAGCGCAGGGAATAGGCGCCGGTGTTTGAAGCACACGGACGTGCAAGTTCGGCGCCGGCCTGCGGTTGCCCAGAGGCGCAGCGGACCGACGAGGCAGGAGCCGAGTCGGCGCTCGCCCGGCGCAAGGCGTTTTTGGGTACTTTTTGGGCCTGCAAAAAGTACCTCGCCGGCCGCAGGCCGGTGAGAGCTTTGCTATCGACTGCTACGCTTTCGCGCTAACCCGGGCTACAAAACACGACAATGCCGGTGTAGCGTGGACTGACCCCGCAGGCCGATGAAAGCATCGCGTTGAGCCTTGCAAGCTTCGCGGTACAGCTTCAACGCCAAGCTTAGCTATCGGGCCGAGCGCACACTGTTACCACCCCGTTACCCGCACCTGGACCCACTATGACCCAGCCCCGCACCCTTACCCACTTCATCCACGGCCACTCAATCGAGGGCAACAGCGGCCGTTTTGGCGATGTCTACGACCCGGCCAGCGGCCAGGTGCAGGCGCGCGTGCCGCTGGCAGCGAAAACCGAAGTAGAGACCGCAATCGCCGCTGCACAGGCGGCCTTTCCGGGCTGGTCCGCCACCACCCCGCTGCTGCGTGCGCGGGTGATGTTCCGCTTCAAGGAACTGCTGGAGCAAAACGCCGATGAAATGACCCGGCTGATCAGCGCCGAACACGGCAAAGTGCTCAGCGATGCGCGCGGTGAAGTAACGCGCGGCATCGAAGTGGTGGAGTTCGCCTGCGGCATCCCGCATCTGCTCAAGGGCGAGCATTCGATGAACGTCGGCCGCGACGTCGATTCCTGGAACGAATACGCGGCGCTCGGCGTGGTTGCTGGCATCACCCCGTTCAACTTCCCGTGCATGGTGCCGATGTGGATGTTCCCGGTGGCGCTGGCCTGCGGCAACACCTTCGTACTCAAGCCCTCTGAGCGCGATCCCTCACCATCGCTGCTGATCGCGCGCTTGCTCAAAGAGGCCGGCCTGCCCGATGGCGTGTTCAATGTGGTGAACGGCGACAAGGAAGCGGTCGATACCCTGCTCGATGACCCGCGCGTGCAGGCGGTGAGCTTCGTCGGCTCCACCGCGATCGCCGAATACATCTACGCGCGCGGCAGCGCGGCCGGCAAGCGCGTGCAGGCGCTGGGCGGCGCCAAGAACCACATGGTGGTAATGCCCGACGCCGACCTCGATCAGACCGCCAACGCACTGCTCGGTGCCGGCTTCGGCTCGGCTGGCGAGCGTTGCATGGCGATCTCGGTGGCGGTATGCGTCGGCGATGCCACCGCCGATGCCCTGATCGCACGGCTCAAGCCGATGGTGCAGGCGCTGCGCGTTGGCCCGGGCTGCCAGGGCGACCCGGACATGGGCCCGCTGATCAACGCGGCGCACCGCGACAAGGTCAAATCCTACGTCGATCTGGGCGTCAGCGAGGGTGCCACACTGGTGGTCGATGGTCGCAACCTGCGCGTTGCCGGGGCCGAAGCGGGCTTCTTCTTCGGCGGCTGCCTGTTCGATCACGTCACCCCCGCGATGCGCATCTACCGCGAAGAAATCTTCGGCCCAGTGCTGAGCATCATGCGCGCACCGGATTTCGATACCGCGCTGGAGTGGGTGAACACGCACGAATACGGCAATGGCACCGCCATCTTCACCCGCGATGGCGATGCCGCGCGGCAGTTCGCGCACAAGGTGCAGGCCGGCATGGTTGGCATCAACGTGCCGATCCCGGTGCCGATGGCGTTCCACAGCTTCGGCGGCTGGAAACGCTCGCTGTTCGGCCCGTTGCACATGCATGGCCCGGATGGCGTGCGCTTCTATACGCGGATGAAAACCATCACCGCGCGCTGGCCCACCGGCATCCGCGCCGGCGCCGAGTTCAGCATGCCAACGATGAAGTAAGGCTGTTCGGGACCACGGGACCACGGGACCACGGGACCACGGGACCACGGGAAAAGCATAAAGAGCATGGGGTCCGCGAAGGACGCAAAAGACGCGAAGGAAGCGGAAGAACAGCATCTAAATGTAGGTCGGATCAAGCGCCGCCAGGCGCGGATCCGACATAGCCAGATCGCCAATGGATGAAACGAAAAAGCAAGCATGCAGTGCATGGATGCACGGGCCAAGTGCGACAACGCGCCGTTAAGCGCGGCGAGCATCGCAGGCAAACGCAGGGAATAGGCGCCGCTGTTTGACCGAACGAGCCCGCAGCGGCGAAGTAAAGGCGTAGCGAGCAAAGCGAGCGCTGTCGCGCAGCGACCGAACACATGGATGTGCGAGTTCGGTGCCGGCCGGCGGTTGCCCAGAAGCGCAGCGAATCGGTGCGGCACGAGCCGCACCGGCGCGCGCCCGGCGCAAGGCGTTTTTGGTTGTTTCCGCAAAGCCGATGAGAAGTGACTCGCCGGCCGCAGGCGGGTGAAAGCTTTTTCGCTTTGAAGTTTCGCGGTGCTACGCCGCCGCGGCACGCAAGGGATGCTCTGAACAAGCTGTCATTGCGAGGAGCGAAGCGACGCGGCAATCCAGAAATGCTTGGAGAATAAAGATGCTGGATTGCTTCGCTGCGCCCGCAATGACGCCAGAGGTGGCTTGTTCAGAGATTCCCAAGCGTCTACAACAAACGATTTCAACTGAAACTGATTCAGTGCACCAGCTGCGTACCAAATAATCTTTCCACTGTCATCGTTTGCGGGTAATGTTGGCGGCTTCGCGCGGGCGGCCTCGGGGGAGACCGCACGTCACTGCTTCGCCGCCAGCCGGCATTACGGGGAGTACCACGCATGCAGCCTCTTTCGCGTCCAGCACGCATTCTCGTCGCCGGACTTGCCTTGTTGGCAATGTCCAGCGCATCGGCCGATGTCTTCATCAACGAGTTTCACTACGACAACAACGGCACCGACAGCAACGAAAAGGTCGAGGTGATCGCACCCGCCGGCACCAACCTGAGCGGCTGGAAGGTGGTGCTGTACAACGGCTCCAATGGCGCCCAGTACGCCACGCTCAACCTCTCCGGCAGCATCGCAAACCAGTGCGGCGGCCATGGCACGGCCGTGGTAACAGCCGGTTCCACGGGCTTCCAGAATGGCGCACCTGACGGCCTGGCGTTGATCAATGCCAGCGGCGCGGTGGTGCAGTTGCTGAGTTACGAAGGCACCTTCACGGCCAGCAACGGTCCGGCATCGGGCGTGCGCAGTAGCGATGTCGGCAAGTCCGAAACCAGCACCACCCCCGTCGGCTATTCGCTGCAGCTCAGTGGCAGCGGCGCCAAAGCCAGCGACTTCACCTGGCAATCGCCACGCAGCAGTTCGTTCGGCGCCTGCAATGCCGGCCAGACCCTGGTCGCGCCAGCGACCGGCCCGGTCGCGTTGAGCAATGGTGTCGCCGTTACCGGCCTTGCAGCCAGCACCAACAACGCACTCAACTTCACCCTCGCGGTACCGAGCGGCGCGACCAATCTGAGCTTTGTAATCAATGGCGGAACCGGCGATGCCGACCTCTACGTCCGCTTCGGCAGCACGCCCACACTCAGCAGCTACGACTGCCGCCCGTTCCTCAACGGCAATGCCGAAACATGCAGCGTTGCCGCGCCGCAGGCCGGCACCTGGTACGTAATGGTCAATGCGTTCACCAGCTTCAGCGGCGTCACCCTGACCGGTAGCTACACGGCGGCCAGCGCAGGCGGTGGTGGTACCGGTTATTACGCCGGCATCGTTGCCAGCAGCGCCAGCGCACTGCGCAGTGCGCTGCACAACCTGATCGACGACCACACCAAAATCCCCTACACCGCCAGCACCACCGACACCTGGGATGCGCTGAAGCTGGCCGACCAAGACCCGCTCAATAGCGGGCGCATTCTCGATATCTACAAGAATGCGTCGTACCTGAAGGAGGCGGGCGGCAACACCTTTTACAACCGCGAGCACACCTGGCCAAACTCGCTCGGTTTCTCGGTCGATGGCAGCACCAACTATGCTTACACCGACCTGCACATGCTGATGCTCGCGGATATCAGCTACAACTCCAATCGCGGCAACAAGCCGTACGGCGATTGCAGCGCCAGTTGCAGCGAATACCCGACCAATGCCTATGCCAGCCAAGGCGGCGGCAGCGGCACGTTCCCCGGCAATTCGAACTGGAGCGATGGTGTGATCTGGCAGGTGTGGAGCAAGCTCAAGGGCAATGTCGCGCGTGGCATTCTTTACATGGACGTGCGCTACGAAGGTGGCAGCAACGGCGTCAGCGGCGTCGCCGAACCCGACCTGCGCCTCACCGACGACCTCTCGCTGGTAGTCAACACCGGTGGCAATGCGTCGGTAGCGTACATGGGCCGGCTCAGCACCCTGCTCAACTGGCATCAGCAGGATCCGGTGAACACCGCCGAAGTGCTGCGCAACGACATGATCCAGACCTTCCAGGGCAACCGCAATCCGTTCGTCGACCACCCCGAATGGGTTGCTTGCGTGTACCAGAACGTCTGCAACTGATTGCCGGCCGCAAATCGAGGGGCGAGCCATGTGGCTCGCCCCTTTTTTCGTGGGAGTGAAGCGAATACGGGCTCATTGCAGCAAACCCTCTTCAGGACCGAGTTATGGCCCCAGCAGCAACCGCATCCGCTTCAACTTGCGCTTGAACACGCGCGCATTGTCGGCACCCATGCGCAGCATCAACTTGTGCCCGACCGACGCCGCTTGCAGCGCCGGATCGACGTACTCGTACAACACGCCGTTGAATTGCACGGCAATCGGTTCAGGCGGAGTCGGCGCCGCGAGTACATGGTCGATTACCACCAGCAGGCGGTCGTTGAACTGGCTGTCGGGATAACCCAACTGGCGATAAGCACTCTGAAACAGCGGGTACCAGCGCCGATAGGCAGCGACTGCCGCTTCACTATCGAGCGCATCGAATGCCCGCACATAGCGCACATAACGCGCCGCGTTTTCCGCCGCAATCAGCTTGCCCTGTTCGCTATCGACCACCATAAACTCGCCGGCGACCGGGTTCAGCGGCCACACCCGTTGCGCCAATTTTTGTCGCGGCAACGCATCCACGGTGGCAACAATGCGCTCGATCACATGCTCAGGGCGCAACCACAAACGCGTGGTATCGCTGCCGCTCAAACTGCCCAGTGCCGCAAGCACATCGGCATCGCTGTCGGCCAGCGCTGGCAGCGGTTCCGTTGCGGGCGCGGTAGCGGGCGGCGGAACCGTCGACGCAGGCACCTCCGGCGGGCTATCCGGCAACGGTTCTGCAACTGCCGTCTCCGGCGCGACAGGTGCAACCGACACGCTTTGGCCGGCACGCCAGAACATGTAGCCGCCGATCGCCGCAACCACCAGCAACAGCAACGCAATTGCCGGCCACACCTTGCTGTCACGCCGCGGCTCGGGCTTGGTCGGACGTAGGTTTTCTGCTTCCATGACGGGCACCCCACCTGATAGTGCCTACAGGGTATGCAACCTGCGGCCATTCGGCCAGTCCCCATGCCCGCCATTGCGCGACCCATGCACGTCCGATTCAGCCACATACACAAGGGATGGTCTGAACACATCCATCCTGGACTTTTCAGACTCGCCGAGTCCGGCACATGTCCGTACTCGGCTCCGCTGGATCGATGACTTACGTGATCGATCCGTATGCAGGCCATCCATGGCCTGCGGAAACTCTGAATTGGTCAGAGTTTCCCAAGACGCTCCTTGTCCGCTGGACAAGGTGCGTGAGGCTACTGCTTGCGAGGAAACGACGATCAGAAGCGCAGGCTGGCACGGGCGTAGAAGAACCGGCCGTTGAAGCCGAACGGGGAGTTGCCACCGGAGAACGGCAGAATGCCGTTGAAGCTGTTGGCGGGAATCACCTCGTCCGGCAATTCGTCGGTCAGATTGTCGACACCGCCAGTGATGGTGAAGTGTTCGTTGACCTTGTAACTCACTGAGGTATCGAACACCCACTCGGCACCGAATTTCTGGTCGCGCGCCGGGTTGTCGTTGAACGTGCTGTAGGTACCGTAATAGGTGGTGCCAAGGCGCGCCGACCAGCGATCCAGATTCCAGTCAAGGCCGAGGATACCCTTGTATTTGGGTACACCCTTGGTGATGCGACCGATCTCGGTTCGCCCGATGCGCAGCAAGTCCAGGCCGCCTTGCTCCAACACCGCGGGGTTATCGGCAATCCGGTCCAAATCGGTAGTGTTGTAATTCAACGCAGCCGTCACCGTGAGGGCGCCGGCATTGCCGAGGTCATAGTCGGTACTGCTGACCAGATCGATGCCCTCGGTGGTGGTATCCACCGCATTGGTGAAGTAGCGGCCACCATCAACATTGGGGAAGCCTTGCGTCGCCAAAAAGTTGCGCACAGCCGTGCCACGCAGGTTTTCCGAAAGAACGATGCGATCACGCACTTTCACGTGATAGGCATCCAGGGTGATGCTCCAGTTGTCGGTCGGCTGGATCACCAGACCCAAACTGAAGTTGGTCGATTCCTCGGCGTCCAGCGGTTCGGCACCCAATGCCTGAGCAATCGGGCTGGTCACCGGGAAGGTGCGGATGTCGAACGGTACACCGTCGATGAAGTTGGTGGCGGTAGTCGAATACAACTGCTGCGACAGCGACGGCGCACGGAAACCGTTGCTGATGGTGCCACGCAGCGCGACGCGCTCGGTGAAGGCATAACGCGAGGACAACTTGCCCGACAATGTGGTACCGAAGTCGGAATAATCCTCATAACGCGCGGCGAAGCTGGTGCTCAACTTGTCGCTGAGGTCGGCATCGAACTCGACATACCCCGACCAGTTGTGGCGTGCCTGATTGACCGCATCGCTGGGACGAAAACCGGCGAACACCTGCGAGCCACTGCCGGTAAAGCTTTCGAACTGGCCCGGCTTGATCTGGTAGGTGTCGCGGCGATACTCGACACCGGCAGCCACATTGAGCGGATACGCCAGGCCGACATCGAAGCCACGGGTAAGATCGAGATTCACCGTAGTCTGCTCGTTCTTCAGGATACCGGCGAAGAACTCGGTCGGGCTGGCCGCACCGAGGCTGGTGTTGTTGCTGTTGCCAACATTGAAATCGAACTCGTTACTGCCGTAGCCCACGCTCAGATCAAAGCCCCAGCCAGCGGCATCGCCGCGAAAACCGCCGAATGCGGACACGTCATCGGAGACGGTCAGGATCAGCGGCAAGAAGCCTTCCGGATGAATCTGCGGCACATTGCGGGCATCAAGCGCACGACGGAAGAATCCCGCAGAATCGCCCTCGCGGCGGCTGTAGTTGGCGAAGCTGTAGAACTCGATCTGCTCGCTCAGCGGCAGCACCGAGTTGACGAACAGCATCTGATCCTCCACCGCCGAATCGCCAAAACGGTGATTGATGCGATCAAAGGTGGCCTCACGCGGGTCAGGCTGGCCATTGATCAGCGGAAACTGCTGGCGCGGGTCGGGGCGCGAACGGTTGGTGTCGTTGCGGTCACGGTATTCGGCGGCGACGGTAAAGAAGCCGCCATCACCGAAATTGAAACCGGTAAAGCCACTGATGACGTTGAGCTCGCCATCGCCCTTGTCGAATTCGCCATAGCGGTAATCGAAACCGGTGCCGCTGTTCGCGCCCTTGAGCACGATGTTGATCACACCGGCAATGGCATCGGAACCGTACTGCGCCGCCGCGCCATCGCGCAGCACTTCGATGCGTTCGATGGCGCTGCTGGGAATGGCATTGAGATCGACCGGCGACGAACCGCGGCCGAGGCTACCATTGACGTTGACGATGGCGGTAGTGTGGCGGCGCTTGCCGTTGACCAGCACCAGTGTTTGATCCGGTGCCAGACCGCGCAACTGCGCTGGGCGCACATGATCGGAGCCATCGGTGATCGAAGTGTTGGGGAAGTTGAACGACGGAATGGTGCGTGACAGCGACTGGATCAATTCGCTGGTGCCATGCGCATCGAGTTGTTCGACACTGAGCACATCGATCGGCGACAGCGACTCGGCAACGGTGCGATCGGTCAAACGGGTACCGGTGACGATTACTTGATCGAGCGCCTTGGGCTTGGCTTTTTCAGCATCATCGGCCTCCGGCGCCGGGCCGTCTTGCGCCGACGCCACGCCGCTGGACAGCACCAGCGCAATGGCTACCAACAACGGGCTGCGGCGCAGTGCCAACAGGGCATGTTGTTTGTTACTTGTCATCGGATATTCCTTTATGAAGTGATCCGAACCGGCGACTGCCAGACCCGATGCGGTGCGCGCCGGGCTTTGGCCGTCGCGGGGTTCGGGGGCAGTAAACGAACAGTCAACCGTTCAAACGCGCCGGAATCCACACAGGCAAAGGCATGCCGCCACAACAACAGCGAATTGACAAGGCACTTATTGCGCAACGTGACGACATGGGCTGAGTATTGCCAGAGAACGAATGCAATTGTCAAGCATTCGCCAAGCGCGCGACGCGACGATTACCCGGGATTGTCCCGACTGAGCAAGAAGTTCAACAAGTTATCCTGGAAAAAACTATTGTTACTCAATGCATTGTGTCGCTCGCACAGAAACAGCGACCAGCGTGCCGGAAAAAAACTGTACTTGTGGCGCGGCACCAGTGGATCGAGTGACTCGCGCGCCAGCAACGAGGCTTTGGTTACCGTACTGTCGCCAGGTTCCAACATCAACCGGTCGTAATCGACTCCGGGCTTGGGCCGCGCGATCGTGTCCGGCCACAGTCGCACCACCGAGTCGGTGTTGACGTTCTCGACCACAATGCGTGCCGGTGTCAACGCACAGTCGCCGCCAAACGTGACCAGCGTCCACGGCACATGATCCAGCGGCACCGTCAACGACCACGCAAAGCGGCGCGCACGCTCGAGGCGAAAATGGAAAAATCGTTCGCGTAATTGCAGATCGGTATCGGCGGCAATGGGATCATCGAAGCGCTCGCGGATGCGCGCACGCGCACGTTGGTCGAAAATTGCCCACTCAAAGCGCCGCCACAGATCAATATCGAACACGTCGCGATCGAGCATCACGCCGGTATCGGACATGATCCAGTCGTTGAGGGGATGCGGAAACAACTGGAACAAGCTGGGAAACGTTGCCAGGTCTTCGGTCTTGACTTTGCCCAACGCCAGTCGTCGGCCGACGATGAACGAATGCAGCGATTCAACCGAACCCAGATTCGGCGTGCCCAGCAACGCCACGCGCCGCACCCGGCCCTCGCCGCGATACGTGAGCGGGAAGTCGTTGCCTTCGAGCACGTCCTGGCTGCCATAACGCAGGTAATAACGCGCAATCAGGCCACCCATGCTGTGCGCAACGATATCGACCTTGAGATTGGGTTGCCCGAAGTCAATGCGAATCTGCTCGATCAGGCGATCGAGGCGGCGTGCCGATTCGACATTGTCCAATCGCCAGTCATACGCCAATACATACAGGTATCGCTTGCCGGGCTCCGGCTGCCGACCGGGCTGGGTGAGCTGATAACCGGCTGCCTCCTGCAAGGTCTGGATGATGGACGCATAGAAGGCCCGCCCGGCAATCCGATCAGTGATGCCCGAAGCCGTTTCGCCGCGCGTCTTCACGGCAAGGGTTTCGCGATCGATATCCAGAGCCAGATCGCCGTACGATGAAAACAGCAGCTTGCCAATCCCGCCCGGCCACAGCTCGCGGCCCTGCGCATCGACGATGCGCGAGCCCATCAGCCCCGGAATCAGAATCACCGGCGGCTGATCGGTTACGCTGCGATTGCTGGCGTACAGGCGCTGCAGATCGGGTTTCTGCATGGATGCACAGCCTGCCAACAAGCACAGTAGCGCCAGAATGGGTCCTGCTCGTCGCATCATGTTGGCAGTTTACGCATTCATCGGGCCGTTGCGGTACAAGGAAGATGGGCATGCACTACGATCTGTTGATCATCGGCGGCGGCATCCAGGGCGCCGGCATTGCCCAGGCCGGTGCGGCCGCCGGCTACTCGGTCATGGTGCTGGAAAAGACCGCGCTGGCAAGCGGTACCTCCAGCCGCTCCAGCAAGCTGATCCACGGCGGTCTGCGCTATCTGGAAAGCGCGCAGTTGCGGCTGGTGCGCGAAAGCCTGCACGAGCGCGAGCGGCTGCTGCGGTTGGCGCCAGACTTGGTGCGCCTGGTGCCGTTTCATGTGCCGATCTATCGCGACAGCCAGCGCCGGCCGTGGCAGATCCGTGCCGGTCTGAGCCTGTACGCGATGCTCGGCGGGCTGGGGCGCAATACCCTTTTCCACGCCCTGCCGCGCTCGACATGGAATGGCCTCGACGGGCTGCGCCGGGATGGCTTGCAGGCGGTATTCCGCTATTTCGACGCGCAAACCGACGATGCCGCGCTCACCCGTGCGGTAATGCATTCAGCGCAAACCCTCGGCGCGCAACTGCAGATGCCGGCGCGCTTCGTCGCGGCGCATATCGAGGGCGATGGCTGCGCGGTGCAATACCGCACGGATGATCGACTACACGACTGCCGTGCGCGGATCGTGATCAATGCCGCTGGCGCCTGGGCGGGCGAGGTGTTGGACGCGTTCACCCCAAAGCTGCCGCGGCCGCGGATCGAGCTGGTGCGTGGCAGCCATCTGGTGTTGCCCGGCCAACTTGGGCAAGGCATCTATTATCTGGAAGCACCCAGCGATCACCGCGCGGTGTTCGCGATGCCGTATCAACAGCACACGCTGATCGGCACTACCGAAGCAAGCCATGACGGCAGCGCCGATGCCGTGCAGGCCAGCGCGGAGGAGCAAGCGTATCTGCGCGCCATTGCCGGCCACTATTTCGCGCACTGGCGCGATGTCCAGCCGCTGCGCGCGTTTGCCGGTCTGCGGGTGTTGCCGGCGGCGCCCGGGCGTGCCTTTGGGCGCTCACGCGAAACCCTGCTGCTGCGTGACCGCCAGCAACAGCCGCGCGTGCTCAGCGTGCTCGGCGGCAAACTCACCACCTATCGTGCCAGCGCCGAAACCGTGCTGGCGGCGTTGCAGCCGTGGCTACCCACGCGGCGGCGCAAGGCCGATACCCGCAAGCTTACGTTAGGGTAGTGCTGCATTCGGTTTTGGGCTTGTCTTGCCAGGCGACAATCGCAAGATATTCTTGCTGATAGCACCGTGCCGTGCAGCGACCGACCAGCGTGAGCTCCGATTGAAAAATTACGGTCGCCCACAGGGTGGGCTCCTGCACGCGCATGTCGTGGCTTTTTTTAGGAGCAACTGTGTTGCCCGCCGGTGCGAGCCAGTGCTGCTGTGGGAGCCGCCTGCTGGCGAACGAACTGGCGAGCGCTTCGCGCGCAAGCACGCTCCCACGAAAGCGGTAAACGTCCCCTGATCCCGCCCTGTGGGCGACCAGATGCAGCGTCGGGACGCTGCCCCGCAAGCATCAGCGTGATCGACCGCGCGGTTCTGAAAGTACCGCCAAGCGACCTGCGGCACGGGGCTACTTCGCGCCTGTTCGAGACGGGCTACGACATCCCAGCCCTACGCGCCTACAATCTCTGAGACAGTGACGCAGCGAAGTTATCCCTCATTTTAGGGCGGCTTTGATTGGAGCTCGATATGCCAAAGCCGTTGTGGGCCAGCCCAAACCCCACGTTGAATAATATACCTCTTTGGATATAGAATGCAGACAAGGCCAGCCAGCACCAAGCCGCTTTATTGGGTGGCCTCCAGCAAGAAGGATCTGCTGGAAATGCCCGATGGAATCCAGGACGTTTTCGGCTACGCGCTG
>Ga0100393_10002514_pt1 | contig 17716 bp, 10 predicted proteins | sample CryGeymeta201517_FD_81546 | JGI IMG/M metagenome (GOLD analysis project Ga0100393, IMG submission 81546) | Groundwater microbial communities from Crystal Geyser aquifers in Utah, USA - Crystal Geyser metaG 2015-17 | ecosystem: Environmental > Aquatic > Deep subsurface > Groundwater | place... | reverse complement strand
GTCAAAGCCGCCGAGATCGCGGGACGAGCGCCAGGTCGCGAAGTCGGCCATCGGGGCAATGTAGTGGATCTCGAATTCGACGTCGCGCATTCCCAGTGCCGGCAACCGGCCGCTGAAGCGACGTCCGGGCGTAATTCCAGGCATCAGGTCCTCGCGCAGATTGAGCGTGACCCAGGGCCGATCGGTGCGGGTGATGATCAGCAGCGGAAACCCGGGACCCACCACTTCCCCCGGCTCCACGACCTGCGTCGTGATCTCGCCTGAAACCGGCGCGAACTGTTGCGCCTCGGCGAGCGCGCTCTGCACTTCGTTCAGCCCGCTTCTGGCCTGCTGTAGCTGCGCCTCGGCGGCGCGCAGTTCTTCCGGACGCACCGCGGACCGGGCGATTTCGTAGCTCTCGCGTGCAGCATTCGCCTGGGCCTGGGCAGATTTCGCCTGGGCCACGACCTCGTCGCGGCGCTGGGTCGGGACCACGCCATCGGCGTGCAGGTTTTCAATGCGGCTTCGGGTTTCGACCGCCAGTTCGGCCTGGCTCACTGCCGCTTGCCACTGCGCGCGCGCCGCGCGGATCTGCTCTTCGCGCGCCCCGCTCCGAGCCATATCAGCCATCGCACCGGCAGCATCGACCTGGGCCTGAACCTGGCCTGCGCGCGCCTCGGCTTCCGGCGTGAACAGTGTTGCCAGAAGATCACCCGCGTCGACCCGGTCGCCTTCTTTGACCTCGATGGAGGCGACGCGGCCGCCGATCTTGGCCGCTACCCGCACGCTATCGGCTTCGATCTGGCCCTGCAAAAAGACCGGTCCAGGGCGGGTCAACCAGAGCAGAAGCGCGACAAAACAGGCAACCGCAACAATCGACACTGTGGTCCAGAGTAGAACACGGCGTCGTCGGTGGGAAGTGGGAGATTCATTCATCAGCCAGTTGCTCGATCAGGTCCACCAGTTGTTCTCCGCGATCGGCAGCCGTATACACAGTGGCTGCGGCCACCCAGGCATCACGGCGCGCCCCCAGCTCGCCGAGGGCCACCCGCGAGCGAGCCAGTTCGGCCTCGATCACATCCATCGATGTCGCAAACCCTTCCTCGAACGCGCGCTGCTGGGCGCGCAGACTCTCATCGGCCAACTCGGAAGTGGCGGCGAGCGTCCGCTGGCGGGCGAGCGCCCCGTTGAGGCGATCAATCTGCTGATCAATCAGCAGTGCCAGGTCGCGGCGGCCTGCCGCGAGGCGCCAGTCCACTTCACTGGCGCGCGCCTCCGCGCGGGCCGTTCGCGCCCGGCGCTGGCCGCCATCGAACAGCGTCCAGCTGGCCTGGACGCCAACCACCCATTCCGGATCGATCAGGGTCAGGTCCTGGGTATACAGCTCACGCATCCCGAACAAGGAAACGATCGGGAGGGATTCACCACGCGCGGCACGCGCCCCGGCACGGGCCTGTTCCAGGCGTTGACCAGCCTCTCGCAGGGCCGGATTGGCATCCTTCGCCGCGGCCTTCCAGGCATCGCGATCCAGCGACGGCGGCGGGGCTGGAATCGGCGTCGCCGTGGTCACCGGATGGTCACTGGCCAGCAGCGCAGCCAGCGCGGCCCGGGACAGTTCGAGTTGCTCACGGGCCACCAGAAGTTCGCTTTCGGCTTCAGCCAATGCAACGCTGGCCCGCAGACGCTCGACTCTTGCAATCTGCCCTTCGGACTCCATCCGTCGCGCGTTGAACTCATGGCGACGCAGGCTTTCGGCGCTGCTTTTGCGCAGCTCAAGCGCCTCAAGCGCCAGCGCCTGGCCGAAAAAACGATCGACCAGCGCCACTTCGAGCTCGGCGCTCTGGCGGTCCACCGCGGCCAGGCTTGCCTCGAGTCCGAAACGAGCGGCGTCCCGTCCCGCCTGAATACGCCCACCCAGGTATACCGGCTGCACCGCCCGCAAGGAAGCTTTGACGAAATCGCGATCCTGAATGCGGAATGTACGCGGCACAATATCCGGTGGCAAAGCGATGCCGGCCTGCTGGAACCCGGCGGTCAGTCCATCGCTGAGGCGACCAAGATTCGCCTCCAGCGGCTCGTTCAAATGACTGTAGCGACTGTTCAGTTCGACGGTCGGCAGACGCCGCGCGTCGGCTTCGGCGCGCTCGGCCCGACTCTGCGCTACAACCGCGCGGGAGGCCTGTAGCGTCTCATTGACGCTGACAAGGCGCTGCAGCGCACTGCGAAAATCCAGTACCTGGGGGTCTGGCTCCTGAGCACGGGCAACGCTTCCACAAAGCAGCGCCAACGCTGCAAGAGTCAGGCGAAACATGGCCTCAGCCTGCCGCCTGGGAGTGAAACGGCTCGGTCGCCATAGACACCGCCGAACCCTCGCCGGAAAGCACGGGTTCCATGTCAATACCGGAGCACCCTGCCGGACGGTAACTCGCGCCGATTCGTGGTTTTTCTATCCTCCAGAATGGCGCGCTGCTCGTCATGGCTGGGCCTGTTGATCAAATTCTGAAAGGGCTGCATCGAGTATACAAGTACAAACATGCTAAAGCCTTGCCACATTCAGCGCGCCACTCGGCGCCGCGGAAACAAGGGTCAGATCGTCGATCGTGCATCGTTGGCTGACCGCCGAGCCCTCAAGCGGAGCGCAGCTCGCGCAGCGTGTGCGGCACGGCCTCGCCAAATCGAAAAACAAGGGGAGCGTTTGTGCCGATGCGACTCGGCTTTGCGTTTCCTGGCAAGTGCAGTGGCCGTTCGCCGCGAGACGCAGCTTGATTTGTCCCGGCAAAGCGGCTCTTGGTGTTACCGGACGATCCGTGTGGCTCAATGGGGTCTCCGATCGATCGTTGTTCAGGTCGCTCGCTTGCCGACCTCTTCGAGAGTCGGATAATCGGTGTAGCCTTGCTCGTTGCCACCATAGAACGTCGAATCGTCCCATTTGTCGAGAGGCGCGTGTTGTGCCAAGCGCTGCGGCAGGTCAGGGTTGGCGATGAACAGCCGGCCGAACGTGACTGCGTCGGCGCGGCCGGCATCGATGCGTTGCCGGGCCTCGTCGGCGGTGTAACCACCGTTAGCGATATAGCGGCCCTTGTAGCTGGAGCGGATCGTGTCGATGACCTGCTCGGGTCGACCAACGGCCTCGTTACCCTGAAACGAATCTTCGACCACCTCGATGAACGCGATGCCAAGCCGGTCGAGTCCGCGCGCCAGCACGCCGTAGGTCTCGACTGGATCGTCGTCGTGCATGTCGTTGAAGCTGCCGCTGGGGCTTACCCGGATACCGACGCGCTCGTGGCCCCAGACCTCGATGACGGCCTCGGTGATCTCCAGCGCCAGTCGGCAACGGTTTTCGGCCGAACCGCCGTAGTCATCGCTGCGCCGGTTGCTGCCGCTGCGCAGGAATTGATCGATCAGATAGCCATTGGCAGCGTGGATCTCGACGCCGTCGAAACCGGCGGCTTTCGCGTTCTCGGCCGCCTGCCGATATTGCATCACGATGCCTGGAATCTCTCCGATCTCCAGCGCGCGCGGCTCGGGGATCTCGACCATGCCCGAATCGGCGCTGATGTAGGTCTGTGCCTTGGGCTTGATCGCTGACGGCGCCACCGGTAGCGCGCCGTCAGGTTGCAGCGCCGGGTGCGAAATTCGCCCGACATGCCATAGCTGGGCCAGGATTCGACCGCCGGCAGCGTGCACCGCATCGGTGACCTTGCGCCAGCCCAGGACTTGCTCGTGTGAATAGATGCCGGGCGTGAACGCGTAGCCTTTGCCCTGCGGCGAAATCTGGGTGGCCTCGCTGATGATCAGTCCGGCCGACGCGCGCTGGCGGTAATAGAGCGCGTTGAGTTCATTCGGAATGTCGCCGGGCTGGCTGGAGCGAGAGCGCGTCAGCGGCGCCATCAGAACGCGGTTGGGCAGCGTCATCGCGACGAGCTCAAGGCTCCGGAACAGGGGATCCTCGCGGTCTTGATGATTCATGCTTGTGCTCCTTTCGTGACCCGGGCCGGGTGATTGAGCCGGTCGCTGCGGGGCTTGGTGATGCGCTCTGTGAAATCAATGGATGCACCGCGGCGCCATTCCAAGCCGGGGTGCCGCCATTTGCCTTCTGTTATCCGCCAAGCGGTTACTTGCAATCCGATGTGAGCGGCAGACGATAACTTGGAAACGGGGTGGGCCAAGGGTACGGATTGATTATAAGCCCGCATTATTCATGACCCGACCGGACGGCTCCAGGTCTTGTCGCCGCGGTGTTTCGCGACCGAGCGCACCGCAGCCGTACCCGCCCTGCTTGTCAATACCGGCAGGTGAGGATGCGCGACCGAGCAAAACCTCGCGGATGCACAGCCTGGGGGCGTCGCAGCAGGTCGAGTCATGAATGCACCGGGATAAGAGGTTAACTATCAATATCAGATAGTTATCAGCTTGGATAGCCAGTTCTGGTGGCAGAGTTGAGGCTTGTAGAGCGACCATGCCTGGCGAAGTGAACCGTGCTCGTGCGACCGTTTCATTCTGGGGGGCTTCAGGCACTGGCCGAGCGGCGGAGAGATTCGAGGAATTCGGGGTTCCTGGCCGCAACGGACTCACCCCGGACCGGGTCGCATGCTGGCGCGGTAAGGCGCAGTGCGCTGGCCCATCCCGCAGGCGTTTACCCCGTACACCGATGCGAGCAGTAGATAGTGGTTGAGCGTCCGCTTCTCCAAATGGACGTGGCACGGTTTTCCGATCGATTCCGATTGATTGGGTAACCGACACCCTGGAGAGGATCCGATGCCATTCAGACATTGCTTGTTCGCCGCGCTGCTGTGCGGGTTCGTCCTGCCATTGGAAGCTCAGGACGAGACGATCTACCGCTCCTCGTTCGAAAACAACGAGGTGTTGAACGTCACGGTCGATCCCGGCCTGGTGCCGGTAATCGACAGCCAACCCGGATTCGACGGCGGCCCGCCGCGGCCGCTGGCATTGATGCGATCGGCTTTTGGCGATGGCTACGCATTTCATTTCGTCGAGAACGAGGTCTACCTGATCACCGATGACCCGCAGGATCTGGTCGGGTTTCAGGGCCGCTGGCCAAGCACTGTGCTGCTGGAGGTCGATCTCGACGTGTTCGCGACCGGCGACACCCAGGACACGCTGTACCTGCTGAGTGTGGATCCGTCCGCGGCCGATCCGGCCCGGATCCGGGAGCAACTCGAGGGCCTGACGCCGACGCTGGTCGGGGACTACGCGGTGTCCAGCGAATCCGCGCTGCGGCTGCTCGCGCTTGCAGCGACCGAAATCGGCGACCATGGCCTGCGGGTCGGGATCAACCCCGTCCTGCAAACAGATACCCTGGCGCGGCGCAACATCCAGGAAGCCGTGTTCGGAAACGATATCTCCGAGGGCTCGCTGGTCTATCCCTACGATCGCAACCCGTTCTCCTGGCCGTTCACGAAGCGCGAAGACCAGTTCCCGAGCAGCTACTCCCGACCCTTGAACACTGGCGCGGCCGAGGCCGTGCGCGTGGTCGGTGCCGCCGGCAGACTGACGCGAAACGTACGCGTAATGATCGCCGATGCCGGTTTCTTCCCGAATGAGGACTACCCGCCGTTCGATATCGTCGGCGGCCTGCGCGGCACGAACCCGGTCGGCTGCGGTAACGGCCCGCCGGCACCGGGCACGGTCTGTGCATCGCACGGAACCCATGTCGCCTTGACCGGCTTCGCCCGCAACGACAACGCATTCGGCACCTTCGGACCGGGTGGCGAGGTGGCCGATCTGCTGCTGCTTCAATCGCCGTCGATGGATTTCGCCGGCTTCGTCAACTATCTTATCGACGGAATCCGCGCCTTCGCCGCCAATCCGCCGGACATCATCAACATCAGCGCCAGTGAGAGCATTCCCGGTGGCTGGTGCTTCCTCGCCTGCGAGCCTCTGGATCTGCTGATCGGCATCCTTCGGGCCAACGGCGTGGGGGTGGTCGCCGCCGCCGGCAACGACAGCTACGATGTCGACGCGACCGATCGTTTCTGCTTCATCGGCTGCGTCGAGTTCGAGGAGGCTGCAATCATCCCCTGTGAACTCGACGGCGTGCTGTGCGTGGGCGCTTCGAACGCCTTCCAGAGCTTCCGCACCGGCTACTCCAACTTCGGAACCTCGGGCGCCGACGGGAACAGCGTCGATCTCTACGCACCGGGCAACCTCTATTCTGTGGATGCATTGGCGGCCGACCTGGCCAACCCCGTGCCGAACGACAATCTCCAGATCGTTACCGGCACCAGCTTCGCCGCGCCGTTTACTTCCGGGGTGCTGGCGCTGACCATGGCCGCCAATCCGTCCTTCACCGCAATCCAGGCCGAGACCTGCCTGCGGAATGCGGCATTCCGGCCGTCTTTCGGCTCTTCGAGCTTCCTGGCGATCAACGCGCTGGGCTCGGTTTCCTGTGCGATGGGTGGATCACATCCTTTCGTCGATCTTGTGACCCCGGCCGACAGCCGGATCTTCCTGCGTGGTGCCGAGCTGTTGCGGATGTTGGCCAACGCCGACGACTACGAGCAGGGCACGGCGCTGACCGTCCAGTGGACCTCGTCGCTGGACGGCAGCCTCGGGAGCTCTGCGCCGGGTGTATCGTTTGATCGCGGCCTGCTTGGCATGCAGCTGGGTAATCACCAGCTCTGCGCTAACGTCATCGATGCCAGCGGTCGCAGCGCGATCGACTGTGTGAACATCGAGGTCCGCTCGTCGCCGCCGTCGGCGACCATCCTGCAGCCAACCTCGCTCGCGAGCTTCTTCGTTTCCTCGTCGATCACGCTCAGCGCCTCGACCTCGGATCTCGACGGCCCGGCACCGACGGGATCGAACGTGCGCTGGTATCTGGCCAGGGTGGGCCAGGCCTTCGGCGCACCCGTGGCGACCGGACTGAACGCCACGCTGGCCGGTGGTAGCCGCCCGCCGGGAACCTATGTCGTGAAGTTGGAGGTCACCGATAGCGACGGTGAGACGGTGGAGCGGACTCGCACCATCTTCATCGATCCGGATCCCGAAAATCTGCCCCCAGTGGTGACGATCACCTCGCCCGGCGAAGGCGATAGCCAAGTCTACGACGGCACGCCGGTCCGGTTTGTCATCAGCGCGACAGTCAGCGACCCGGAGGACGGCTCGATTCCCTTCACCGCGATCGACTGGTCGATGCGCGTCAACAACGGTCCCTCGCAGGCGATCGAACTGGAGTCATTCCAGTTCTGCTTCGATCCCCCGACCGGCCCGCCGGTTTGCGGCCCGATCACGTACTACATCGATCTGGTCCCGGCGGGCAGCGCGACCTCCACGCGTTTCGACCTCAAGGCGACGGTGCAGGACAGTGGTGGACAAAGCAACATCAGCAGCAATGGAAGGGTCACGGTTTTCATCACCCAGTTGATCTGATCGGCGGGGTGTCTCGAAATCCTCGCAGCGACCGGCGTAAATCCGGCCGCTGCGAGGGATCAGGCCTGCCTTGGTTCCGACCGCGGACCCACGAACACCCGCAGCCGGTCGGTCACGCGCCGCACGACAATGTAGAACAGCGGGATGAACAGGGTCGCCAGCAGCGTGGCCGAGATCATGCCGCCGAGCACGGCGGTGCCGATGGTGATGCGGGTGGTGGCCCCGGCACCGCTGGCAAAGGCCAGCGGCAGCACGCCCATGCCGAAGGCGACCGAAGTCATCAGGATCGGGCGCAGCCGCACGCGGGCGGCTGCGCGCGTGGCTTCGACCAGCGTCTTGCCCTGATCTTCCAGGGTGCGTGCGAACTCGACCAGAAGGATTGCATTGCGCGCGGTGATGCCGACCGTGGTCAGGATGCCGACGGTGAAGAACACGTCATTGGGCAGACCGCGCAGCATCGCTGCCAGCACGGCACCGAGGATGCCCAGCGGCACGGCCAGAAGGACTGCAATCGGCACGGTCCAGCTCTCGTACAGGGCGGCCAGCGCCAGGAACACCACCAGGATCGACAAGGCATACAGCAGCGGCGCCTGGGCACCCGCCTGGCGTTCCTGGAACGAGGTGCCGCTCCATCCGGCGGTGATGCCCTCGGGCAATTCGGCCACCAGGCGCTCGATTTCGTCCATCGCCTCGCCGGAACTGTAGCCGGGCGCCGGTTCGCCCTGGATCTGGCGTGATGGCACCCCGTTGAAGCGCTCGAGCCGCGGCGATTCGAATGTCCAGCGGCCTTCGATCAGCTCGGCCATTGGCGTCATGTCACCGTTGCCGTTGCGTACGTACCAGTCTCCGAAATCATCGGGCAGCATGCGCCACGGCGCATCGGCCTGCAGGTAGACGCGCTTGATGCGGTCGTTGCTGAGAAAATCACCGAGGTAGGTCACGCCCCAGGTGGCCGAAAGCAACTGGTTGACTGCCTCGACCGGAACGCCGAGCGCTAGTGCCTTGGCGCGGTCGAGTTCAACCCGGTAACTGGCTTTGTCGGCCAGCCCATTCGGACGCACGTTGGTCAGTATCGGGCTCTGCATGGCCTGGCCCAGCAGCTGGTTCTGGGCCTCGATCAGCGTGGCATGACCCAGCCCGGCGCGGTCTTCCAGTTGCAGGTCGAAGCCCATCGCCTGGCCCAGCTCGGGGATCGGCGGCAGATTGAAGGCGAACACCATGCCGTCGCGGAGCAGCGTGGCCAGGTCCTGGTTGGTTTGCGCGATCAGCGCATTGACGCTCTCGGTGACTGGATCGCGCTGTTCCCAGGGCTTCAGGTTGACGAAGGCCAGGCCTGCATTCTGGCCGCGGCCGGCAAAGCTGAAGCCAGCCAGGGTAAAGATGCCGCGGACCGAATCCTGGGACATGAAATAGTCTTCGAGCTTGCCCATCAGCTCGATCGTGCGTTGCTGGGTCGCCCCGGCCGGCAGTTGATACTGGACGACCAGAAAGCCCTGGTCCTCGCTGGGCAGGAATCCACCCGGCAGGCGCAGGAACAGCCAGCCGGTCAGGCCCAGCAGAACCAGAAACGCCAGGCTCCAGAGCAGTGCCTTTCGCGCCAGGTGGTCGACCAGAGCGACATAGCGTGCCGTGAGCCATTTCAGGCCGTGCTCGAAGCCGCCGAACAGGCGCTTCAGCAGGGTTGGGCGTTCCTCGCTGGGTGGTTTCAGAATGCTTGCGCTCAGTACCGGGCTCAAAATCAGCGCGACCAGCACTGAAAGCACCATGGCGCCGGCAATGGTCAGCGAAAACTGGCGATAGATCGCACCGGTCGAGCCGGGGAAGAAGGCCATCGGAATGAACACCGCCGACAGCACCACGCCGATGCCGACCAGCGCGCTGGCGATCTGCTTCATCGATTTGGCGGTTGCCTCCATCGGCCCGACCCCGTCCTCCTCCATCACTCGTTCCACGTTTTCGACCACGACGATTGCATCGTCGACCAGCAGACCGATCGCCAGCACCAGGCCGAACAGCGTCAGCATGTTGATCGAGAAGCCGAACGCGGCCAGCAGCGCAAACGCGCCCAGCAGCACCACCGGGATCGCGATCGCCGGGATCAGTGTCGCGCGCCAGCTCTGCAGGAACAGCAACATCACCAGCACCACCAGCACGATGGCCTCGATGATGGTCTCGACCACAGCGCGCATCGAAGCTTCGACGAACGGCGCGGTCTGGTAGGGGTAGTGCACCTCGACTCCAGGTGGGAACGACACCCGGAAGTCTTCGATCACCTGCTTGACACCAGCGGTGGTCTGCAGTGCGTTGGCGCCCGGTGCCAGGCTGATGCCGATGCCAGCGGCGGGCTGGCCGTTATAGAAGGTATCGATCTGGACTGGGCCGCCGGCCAGTTCAACCCGAGCGATATCGCCGAGTCGGACGATCGAGCCGTCGGGGCGAGCGCGCACCACGATGTCGCGAAATTCCTCGGGTGAGCGCAGCAGCGACTGGGCCGTGACCGTGGCGTTGAGCTGCTGGCCCGGCACGGCCGGCAGCCCACCCAGCTGTCCGGCCGAGATCTGGGCGTTCTGGGCCCGCACCGCGGCGCTGATTTCGGCCACACTGAGCTCGTGACGCAGTATTGCCTCCGGGTTCAGCCAGATTCGCATCGCGTACTCGCTGCCGAAGATCTGGACGTTGCCGACGCCCTCGACCCGGCCCAGTGGCTCGGTCAGTGTCGATGCTGCAAAGTCGGCCAGGTCGACCTTGTCGAGCCGTCCATCCGCGGACACGAACGCCATCACCATCAGGAAGCCGGCGCTGGACTTGACCACGCGCACGCCCTGTTGGCGCACGATTTCCGGCAGCCGCGGTTCGGCCAGCGACAGCTTGTTCTGAACCTGTACCTGAGCGATATCGGGGTCGGTGCCGGCGGCGAAGGTCAGTGTGATGGTCGCGAAGCCCGAGGCGTCGGCCGAAGAGCCCATGTAGAGCAAGCCGTCCAGCCCGGTCATCTGCTGCTCGATGACCTGGACTACGGTATTGGACACGGTCTCGGCCGAAGCGCCGGGGTACTGGGCCTCGATCTGCACTGCCGGTGGCGCCACGGTGGGGTAGCGCTGGATCGGCAGCAATGCGATCGAAATCGCGCCGGCCAGCATGGTCACGATCGCCAGCACCCAGGCAAATACCGGGCGCCTGAGGAAGAACTCAACCATCCTCGCGCTCCGGTGCAGGCGTTACCGGCTCGGCTGTGGGTACGTGCTGGCCGGTATCCGACGGCTCATGCGCAACCGGGTGGACCCGGTCGCCGGGCTGGAATTTTTGCAGGCCGGCAACGACGATCCGTTCGCCGGCATCGAGACCGGATTCGATCAACCAGTCGCTGCCGATCGCGCTCGAGGTGATTACAGTGCGCAGTTCGGTGTTGCCGTCGGCATCGACCACCACGGCCTGGGCCTCGCCGCGCGGATTGCGGCTGATGCCACGCTGTGGTGCCAGGATGGCGTTGTCGCGCCGCTCGATCGTGACTCGGGCACTGACGAACAGGCCGGGCAGCAGGCTTGCCTCGGGATTGGCGAATGCCGCGCGCAGGGTTACGGTGGCAGTCCCCGGTTCGACGCTGACATCGCGTACTTCCAGTCGGCCCGGCTGCGCGTAGGTCGAGCCGTCGTCCAGCACCAGTTCGATTGCGTCCGCTTGCACATTGCCCGAGCGCAGGCGTCGCAAATCGGACACCGGCAGGCGAATATCGACATAGATCGGGTCAAGCGCGGTCACGCGGGTCAGCGGCTCGGGCTGATTGGCGGTCACAACAGCACCGGTGGTGATCAAGGCCGGTCCGACGATACCGTCGATCGGGGCCGCGACGCGAGTGTAGTCGACATCGATGCTTGCGCTTTGCACACCTGCTTCGGCCAGCTCAATCTCGGCCTCGCGCTGACGCAGTTCAGCGGCGGTGTTGTCGTAGTCCTGCTGGCTGACCGAGCGCTCGCCGAGCAAGCTTGCAAGTCGGCGCTCGCGCAGGCGCACGGCCTCGGTGGCGGCCCTGGCCCGGTTCAGCTCGGCCTTGGCGCGGTCGAGAGCTGCGCGGTAGCGACTTTCGTCGATCTGGTACAGCACCTGTCCGGCCTCGACCGCGGCCCCCTGCTGGAACGAGCGCTCGACGATCACGCCAGAGACCTGCGGCCGGACCTCGGCGATCTGCGCGGCCACGACGCGCCCGGGCAGCTCCTCGACCCGCTCGACCATCGAGGCCTGCAGTTCGACCACTTCCACTTCCGGCGCCGGCCGCGCGCCGGATTCTGTAATGCGATCGCCGCAGCCGGCCAGCGCCAGTAACGCAGTGCCGAGTGCCAGGATCAGGGGTGGTTCGAGCGTCTTGTAATGCATGGAGGTCTCCGTGGACCGGATTGCGGCCGAGTGCGAGCGCGTGGGAACCGGACTTCGAGGACAGCGTATCGAGTGATGGTCGTCGCGCACCGGATGTTAGCATACATGTATGAATGTATGTAAAATAACCGGGTTGAAATCGATACCATCATCAAGTTTTCTTTGCTCGGTGCGGTCGGAGTAAGCGGCTGCACCAGCAGGCAGGAGCAAGTGCAGTGCGTCGAACCAGGCAGGAAGCCGAGCAAACGCGCGAAAGCATTCTCGATGCGGCCGAACGGCAATTCAACCAGGCCGGCGTGGCGCGGACCTCGCTGGACAAGATCGCGCGCGCCGCCGGAGTCACGCGTGGCGCGGTGTACTGGCATTTCCAGAACAAGACCGATCTGTTCGAAGCGATGATCCAGCGTGTCCGGATGCCGCTGGAGCACCGGCTGCACCGGATCGTCGAAGAAGCCGAAACTCTCGATGACCTGGAGCGGCTGTGCCTGCAGTCGCTCACCGACATCCAGTCGGATCCGCGAATTGCCCGCGTGTATTCGATCCTGCTGCTGAAATGCGAGTACACCGAGGACCTGGCCGCACTGATCGCGCGCGAGCGTCAATCACGTGAACATATCCTGGCCCAGGTCACGACCTTCTTCGAACGGATGCAGCGCAGCGGAGCGCTGCTGCCCGAGCGTGATCCGGCGACCCTGGCACTGGCACTGCACGTCTACATGACCGGACTGTTCACCGAGATGCTGCGCTCACCGGACTGCTGTCGCGACGCGAACTGCGCGGCCAGCCTGATGCGCTATTTCTTCGCCCCGTTGCAGCCGTCTCGGGCCTGATCCCGGTCCAACGAGGTTCAGGCTGTCGCCAATGGCTGGACAGGCCGCTCCATCACCTGTTCTGGGTTACTCTTTTAATCTGACCGACAAGGCGCGGCATGGCCGCGACATTCGATGACCGATTTCGGCTACCGCGAAGTTTCACCCGAGGAAAAGACCCGACTGGTAGGTCATGTCTTTTCCTCGGTGGCAGATCGCTATGATTTGATGAACGACTTGATGTCGGTTGGCATTCATCGGCTGTGGAAACGCCATTTCGTGGCCGGCTGCGGCCTGCGGCCGGGCCATCGGGTGCTCGACCTGGCCGGAGGCACCGGAGACATTGCGGACCTGGTTCGGCGTCGGGTGCAGCCGGGCGGTGCGGTATTCGTGGCCGACATCAATCGCCAGATGCTCGAGGCCGGCCGGCGCCGCATGGATGACCGCGGCGCCTGCGCGGCATTCGAGTGGCTGCAGGTCAATGGCGAGGCGCTGCCATTGGCCGACCGCAGTCTCGACCACCTGACGATCGCGTTTGGCCTGCGCAACATCACCGACAAACCGGCCGCACTGGCAGAAATGTACCGGGTGCTCAAGCCCGGTGGCCAGGTGCATATCCTGGAGTTTTCCCACGTTGGGCCGAAACCGCTGGCACGTGCCTATGACCTGTGGTCGTTTCAGGTGCTGCCGCGCCTGGGTCAGGCGGTGGCCCACGACCGCGACAGCTACCAGTATCTGGCCGAGTCGATCCGCAAGTTCCCCGACCAGCAGGCGCTGGTCGACATGCTGACCGATGCCGGCTTCGAGCGGGTCCGCTACGAGAACCTGTCCTCGGGCATTGCCGCCATCCATCGCGGGGTTCGGGTCTGATGGCGCGTTATCTGACACCGCTGCCGTCGATGCTGGCCGGAGCTATCGAATTCATGTTCGATCGGGCGGTGGCACTGGATCCCCAGGCGGCCGCCACGCTGGCCCCGATCACCGGTCGCTGGCTGAAATTCGAGATCCAGGGGCCGGGTCTCGACCTGTGGTTCAGCGTCAGCGACAGCCGCATCCGGGTGCGGGCCGAGCATGACGCCGAGCCGGACACGGTAATCGCCGGTACGCCGGGGGCGCTGGCCTCGATGGTGCTGCCGCAGGCGGCCAGTGGCGGCCTCCGGATCGAGGGTGATGCACGCCTGGCACAGCAGTTCCAGGCGGCCTTGCGTGCTCTGGATCCGGATATCGAGCAGGCGCTTAGCGAATATTTCGGTGAATTGCTCGGTCCGCAGATGTACCGGGTCTTTGTCGACGCAACCGAATTCGGCCGCCAGGCCGCATCTACAGGTGCGGACCAGGTGTCGCGCTGGTTGCGCGACGAGAGCGCGCTGGTACCGCGTCCGGGCGAATGGCGCGACTTCCGTGACGGCGTCGATCGGCTGCGCGAAGCAGTCGACCGACTCGAGCGCAAGGTCCGGAGCATCGACCGCGCATGATCCGCCGCACCCTGCGCCTGTTCGGCATTGCCGCGGTGCTGGCGCGCTACCGGCTCGATGATCTGATCGTTGATCTACCGCCGCTGAAACTGGCGCGGATCGTGCGCCTGCTGCCTTGGGGCCGTCGGGGCGTGCGTGAGCTCGGACGCGGTGCCCGGCTGCGCCTGGCGCTCCAGGAGCTCGGTCCGATCTACGTCAAGTTCGGCCAGATCCTGTCGACCCGGCGTGACCTGCTGCCGCACGATATTGCCGACGAACTGGCCGAACTGCAGGACAACGTGCCGCCGTTCCCGGGCGCGGAGGCACGCGCGATCATCGAGCGCGAATTGGGCAAGCCGGTCGAGCAATTATTCCGCGCCTTCGACGAGCAACCGCTGGCCTCGGCCTCGATCGCACAGGTGCATGCTGCGGTGCTGCACGATGGCAGCGAGGTGGTGGCCAAGGTGGTACGGCCGGGCATCGAGGCCCGCATTCGTGAAGACCTCGAACTGCTGGATTCACTGGCTGGTCTGGTGCGTCGCTACCACCCCGAGGGCGACCGAATCCGGCCCAACGAGGTTGTTGCCGAGTTTCGTCGCTTCATTCTCGATGAAACCGACATGCAGCGCGAAGGTGCCAACGCCAGCCTGCTACGGCGGAACTGGGAAGATTCCGACGAACTTTACATTCCGAAGATTCACTGGTCGCATACCGCCGACCGGGTGCTGGTGATGGAGCGGGTCGGTGGTGTGCCGGTGCGTGACATCGACGAGCTCAAGCGCCAGGGCGTGGATCTTGAACGGCTGGCGCGGCGCGGGATCCGGGTGTTCTACAACCAGGTGTTCCGTGACAATCTGTTCCACGCCGACATGCATCCAGGCAACATCCGAGTCGACACCACCGATCCGGCGGACGCGAGTTTCATTGCGCTCGATTTCGGCATTGTCGCCAGTCTGACGCCGCGTGATCTGTATTACATCGGCGAAAACTTTCTCGCGATCTTCAATCGCGATTATCGCCGTGTGGCCGAACTGCACGTCGAGGCCGAGTGGGTGCCGGCCGATACCCGGATCGACGAGATGGAGGCCGCAGCGCGCACGGTCTGCGAGCCGAGCTTCACCCGCCCGCTGGAAGAAGTCTCGTTCGGCGAAATGGTGGTCAGCCTGTTCGAGGTCGCAAGGCGCTTCAAGCTGACCCTGCAGCCGCAGCTGATCATGCTGCAGAAGACCCTGCTGAATATCGAGGGCATGGGCCGCCAGCTCTATCCGAAGATCAACATCTGGGATGTGGCCAAGCCGGAGCTGGAGCGGATCTTCCGTGAGCGCTACGGCTTCCGCCGCACCGCCGCGAAGGTCACGCGCGAGTTGCCTTCGTGGCTGGCGCGTGGGCCGGAACTGCCCAACCTGGTGCTCGAGACGCTCAAGCTGGCGGCCCGCGGACGGATCAACGCCCACATCGCAAGCGACGATCTGGCGCGGATCGAACAGCACATCGGAACCCACAACCGGCGCGTGCCGGGCGCGATTCTGAGCGCCGGTCTGCTGGTTGCCTCATCCGTGCTTGCCGGCTACCAGGTCGGCCCATGGCTGGCGGGTCATTCCGTACCCGCGATCATCGGTTTTGCGGCGGCGCTGATCATCGCAATGCGTTCGGTTCGGGAGTAGCTCTGGTCGGCTGGTTGGTTGCAAAAGCCGCTGCAGGGTGACTACGCGCAGCGCATCCAACATCGAGTTCGGTCGGTGGATGCGCAGCACTCATCCAACCTGGGACGGGCAAAAACCAATCGGTTCGTTGTCAGGGTGCCTGAACCCTGAAACCCTGCGCCGTATCAACGGCCGAACATCCCCGACCACCAGCGCTGCGACTTTTGCGCGGGCAGGGTGTTGCCGAAGCGTTCCAGGTCCGGATTCTCGCCGGCGCCGATGGCGTTCGGAATATTGCGCACCAGCAATTCTGCGAACGCCGCGCTGGTCCACCGTTCGAGAACCGCCAGCGCCGGGGTGATCTGCGGTACGCGGCGGGCGTCGCGATGAGCGTCGGAGGCGACGATGTGGATCGAGCCGGCACAGACCATGGTTCGCGCCGCGCCACGTACCGCGTCGCCGAACTTTCCGGTGCAGGACTGGGCAGTGACCTGACCGAGGCAGCCGTAGCGCACCCATTCGGCCAGCAGCTCGGGCCTGTGTCGCAGTTCGCTGTTACGCTCCGGGTGGGCAATGATCGGCGTAATGTTCATCGCCAGCAGGGTCTCCAGCAACTGCCCGGCGCCGATCGGCACCGTGTGTACCGGCAGTTCCACCAGTGCACAGCGGCCGTGGTCACCGACGGTCAGGGCGTCGCCGGATCGAAGCTGCTCGGGCAGCTCCGGTGTCAGGTGCAACTCCGAGCCTGGCAGCACCAGCAGGGCGATTTCGGCGCGTTCCAGCTCGAGCCGGAATTCTGCCACGGCCGAGCGCACCGCTTCGGCCGGATTACCATAGACACCATTGAGATGATGTGGCGTGAGTACCGCAGTCGTGATCCCGTCAGCCTGAGCGATCCGCGCCATCGCCAGCGCCTGGTCCAGGTCGCGCGCGCCATCATCGATGCCCGGCAGCATGTGGCAGTGCAAGTCGGTCAGCATGTTCCGGGGTCCGCCAGATCTCGTTCGCCAGTCTACTGCAAGCACGTTGGTTTCCGGCAAGTGGGCCATGCAGATCGTTCGGTAACGCTCCGAGCCACTGTGCCGGACAGACACTGGCTCGCGCCGCGCCGCCGGGCATTGCATAATCCGGATTCCGTGCTTGCGCCTGCCTGCAGAGCCATCAATGTCCGATTCGATTCAAGCCATCATCAGATCCACCCGCTGCTCCGCGTGGCGAGTCTGCCCGTGAGTTCCATGAGGTTCTCGAAGCTCGGGCGGTCCGGCTCGGCCCGGCGCGGACGGCTGGATTTTCCACGTGGCGCGGTCGAGACCCCGGCATTCATGCCGGTCGGCACCTACGGTACGGTCAAGGGCATGACGCCGGAGGAGTTGCACCAGATCGGTGCCCAGATCATCCTCGGCAACACCTTCCACCTGATGCTGCGACCGGGCACCGAGGTCATCGCCGCGCATGGCGACCTGCACGACTTCACCCACTGGGACGGCCCAATCCTGAGCGACTCCGGCGGCTTCCAGGTCTGGAGCCTGGCCGAGCTGCGCAAGCTCGACGAGCGTGGCGTCACATTCGCCTCGCCGGTCGACGGCAGCAGGATCTTTCTTGGCCCGGAGGAATCGATGCAGGTTCAGCGCGCGCTGGGCTCGGATATCGTGATGATCTTCGACGAGTGCACACCATACCCGGCCACGCTCGACGAGGCGCGGGTGTCGATGGAGCGCTCGCTGCGCTGGGCCGTGCGCTCGAAGCAGGCCCACGGCGATTCGCTGGCGGCGCTGTTCGGTATCGTCCAGGGTGGCATGTACCCGGAGTTGCGGCGGCAATCTGCCGCCGGTCTGATCGAGATCGGCTTCGACGGCTACGCCATCGGCGGTCTGAGTGTCGGCGAGCCGGAGGATGAACGTCTGGCAATGCTTGAATCGACCTGCCCGGTGCTACCCGAGGATCACCCGCGCTACCTGATGGGCGTGGGGCGGCCCGAGGATATCGTCAAGGCCGTGGCGCGCGGGGTCGACATGTTCGACTGCGTCATGCCGACCCGAAACGCGCGCAATGGCCACCTGTTCACCCG
>Ga0100393_10002501_pt1 | contig 17759 bp, 13 predicted proteins | sample CryGeymeta201517_FD_81546 | JGI IMG/M metagenome (GOLD analysis project Ga0100393, IMG submission 81546) | Groundwater microbial communities from Crystal Geyser aquifers in Utah, USA - Crystal Geyser metaG 2015-17 | ecosystem: Environmental > Aquatic > Deep subsurface > Groundwater | place... | reverse complement strand
TACACAAGAACGTCGATGTCTTTCAACATTTCGGGTGTGGCTTTGCGTGTTTTTCCGTACAGCGAATACACAGGCAGTCCGGTTTGCGCATCGGTAACCGTTTCAACATGGTCGCCGGCATGGATGTCGCCACGTACGCCATGTTCAGGCCCGTACAACGCCACTAATTTTACCCCCGGCGCTTCATTCAGAATATCGACAGTTGATTTCAATTGCGAATCAACGCCGGTGGGATTTGTAATCAGCCCCACCCTTTTCCCCTGCAGAATTTTAAAGTTCGACTCGCGTAAAACTTCGACACCGGTTTTTACTTTCGGCGAACCGAAAGCGGTGGTAAAAACCACTAAAAGACAGATGATTGTAATCGTTATTTGTTTCATTTTTCTTCTTTCTTTTTAATTCCAAATTCTGGTTTCACTTTCACAAAAAACACGGGCAGCAACCCGGGAATCATACAAAGCATCACCCACACAAAAAAGTGTTTGTACCCGATAATATCCTGCAGCCAGCCCGAAAACATGCCGGGAATCATCATTCCGAGCGCCATAAAACCGGTAGCAATGGCAAAATGGGCAGTTTTGTGCTGACCTTCAGAAATATAAATCATATACAACATGTAAGCGGTAAAGCCAAAACCATAGCTAAACTGCTCAATTACCACGCAAAGCCCTATAATCCAATGGTTTTCGGGCTGAAAATAAGCCATATAAACGTATGCGAGGTTAGGCAGGTTGATGGCCAGCGCCATAATCCATATCCAGAATTTCAATCCTTTTTTTGCTGCCGCCAATCCTCCTGAAATTCCGCCCACAGTTAAAGCCAGAATACCAAAAGTACCATACAACAACCCAACTTCGCCGGTTGTGAGTCCCAGGCCGCCAAGCTGTCGCGGGTCTAACATAAACGGTGAGGCCATTTTTACAATCTGCGATTCGCCCAATCGGTACAGCAGCAAAAACGACAAAATCAGGCCGATATCTTTTCGTTTAAAAAAGGAGCCAAAGGTTTTGAAAAACTCTTTCAGAAAATTCTGGTGACGGGCTGCCTGAACATCGGAAGCCGGGTGTGGCAGAATAAAGCGGTGGTATAATGAAAACAGTGCAAACATCGCGGCCAGAATGATAAACGTGATACTCCATGCCATTTGCAGGTTTCCTGATGTTCCTTTAAATACGGCTTCGGTGTTGCGGGTAAGTTTTGGGTCGCACTGAAAAAGCAGGTACGCCGGTTTGTCGTAATTACTTGAATTAAAAGCCAGCCGCTCGCCTTCGATGAGTTTGATGCTTTTGTCGCCGTTGCTGAATTTCAGGTTCAGCACCATCTCCTTATTATCTTCGGGTTTCGAACTCAGTTTTACCGCAACCACACTTACATTTCCGGTCAGTTGGTTGGCCGGAATGGCAGCAGTTTTATCGCCAAAATGTTCTTTCAGAAACGATTTCAATGGCGATGAAATATGGGCTGTCCACCATGATTCATCGGATTTTCCATTCTGATTGATTGCCTGTGCGCCCGTTTGATGCACAAATCCATTTTCAATATTGTGCGCCGAAACGACTTTCCGAATCGAATCGAGTTGTGAAGTCGGAATATTCTGGGTTGACAATTCAGCTTTTTCAGGAAAAACCATAAAATAGCTTTCACCGTTATTGTTTCCGGTGCTTTGCGTAAGTTCGGGCAAGCTGATTTCTGTTGAAACCGATGGACTTGCAGCGGTATTGATTTCGACGGGTGGCAAACCTGTGGTGGTTTCGAAAAAACCGGCCAGAATAATCAACAGCCCCTGACCGGTTATCATGGCAATGCGGTAAAACGTGCTGCGGATGCCCACAAAATAGGCCTGTTTGTGTTCGTCGAGACCGAGCATGTAAAACCCGTCGGCGGCAATGTCGTGCGTGGCCGAACTAAATGCCAGCAGCCACATAAAAATAAGCGTGATTTTAAAGAAAACCGGCAACGGAATGGCCAGCGCTATTCCACCCAGCGCCGCGCCAATCACCAACTGCATCACCACAATCCACCAGCGTTTGGTTTTCAGCAAATCGACTACCGGACTCCAAAGCGGTTTTATCACCCATGGCAGGTACAACCAGCTTGTGTAAAGTGCAATATCGGTATTCGAAATGCCCAGCCGCTTGAACATGATAACGGCCACTGTCATTACAACAACATAAGGGATTCCTTCAGCAAAATAGAGGGTGGGTATCCAGGTCCAGGGATTGCGGGTATTCGTTTTCGGTTGTTTCATTGGCTCAATCGTAGTTTAGTTATTTTGTTATTTATTGGTTTACAGTTTGAGATAAAATCCAATTTGTAATAATTTCAAGAGCTTTTGGCGAAAAAGTCTGTTCAATTTTCATGGCTTCTGTAATTGTACCTTTTTCACATTCCTGAAAAGAATGATTGAGTCCATCAAGTTCAATCAATTGAAAATTCTGATTTCCCGCTTTAATTAAGGCCTGCCTGATTGCCTTCTGGTTATCTTTTGTAGGTACATGGCGGTCCAGGCTTCCCCCTACAGATAATACCGGACAAGTAACTTTTTCAATATAATCTGAGGGATTAACTGTTAAGTTGAATAGATTGTGAGGGCTGATTTTCATGGCAAAGACGGTTGAAAAAATGTTTTCTGTAGAAAATCTATTTATTGAATTATTGTCAATAGAATCTAAATAATTCCGAATAAAAGTTTTTTCAAATTTCCATAGTGAATCATTCATCGATTTTGAATCTAAATTTAAATCTATCATCTCATAGATTTTTTGATTGGCCTGTTGTGTATTGTCATATTGTTTCTGATTCATTTCCCCATCTTCAAATCTCAATCTTGTTTGTTCTTCAAAAACATCACGCAATTTAAGTCCGGGAGCAGCCAGCAGAACAATAAATTTAAAATCCGGGCTTTGGCTTGCTGCCATAGCTGCTACCATTCCTCCTTCACTGTGACCAATGATTCCAATTTCATTTCGGTTTACGTCTTCCCGGGATGCTAAAAACTCTTTCCAGGCAATCAAATCACCTGATAAATCAAGAGGGGTTGATTTGTAGAAATTTCCTTTTGATTTTCCAATTCCTCTGCTGTCATATCGAAGTACACCGATTCCATGTCGGGTTAAATAATCAGCAACCACCAACGTGGACTTATGATAATGTCCATCACCATCCTGGTTGTGAGGAGTGTTTCCGGTTTGAAAAATCACGACCGGAAATTGACTCTCTTTTTGCGGTAAAGTCAGGGTTCCAGCCAAAACAGTGCTGTCTTTAAGATTGATACAAACCACATCCTCCCAATAATATGGATAGGGTCTTTTCGGTTCCTGTGGTCTGTAAATCGGAACACTATCACGAAACAGTGTGACAGGAAAGATTTTATCATCCAGCGTTAGTTCACCGTTTAACTGGTTTTTGTTGTCGGCTAAAGAACCGGTGAATTTTGCGTGGTAATAAAGTATTGATTTCTTTTGTTGATTTTTTTCTTTTTTTATGATATTCTCATTGCGAATCCTCAACTTTTCTTTAAGTACCTTCAGGTTGATTTCATATCCATTGAAACAGCTATCTTCCATTATCATATCGGCAGGTTTGATCAAAACGGCAAAAACAAATGAATCCCGCTGATCAATAATTCTTAAATCAACAATTAATACTGTGTCCTGTAACAGAATTTTGCCTTCCCATCTTCCTTCTACAAAATCCTGCGAAAATGAAAAAGTTCCAAAGGCTACCAATAATATGAGTAATAAATATTTCATACTGAATGAAGTTAATATTCTTTCGAAAGAATTGCTCCACGGAAATAGTGCATCAGGATTTCGGTAAAAGTATATCCTTTTTCGCCCATTACGGCAGCGCCAATCTGGCAAAGACCTACACCATGACCCCAACCGGCTCCGGTTAAAACAAATTCCTGCGGAATACCGTTTTCAATGTTGTGCTTATCCACCACAAAAGCCGAACTGTACAAATGCGATTCAGACAGTGTTTTGCGGATTTGAAGTTCTTTTCCGATGGTGAACGTGAGTTTGCTCCCCACAATTTTCAGTTTTTTCAGTCTGCCCGATTTTCCACGTTCCACCGGAATTAAATCGATAATGGCTCCAAAATCTCGGCCACTTTTCCTTGCAATTAATTCAGCAATAACCTGCTGAGCGTAGGTAATTTTCCAGCGGTAAAAGTCGGTGGTTTCCTGGTCGTAATCGTTTAAAACCTGCGAAAGCACCTGTTTGTTGTGGGTGTTGCAAAACGCTTCCGGCGCGCTGCGAATCCAATTTTCAGCGGCATTTTCGTTGGTTAAATCAAGGTTGAAACCAGCCGGTGCCTGCGGATTATCGATAATCGCCTGCAAATACGTGTGAACTTCGGGCTCCCACACATTTTCAAAAGTTTCGGCCACGCCGCCGCAGCTTTTCGAGAAACGGGCATCGCAAACCTTGTTGTTGTGCATTAAAGTCAATCCAAAAGTCTCGGTAATGGCCTGCCGCACCAGTTCGCTGGTTTGGCGGGTAATTCCCTGGTAACGCTGACAGTGGTCGTCGGCACAAACATCAAAATTCACATGGTCCTCGCGGTCGTACCAACGGATGTATTCGGTTTCGGTTGACAAAACCGGGTTGTATTTTTTTGCTGATTCCTTTAATTCTTTTCCTTTTACAACCTGCGCCAGCAGCCACGAGCGCGAAATCACGGCGTGCGCTTTCAGTAATTCGATGCTGCTGGTGGCGCTCATTTCCGACGAAATCACACTTTCGAGATAATCTTCGAGCGGAATATCGTTGATGGCTGTGAGTTTTTCGTTTTCAACAATTATGCAAAGCGAGCCTTTAAACCGCTGGTTTTCTTTTCGTTCCCAATGAAAATGGATGCCGATGGTAACATCGAGCAAATCGAACGACGAAGTTTTCAGGTCAACCGGGTTGAGCACCACGCTGCCCGATTGTACAGGGTTTCCGTTCAGCAAAATTTTGCCTCCCGAAAATGCCACTGTTTGCGGGCCGTTCATGATTTCGCCGGTTTCGCGCAACATGTGATAACCGTTCAGCACAAACCTGATTTCGGGTTCGTACATGATGCCCACTTTTATGGATGGCTGTGACATATGAATTTATTAGTTATTAGTTTTTATTTATTAATTAACCTCATTGTTCTATGCAGATTGCTTCAGTCGTTCCTCCTTCGCAATGACAGACACGCGTTGAGGGAGGTGGAGAGGGTTTTTGCGGCTTTGCCGCAAAAACCCTCTCCCATTGCCCGATAAGATACCGTCATTGCGAGCGAAGCGAAGCAATCCGTTTGCAAATGTGAATTCCCATTGTTTCTTGTTAAACAGCATTTATTCATAACCTGTTTTTATCTCTTCTTTTAATTCTCTGAATATTGCATCGTCAACTGTAACCTGTTCAAAAATATCGGCGATGTCGGCAGCATTAATTTTGTCGAAATCTTCTTTTCGGGGCGTGATGAAAACACCCCCAAAATCGACGGATGCAGGACTGATAAGCAGTTGTGCTTCGCCTTCGGCAAAAAACTGTGACGGACGGTGCAATTTCCTTGGAAATAAATGAACCGTCCATTTCGAATCCGAAAAATAACAGAGTACATTCAGCATCGGTTCTCTTTTTTCGGGTTGAAATGAATAAAACTTTTCTGTAACAAACCGAATCGCCTGAACGGCTTCTTCAAAACCGGTGGTTTCGATGGAAATCATGCGGCGCAGGTAGTTTTCAAAAGCCCATATTTTTATTGAACCTGTTTCGGAAAGAAGGTTGTTTTTGTCGGTTTTCAATATTTCGAATTCGGCTTCAATGGGCATAAAACCGTTTTCGCCTGCCTGAAAATGAAGATGGTCGGGAGCCGAAGCGCCGCACTCGGGACCGTTATAAAACACGGTAAATCCTTCCATGTTTTTGGCGATTTGCAACATGTTGGCAATATTTTCAAAAAAAAGCTGGTCGGTGTGTGCCAGCGATGAAACCGTAAAATGACGGTGAAAAATGGGAAACGGGTTCACCAGAATCTGAAACCTTTCTCCACAGCCGATGGCTATTTGTACTGCAGGCCGGTTCTCTTCGCACAAAAAACATTTGCGGGCGGCAATCGATGCTGTATCGACTTTTGCTGCTGACGACCTAATGCGTTCGGGATTGAACTGCACTCTGATGATAAAGCCGTCAAAATCAAACTGCTTTTCCTCCACGCTGGCAAGCCCGGCATAATTTGCTGCAGCCAGCGGCCAGCTTTGCTTTTGCTCTTCGGCAAATTGCATTAAAACTTGTTCGGCGGTTTGCCCGGTTTTGGAAATTATATCTTGTAATTGTTGCATTACAATCGGTTTACTATTCATAAAGTACGATTTACTATTCATTTTTAAGGACTAAAGTCCTTTTTTAGTTGTATTGCTTAACCCAGCCTTAAGGCTGGGGTTAGTCGAAAATAGCTTAAACGAGGGCTTCAGCCCAAATATGTTTTGAAAATCTTTCCCCCTTTAATTATTCAATACTCATTTTCCCAAATTAAGGTTTTTACGTGCCAGCAGTTCGATGGTGCGGATTCGGTCTTTATACAAGTTGTGACCGTTCATCACTTCGGTGCTCAGCGCGGCGTCGGAGTTGTCGTCCCAACGGCGGCAAAGGTAAATCGGATTGTAAATCCGGCCAATCTGGTACCGGCGCGAAATGGCCAGCCCAAGCGCGTAATCCTCGCCATAATTTACATTCGGCACCGGAATTTTGCGCAGCACCGGTGTGTAAAAGGCCCGCGGAGCGCCCAGTCCGTTGATGCGCAGCGCGTTGTTGCGGCCATTTTCGGGTGTCCATTCTTTGTGGTCGATAATGCCGGGCGGAATTTCTTCGAGGGCGAAATTTACCATCTGGTAAGTGCCCACTACCATGGCGCAGTTTTGTGCATAAAACACGTCAACAACCTGTTGAACAGTGGTTTCGTCGAAATAAATATCGTCGCTGTCGAGCTGGATGGCAAATTTTCCGCAGGCATCATTCATCGCTGCTTCGTTCCAGCAGCCGCCAATTCCAAGGTCTTTCCGTTCGGGAATAATATGAATAAGCCGGTAGTCGGCCTGTGCGTATTTTGCAATGATTTCGGTGGTGCCGTCGGTGGAGTAATTGTCAACAATTATCAGGTTAAAACTGAACGAAGTTTTTTGTGAAAGTACTGATTTAATGGCATCTTCGATGGTGCGCACCCGGTTTTTTACGGGAATGATAACCGATGCTTCAGTGGCAAATTCCTGCTCATCGAACTTCACCGGTGTGAAAACAGGTTCGAGATAAGCGTTGGCATTTTTCAGGTGACGCGTGCAGGCAATTTCCATTTCAATTTGCACGGCACGGTTTTTCGGGTCAACATAATCGAATATTTTTTCGCCCGATTTCCGCAAATCCGACTCCTGTTCGGTGTATAAAAACTCGGGTATGCGAAGTGCCCCGCCCAACAGCGAAACGCCCAGCCGCAGCGCGTACAGTCCCGCAAATTTGTACGATTCGTCGATTTGGGAAGCTGCTTTTTTCAGCATTCCCGTGTTGTAAAACAGCACCGAGCCAAAATTGAAATCGTCGCGCAAACTGCCTTCCTGGTAGTCGATGACAGGCATGTTTTCCACTTTACCATTTTTTATTGCGAGGTAGTTAGAATACACTAATCCGCTTTGTGTGTCAGTGGCCACCTGCAAAAAACGTTCAATGGCCAGTTGTCCCATTTTCAGGGCGCTGGTGCGGTTGTAAATCAGCGTAAATTCAGTTTCCGAAAGTTCCGCTATTTTAAGTACAGCTTTTCCTGAGCTGATTGAATCGGCTTCTAGCCGGTCAACACCATCCATTCCGGCGGTCTGCCCGGGCTGACAAGCCACCACAATTTTTTCAATCAGTGGCGATTTCTGCAATTCGGCAACGGTTTGCCGCGTTTCTTCGGTGGTTCCGAGTGGAAGAAAACAGGTTATGTTTTTCATATTATTATTCTTTTAATCCAAAATACTTCAAAATCTGCCCCATTAATTCAGCGCGTGCAGTATCGGTTGTTATGGTTTCGAACGGGAAACCAAAAACCATGGTTTTGGTTTTTCCATTGTGCACCACAGCAGCACTTTTCTGGTCGCCCTGATAACGGAACAAAACGCTGGCTTCGTTACCCACCGGCTCAATCGCATCGGGCGATTCGACCTTGTAAATGGCAGGGTTGTAATTCTGCACAAAACTGAAATCAGAAGGAAAATCCGGTTTCATGCTGTTGACAGGGAAAATTTCGCCCGATTTGCTGGCGTGGTTTGTCATGTGCCGGTAATGCAGCACCGAAGCCGCAAATTTACCGGCCAGCGTGTCTCCGCACAATTCGAGGTCGGTTCCAATGTACGCACCCGAAACAAGGATTTTTGCATTTTCAGCCGAAGCAAATTTTTCGATGGCGCTGCGCATTGCAGGGGTAAACAGCGTAAACGAGGGTGTGTTATTTCCATACAACCGGCGGGTGGTTTTTTCTTCTCCAAAAATAATATCGAGCATTGAAAAACTGCTTTTGTCCCAGTTGCCGGTTTCGAAAGCTTCGTCGCTCATCGATATAAAACTGCCGCCGTTGTTGACGATTGCAGCGCCGTGCACCAGTGGATAATCAAATGAATTTCCCGGTTTTACCAACGCTTCCTGGTCGGCATGCGACGAGCCAAAGCCCGATGCATCATCGTCTTTCCACGGCGATTTGCGGTCGAAATCGTACTGGTCGCCAATAAAGGCGAGGTCGCTAATATAACTAACTCCTTCGTCTTCGGCATTATTAAAACCGGCTTCTTTCCCATTATCAAAAACGGCAGGGGCACAAATACGGTCGAAGGCATTGACCACCAGCACCGGTTCTTGGGCGCCGTTAAAACCACAGGCCAGTATTTCGGAAGGGAAACTTTCGCCGCCGCTGTTTATGGCGGTGATTTTAAAACTGTAAATCACTCCCGGGTTAAGTTCATTGAAAACAAAAGTGGTGTCGGCAACATCGGTACCATTATCAAAACCATTCTTTCCGATGCGTTTGTAAATCCTGTACGAAGTCGGAACAGCCGTGGGTTCCAGCGGGTCGGCCACCGGTTTCCAGCTCAGCCTGATTCTGTTATTCTCAGGTTGCATGGCAAAATGCGAAACCGGCAATGGCTGCACCGTGTAGGGGGTTTCATTTTGTTCCGATAAAAACAGCAGTATTCCCTTATAAAACGCGCGGCTGACATCGAATTTGAAACGCGGGTCGGTGGCCAGCGCCATGTCGGCAAAATTCTGGTGCGACAAAAACTCGGAAAGCATAGTGGGCACTTTTGGTTTCACCGCTTCGGAGTACTGCTTGTTCCACATGCCGCGGCGGGTCCATTCGGGTTCGTACAAACGGCGCAAATCGTTGGTTACCTGTGTTTGAATAATGTCGCACAAATCGCGGCTGGCCCATTTCGACTGCCCGTTGGGAAATGTGTCGGGACCAAAAGTGGTGTTGTAAATGCCGAGTGTGCCAATAATTGCGCTGTCGGGGCTAACGCCCGCATCGGTATGAAAAGCCAGCGCCAGTTCCACCGGAATATTCAGTCCGGGTGCAGGCTGCCCCGTTTTGGTATTTATACCCATCAGGTAATTCACCCATTCACCGCGGCTCATGTAATCGTCCTTGTAATCTTCTTTTCCACTTTCGCGGGCGGCATACCTGGCGGCGTTACTCCCGCGGTGAGCGTAATCTTCTTTTGGGCGGTTGATGCTGTACACTGTCGAGTCGGGCATACCCGCGTATTGCAGGTAGTAGCGCGCGGCTTCCTGGTAGCGTGGCCGGCGGCTTGCAAACGGCAACCACAACGATGAATAGGTTTCAAATCCTTTTTCGCCGCGGATTTTGCGAAGCATTTCAAGCTGTTCGGTTTTGCCGCGCACAATGTTGCCGGTTCCTCCGCCAAATTTCACTGCATCAGCCGAAACAAAACCACCCGTTTTATCAGAGCGGTTGCTGAGTTCAACGCTGCCGGTTTCAGAATTTTTGCCTTTTTCGAACCGAAAAGTGCCGAGATAAATCCAGGTTCCGCCACCCATTTGCTGGTTAACGCTGAATTCGGTTTTGCCACCTGTATGATACACGGTGTAGTGGGCAGCGGTACTATTTTCGGCATTTTGACCATACGAAACAGAAACTGAATACAAGCCGGTTTCGGGGAAATCTGGAATATACTGAATCGATGCTAAACCTCTGGCATCAGCGTTTATCTGTCGGGTTTCGCCCATTTCAAATGGGTTTTCGCCATCGAAATAAAAGGGAATTTTCAGTCCAAAACCCTTGCTGTTGCCGGGTTGCCAGTTGCCGGTTTCCATGTAATCCGCATTTTTTGAAGAGCCATCGGCATCGACAATAATTTCGTTCGGTTGGGTATCGCGTTCGCGGGGAATCAACACGTTAGCACCGGCATTTTCGAGCATCGGGGCAACATACGGAACCACAAAACTCATGGTCCAGATATCTTCAACCGTTTGAAACACGCGGGCACGCTGCCACTCCCAGCGGTCGAGCGTGTTTTCGTAATACCAGCCATGACTGTGCCAAAGCGCGATGTGCCGGCCTGTTAATCCTTCGGTGTATTTTGTATTTTTTGAGCAATTCTCAACCAAAACAGGTTGTGTAACTTTTTGAACTGACAAGCGAGAAGCATCTTTCGGGGTATCTGCGCGGTAATAATTTGGAATCAGTTCACCAATTTCCTTCCCCATCGTTTCGATTCGGAACGTGTATTTTCTGAATCTTCTGCCTGAAACATCCTTTAAAAATGAATAGTAATCTTTTGTGTTTGCTTCGCGAAACGGGTTATAAGAAAAACCTTCAGCCATTTTCAATTGAAAAGTTTTTTGATCGTTGTCGATAATTACCGTATCAATTTTTGTAGAAAACGAAGAGCGGTTTTTAGCCTCCACCGAAAACTTTTCGGCTGCTGATAGAGACTTTCTTAACATTCTTTTTGGCTGGCCATTTGCGAAATCAACCTGTGCAAAAACCAGCAATAAAACTACAAAAGTCAGTTTTAATAAGCATTTTAGCCCGTTAACCCTTTTCAAGTTTGCCTGTTTCATCGTGTTTTTTTCAGTGGTTACACTTTAATGAAAATTTTACGGTGGTATAAAATGTACCCGATAAACCAGAAAACCAGCACATGGCTGATGGCATACAACAGTGAGCCATTCAGGTTTCCTGCCAGTGGAACAAATACCTCGTTGTACAACCACGAAGCGCCACTGACCGAGTTACCATCGGCCCCCGTAATTTTAATCAACCGACCCAGAATTTTGGCCCACAACCCCGACAGTGCAAAAATGAAAAGCGGGTTTACACCAAAAACAACAAAGAAAGTGCTCCAGCGCGATAACCCTTTTATATCTATTACCCAAACCAGCGCGCCCAGCAGCATGGCCGCCCAACCTGCGGTGTACAAAACATACGAGCTTGTCCAGAGTGGTTTATTGAGCGGAAAAATAAGTCCCCACAATGCGCCGGCGGCAACACCTGCAATACCGGCCAGCAACAGTTTGTTGGGCACACATTTGGGCTCACTGGTTTTAATGAGGTCGCCTGCCAGGTAGCCAATAATTACTGTAACAATTGCAGGTATGGTACTCAGTAACCCTTCCGGTTCGAACGGGATGCCAAATCCTTTGTAGAGATGGTTTTCGCCTAAAACGGCAGAGTCAAAAGCCAGTGTGGCATTTTGTTCGAGCGAATAGGGTGCGGCCCCGCCAAAATACCAGAGCAGACCCCAGTAAATCAGCAAAATGGTGCCACCCAGGTAAGGCAAATATTTTCGGTTTACAGCGAGCACCAGCACCGATGCAATTCCATAAGCAATCGCAATCCGCTGCAGAACGCCAAGTATCCGGAGTTTTGAATAATCGGTAGCCCATTGTGGAAATGAGTTCAGAAACAGACCAATAGCAAAAATCAGCAAAATACGTTTACCAATTTTCAGCAGCGACTCCTTATTTAATGTATTGTCGTATTTCGAAAATGAAAAAAACATGGAAACGCCCACTACAAACAAAAAGAAGGGAAATACAAGGTCGGTGGGTGTGCAACCGTGCCATTTGGCATGAAGCAACGGAGCGTACACATGCGACCAGCTACCGGGCGTATTCACCAGAATCATCATGGCAACAGTGATTCCCCGTAAAACATCGAGGGCGAGATAGCGTTCAGTTTTTGGCATAGCATTATTAAATGTAAGATGTATGACAGATTGCAAATATATCAAAATATATGAATGATAATAATACTCAACCGGCAACCGGATATTTTTTTGGTTTGCTTTTTTTATGCTTCCCGAAGCCTGCAAATATTACAGTTTTTATTTCGAACCAAAATTAAGCAACGATTACAATTGAAAATTACAGGCATATAAAATATTTGGTAATACATGTTACATATCTTGTCTTGTTTAATCAAAATCTCTATCTTTACACGTCGAAATATTTTTTCAACATGTAATTTCTGCATTACAAAACTACTAAGCTATAATAAATGATACTTGTTGCTGACAGCGGATCGACTAAAACTGCATGGAGACTCATAGATAAATCGGGGATAATTGCCGAAGTTACAACGTTAGGCATGAACCCATTTTTCAGAACAACTGAAGATATTGTTGCCGAACTGAAAGTAGCATTATTCCCTGTTACTGGTAAAGGCATTTCGCACATTTGGTTCTATGGCGCCGGAGTCGTCAATGCCGAAAAGGGTGAAATTATTAAACATGCACTTTTACACTTTTGCCCCGGCGCTGCAATTGAAACACACAGTGATCTGCTGGGTGCCTGCCGTGCACTTCTTGGGAAGAATTCGGGTATAGCTGGTATTTTGGGAACAGGTTCGAATGCATGTTATTTTGACGGCGCAACCATTACAAACCAAATTCCACCTTTGGGTTTTATATTGGGCGACGAAGGAAGTGGCGCTGTAATGGGGAAACACCTCTTGGGCGACTATTTTAAAGAAGTGATGCCTGCTGAGTTGCGATCAATTTTCGAGAACCGATTTCGGCTGACAAAAGATGAAGCCTTAAACCGTGTTTACCGCGAAGCGCGTCCAAACCATTTTTTGGCTTCACTGACACCTTTTCTTAAAGAAAATCTGGCTCACAAATATTGTAAATCATTTGTTGAGCAGAATTTCACGGCATTTATTGAACGTAATGTGGCAAAATTGCCAGGTTTTAACGAAAGTTACATTGGCTTTGTGGGATCAATAGCATGGCATTTCAGCGAAATTTTGAATGATGTTTTAAAGAAATTTGGAATTAACAATGCATTGTTTTTGAAAAATCCTATTGATGGACTTGTAAATTTTCACAATCAGAACTAAAAGATTAATCGAATATACCATGAACCAGGAAAGTATTACTGAAAAAGATTCGCTTTATACGGATTTGGAAACAAAATCAGTGAAAGAACTTTTGCTCAGTATTCACGAGGAAGATAAAAAAGTGTTGCCTGCAGTGTACAAAACCATTCCTCAAATTGAGGAGTTGGTCGAGCAAACGCTTCAGCGCATGATCAAGGGTGGCAGGTTGTTTTATATGGGTTCCGGAACGAGTGGCAGGCTGGGAATTCTGGATGCTTCTGAAATTCCGCCAACTTATGGTGTTGGGTATGACCTTGTAATCGGGCTGATTGCCGGTGGCGACCGTGCAATACGTAAAGCGGTGGAAGCTGCAGAGGACAACGAGGAAATGGGGTGGGAGGAACTTGAGAAATTCAATATTAACGCCCTCGACACAGTAGTTGGCATTGCTGCCTCCGGCCGTACGCCTTATGTAATTGGCGCGCTGAAAAAAGCCCGCGAAAATGGCATTTTAACTGGCTGCATTGTTAATAATCCTCAGAGTGCACTCGCACAACATGCCGATATTGCGATTGAAGCCATAGTAGGTCCTGAGTTTGTTACGGGTAGTACACGCATGAAATCGGGGACCTCGCAAAAACTTATCCTGAACATGATTACCACTTCGCTGATGATAAAGCTGGGAAGGGTGAAAGGCAATAAAATGATTAATATGCAGCTTACTAACCAGAAACTTGTACACCGCGGAACCCGGATGATAATGACAGAACTGGGTTACAACGAACAAACTGCAAAACGTTTGTTGCTTTTACACGGGTCAGTAAATGAGGTGCTTACCAAAGCCAAAAATCAGGAATTATAATCAGCTATTTTGACTGTTTAAAGAACTTGTTGTACAACTGCATATTACGGTCGATGTGTGCCTGCATTTTTTCGTATGCCCGATCGGCATCTTTTTCTCTGATGGCATTTACTATTTCTTTGTGATAACCAAGAGTAATCTCCTTTTCTCCCTCGATGTTGGCGTAAATAAAATTGCGCATCCGTGGTAAAAGACTGTGTACAGGTTCCATGGTAACAATTACAAACGGATTTTCAGTAGCACGCGCAACAGCGAGGTGAAATCGGTTGTCGATATCCGATTCAAGTTGAGTATTGTCGGGGTTGCATTTGGCAAATTCTATCAGGTTGGCCTCCATGTTCTTCAAATCTTCATCGGTACGGTTAATTGCGGCCATTCTTGCAATTTCAGGCTCAAAAGCCATGCGAAGTTCAATAATCTGGCTAATGAGATTCTCATCGAATTTCAAGTCGTAATATAGATTTAGCGAGCTGATGGCATCTTTCATATCGATATTGGTAACTACCATGCCACTCCCTTTTTTAATTTGAATTAAACCCCGGGCGCTTAATCTCCTTAACGCCTCGCGGAGTGCAGTACGGCTAACTGCAAACATTTCGCACAGTTCGCGTTCTGAAGGTAACTTCGACCCAATAGGCAGCTTCTTCTCCCGAATCGCACGTTCGACATTTCGTTCTATTTTCTGGCTTAAAGTTTGGGTAGTCCCAATTTTCTGAAATATTTGATCAAGATCCATAATGAAATAATTTTGACAGTTTCAGGTTTATTAAAACTATTCGCACAAAGTAAACGATTTTTTTAGCCGAAATGCTGTATTACATGTTACAAATATTTAATTTTCAATTTCTGAAAAATCAATATATAACGCGATGATATTTCTTTTTTTTCCTGATGACAGAAGAAAAAAAGGCCGCCCAAATGGGACAGCCTTTCAATCTATTTTAAAACGTTTTTTTACAAACTGTTGATGGCATTCAAATCATTAAAAGCCACCTGCAATCGGGCGATTAAAGTTTCTTCGCCTTTTCTGATCCAAACGCGTGGGTCGTAGAATTTTTTGTTGGGTTTGTCCTCGCCGTCCGGATTGCCAATCTGACCTTGCAAATAAGCGTGATTAGCTGCTTCGAAAGCACGGATTCCATCCCAGTATGCCCACTGTGTATCGGTATCGATATTCATTTTAATTACACCGTATTGAATGGCTTCGCGAATTTCTGCGTGCGTTGAGCCCGAACCTCCGTGGAATACGAAGTTAACCGGAGTAGTATCTTTCAAACCATGTTTTTTAACGATATATTCCTGAGAATTTTTCAGAATAACAGGCATCAGCTTTACATTTCCCGGTTTGTAAACACCGTGAACATTGCCAAAAGATGCTGCAATTGTGAAGTTGTGCGATACTTTGCTTAGTTCTTCGAATGCATAGCAAACTTCTTCGGGTTGGGTGTAAAGCCTTGCGCTGTCAACATCGCTGTTGTCAACGCCATCTTCCTCACCGCCGGTAATTCCGAGTTCAATTTCCAAAGTCATACCTATTTTGCTCATGCGCTCGAGGTATTTTTTGCTGATTTCGATATTTTCTTTGATTGGCTCTTCAGAAAGATCGAGCATGTGTGAGCTGAACAGTGGTTTTCCGGTTTCGGCGAAATGTTTTTCGCCTGCATCAAGTAAACCGTCAATCCAGGGCAACAGTTTTTTTGCTGCATGGTCGGTATGTAAAATAACGCGAACACTGTAAGCTTCGGCCAAAGTATGAATGTGTTTTGCACCAGCAATACCACCAAGTATTGCTGCCTGCTGGCCTTCCATTTTTAAACCTTTGCCGGCGTTAAAAATGGCGCCACCGTTTGAAAACTGGATCATTACCGGGGCATTTGCAATTTTTGCGGCTTCCATCACGGCATTAACCGACGATGAACCAACAACATTTACTGCCGGAATGGCAAAATTATTTTCCTGTGCTACTTTAAAAATGAATTGTAAGTCGGAACCTGTTACAACACCTGGTTTAACTTTGTCTGCTATTTTTCCCATAATTTTATTGTATTATTTATTTTGAATATGTTTTGTAACTGTCTTACAAATTTAACCTTTCAGTTTTGAGGTTGCAAGTATCGCTTGTTAACGAAGATTAAATTCTTGATTATTTAATATTTGCCATTAAGCAAAAACTATCTTCTACATTTCTGTAAATGCCATTTTAAACCCATTCCTCGGCTAAAACCTCGCCTCTGATACTTATTACCACTTCTTTAACAGGCACTTTTCGCGACGCCGCATGGGTTGCCATTTGCACCATTTGCGACAATCCTCCGCAGCAAGGAACTTCCATAATTACAACTGTAATGGTGTTTACCCGCGATTCGTCAATCAGTTTCACGAGTTTCTGCACATAAATATCTTTTCCCTGGTCGAGTTTCGGGCAGGCTATTATCATTTTCCGGCCTTTAATAAAGTCGTTGTGAAAATTTCCGTAGGCAAAACCGGCACAGTCGGCGGCCACCAAAAGGTCTGCTCCATGAAAATAGGAAGCTGAAGGATTGATTAAATGCAGTTGCACCGGCCACTGGGTTAATTGCGAAGGAACCTCACCTGCCGGAGAAGCCATTTTTAATCCGGCCACATTAAACGATTGCGGCGCCGACCCTGCACATCCGCAACCGGCTCCCACAGCTTCGTGTTTGTGTTCCTTTTCGCCATGCAAAAGTTCATGAACTTCACTGATTTTAAATGGCATCAAATCGCGGTTTGCTTTTATATAAGTAAGCGCCTCATTCAAAAAACCAGTTTCGCCATGTTCCTGCAAATGTTTCAGATGGGCAAAAACGGTGGCTTTCCCGCTTTTTATCATTTGCGAAATCACGACCTCTTCATCGTATTCGTCGGCTTCACGGTTTTCAATGGTTATCGCTCCCTGCGGGCAATGCCCGAGGCAGGCTCCCAGTCCGTCGCACATCAGTTCGCTGATTAAACGTGCCTTTCCATCAATAATTTGTAAAGCTCCCTCGTGGCAGTTCGGAACACAGTCGCCACAACCATTACACAGTTCCTCATCTATTTTTACAATTTCGCGTATCATAATTTTATCATTTTACAAAAACAAAAGTAAGTGTTGAACGTTTCGAAAGGTGTATCAATTGTTACAAAATGGCAAATATGGTGAACTACCAGCTTTTAACACAGTGTCCTGTTTTTCGCGGAATAAATGAAGCAGAAGCTGAAAATCTGTTGAAAAAGATTCATTTTCAGATTAAAAACTACTCAAAAGACGAAGTAGTTGTGGTTGCCGGTGAACCCGTTTTAAATTTGAACATTATTATTGTGGGAAGTGTGCGTGGAGAAATGATTGACTACTCGGGAAAAACCATTAAAATTGAAGATATTGAAGCTCCGAAACCACTGGCTGCCTCATTTTTATTCGGGAAGGAAAATAAATTCCCGGTAACGGTAACTGCAAACAACGATGTTAAAATTCTGTCCATTCCCGTTTCCGAATTTCTTAAACTGCTACAGTTGAACACGCAAATTTTAAAAAACTATTTAAACAGCATCTCGT
>Ga0100393_10002481_pt1 | contig 17817 bp, 20 predicted proteins | sample CryGeymeta201517_FD_81546 | JGI IMG/M metagenome (GOLD analysis project Ga0100393, IMG submission 81546) | Groundwater microbial communities from Crystal Geyser aquifers in Utah, USA - Crystal Geyser metaG 2015-17 | ecosystem: Environmental > Aquatic > Deep subsurface > Groundwater | place... | reverse complement strand
CACTCCAAGTAAAGCTTTTAAAAACTCGATCTGCTATATGATTTACACTTCCTTCTACGACTGGATTTAATTTCAGCTTATTATCTTTGTCATAATACTCAGAGAAGATTAAGTATTCTCTGTTATTCATTCGACATAATTCAATAAAACGTTCCAGTGATTCGTTATCTCCCTTGGGATCAAGATAGACTACTGGTTTACCATTTCTCATGTCATCAAACATTAAAGTGTCCAGAAGAACCGATTTCCCAGAGCCACTTGCTCCAACAACGACAGAATGTTTTGATTTGTTAATATCTAAACTTTTAATATCTCTTTTTGTCGTTATAGAATATCCGATAGAATCAAAATCATTTGTTCCTTTGGACTTGAGTAAATGATCACGCTCTACTTTTTCCAAATCAGGAACTTTATTTACAAAAATATACTTATCAAATATCAAAGTTACTCCTTTACCAAATAGCTCAATTCCTTTTGTTATTAAAATTGTCATAAGATCCACAATGGGAATTAAAAAATCTCCAAGACCAACACTCTTATCTTTAGATTTAGTCATTTTCCTTTTCTCCTAATACATCGTCATAGGCGTGTTCAAAGATTTTAAAAGAAGGGACATAGTAAGTTTTACTTCCCTTATGTAAGTATCGTTCTTTAGATTCATACTTAATGACATATTGTTTCTTTATTTTTCCTTTAAGTTCATCGGGAAGCTCTATACTAGGTGTTTTATAAAGTCCTTCATTTGTTAGATTTGCCTCTATTTTTAAATTACCTAAATCAAGTCCAAGAGAATTTGGATTTAAGTCTTTGTTATCTTCAAGTAGATGATTTAATTTTTGATTGCGAGGATCATCTTCAAAAAGTGCATAGCCAATTAATGCTGACAGCCCTGCCCCTAAAACACCGAAGATGGCTGCATTTGCTCCTTGGCTTTCCTTATCTGGACTTAATGTATAACCTGCCGCTGCACCAGCGAGTCCACCGCTAAGAGAACTGTAGATGATTGTCTTTTTCATTGACGAGCAAGAAGATAAAGACAGGGAAAGCATTATCAAAATTATTAATTTACTCTTCATAATTTCACCTTCTTTTGGAAAAAGATAAATACTTCTTTACCTGAATTAATGAGTGCAATTTGTAAGTTTTTTTCACTAGAGTCTTTAACTTTTGAATTTACATTATCGGCAATGCCCATTAGTCCTGATAGAACCTGATTCTTGCTATTATTTTTATCTACTTCTCCATAAGGAGTAATTAGACGATCTTTTGTGGCCCCAAGAACTCCTTCAAAAAATGAAGAAAAACTACTCATTAAAAACTCCTTTTCTGAACCATCATAAAACTGATCAGCAATTATGCCCTCTGCACCATCGAGATCCCATAATTCTGCCAATATTTGATATTCTTTTTCTTCACTTACAACTAAATCACACTTAGCAATAACTCTTTTCCCAAAACTTAATCCACTACATCGAACCTCTGCATCATCAAAAAAATCATTCTCGCTAATCTTAATAATTAAAGTTGTACCTCTTTTGTTTGTTGCTAATACTGAGTTTAATAAAGTTCCCTTTAAACGCGTTAATGAAGACAAATGATCATCTCGCTTTCTAACAAGTACTTTTTTTTCATTATTTTTCAATAAATCGGCAATACTCTTGTCACTTGCTTCAATGCTTTTTAATAAACTATCTACATCATCTCCTTTTTTCTTAATCTTTTTTGAACTTGATTTAATAACTTTAACGTCCTCCTTTAATTTGTAATCATAACTATTTTCCAGTGCACTAAAACCTGCGTAACAACTAAGTGGAAAGAATATACAAACCCATTTCATAGTGCTCGACCTTTGTAATAAACCAATTTTTCATCTATCCATATTGGTGGTCCTTTTGAGATGAATTTCTTTTTATCAAGGTAGAAGTCATTAACTTTCAATTTGATATTTGATTTATTTACAATTAGCAGTGACATAGGACATTCAAACAGTTGGTAACTAGTTGTCTCTTTAATTATTGAATACAGACCACAACTCTTAGCCGATTGTAAGACAATATCCTTATTAGATAAGTTCTCATCATATTTAATATTAAAGTGATACTTTCCATCTTTTTCAAAAACTATGAAATTTCGGTCAATGTCTTTTCTCTTTGCTTCAAATACGAGACTTTTTCTTTTATTAAGTTCATAAATTTTAAAATCGCCTTCTTGACCCCCGACAAAATCGTTAACCTTATCAGGAAATGTCATGGCCGTTAGATGTGCCATGGACAAGAAAATTGTAAATATCTGCTCTTTGAAAATGTAATAGATCATAGTTGATACCTTGAATCTACCTTCCGCTCTTTAATATCAATAAGCCGGTAGAGATATGTGAATCTTGTATTTTTTTCAAGAGCAACTTGATATCTACGAACTCCATTAGAATCAGTTGTAAAAACATCACACGAAAAGCTATCAATCATTTTAACAAGATGAATTTTCTCAACTGAAAAACTTATTTTTTGAAGATCTTTTATCAATTTATTATTCATAAGCTCCATCTTTGGATTATTATTTACAATACTCTGCATGCCGTAATAACAAGCTTCAAAACTGTTATATTTTATTTTTTTCTCTTCTTTGTTCAGGACGAGGACTTGAATGCTTAGAATTAGGATGTTTGCTATTATTCCTAGTATTGCTATGAACATGATTGGTTTTTTGATTCCTTGGATCGTGTTTTCGATACTGATCAACTTCTCTGGTCCCTTGTGAACCTGATTTTTTTTGAACATTATTTACCTCTTGTTTAGACTGATTAGTTGAATTGCCCTGCATCTTATGCTTACTAGTAGCTAAAGATTCCTCATTACTTGAGTTTGTAGTTTTTAAATGACTTTCTTTTTGAGTACTACCCATACTCTTTGTGCTAGATGTTTGTTGATCACTCTTACCACTTCTTAAAGAAGTCATAGAGTTTTTAAACGCATTGAATCCTTTTCCTGTCGCACCGGCTCCAAGCTTTAGTGCTCCAGTCGCTAACGCCATCTTTGGCCCTAATACACCACCAGTCGCAATTGTTGCACCAGTCTTTATTGCAGTGGATGGTAAACTTTTGATAAGATTACCTCCTAACAATGCAATAACCCCACCTGCCTGAGCAATGCCAGAGCCGTTAATAAGCATCATCGTTATGAAAGGTGTAAATGCTATAAATAAAGTCATTATAAAAAGAAGAACTGTTCCACTTGCACTTCCTCCAATTACTTGCCCAGCTTGATAGCCAGTATTTATTTCACTACCAATCATTGATAAAATGAAAACAAGAACATGGGGAACAATTAGACACCAAATAAAACTAAGAACTCCACCTCTTAGTACATTTCCCATACTGGGAAACAAATAAACCATACAGGGAATTCCTATTAATCCGTAACCTAAGTAATACACTAGCGAATAAACAACTTTTAATAGAATGAAACAAAGCTGACTGATAAAATAGACTGTGACAGTAAATCCATCATTAATAAATGAACTAAAAAAGTGATATTTTAGAAATTTTAAACCTCCATCAATTATGGATGCATTTTTAAAAAACTTTCCATTATCTTGCTTACCCACAACATCTAAATACTTTCCGGCCTCAAACATATCCATCAAAAGAATATTTGCCTGCTTCTGTTCTTGAAATTTTTCGTTGGCCGCATCTATTGAATACCTAATAGAAGATTTATAGAATTCTGTGACACTAGTTAATATAACAACTGAAATCAAGGCCCTTTTTACGAGTTCGAATACATCCATTCTATCGAAATACTCTACTAAACAAGCAATAATAAACATTCCAGGAAGTAGAGCAAGAAAAAATAATCTATACTCCTCTATAAGTTTATCTAAATCAAAACTTGTTATCATGAGTAGGTCATAAATCGAGCTATTCATAAATTCACCTCAGTTGCGATGAGATCATTTTCAGAGTTTGATAATCCAATCCAATTTTTATAAAATTCCTCTCTTCTTAGCTTCTCTTTTACATCTCCCTTTTTTAATGCAATATCAATTTTCTGATACTCAACATTATCTCTTCTGATTTTTGCCAAGATTTTGGAACTCATCGCTGTATTCATTGCCGTATTTTGGACATGCTTACTCATACTTCCTTCGCTTGCACTTAGAAGTTCTTGATTATGAGCTTCTTTTTCATCCTCCATTGAGTTTGCTACTTTATCCCAATACCTCTTTGAAAAATCTTCTGCTTGAAATAAATCCATGGCCATAAAATCAATATTAGATTTTAATCCTTTTAAATTGAGCTTAAGACTAAACATCACTTGATTGATCTCTTTTAGCCCGCTTGGATGCATTTTCGAAACAGCAATTATATCTCTAGTATGTTGCTCAATTCTTCTAGCAATGAAGTATCTTCGCATTGCCAAAAAATTATACTTATCGATTTTATCGCTTGCCGTTTTTGCGACCTCAAGAATTTTCAAAGTATTTGATACTGTACTCGCCGTGTTTGAAACTAAAGCAATTAGTGCTGCCGTATCACTATCTGGCATAAACAAAGTTGATGCTTGTCCTTGTAAGCTCAAAAGCATGGTCAATATGAAATTACGCCATTCCATGATGCAACCTCACAAATGAATCAATTGTTTCTTCATTGGAAGAGAAATATTTCCGTTGATCTTGAAAGAATTTAAAAAAGTTATCACTTTGACCTGATTCAGTATGAAAAAGCTCTAATTCAAGAGGAGATAATATAATTCTTAAGATTTTTTTATAAATGCCATCTTGAGTTTTTAGATAACACTCAGAATATTCCCCTTTTCGGTACCTAAGTGAAGATATTCTTCCATTATCAAATTCACTAACATCTTTATCTTCAATATACTCTTGTGGAAAAAAAACTTTAAAATACGAGTTATTTGTCATTGAAGAATATAGATCTCCACCAAGACATGAAAAATCAGCTAGCCCTTGAGAAATTGCGATAGGAAAAGCTCCCGACTTTCTAAAAGTTCTAAAGCACTCGTCTATATATTCACCGTGATTTTTAAGAAATTTCCAACACTCATCAAATACCAAGACTTTTTCTGGTTCAGATATATTTTTAAAGTATTCTAAAATATAGATAATAAGTGGCGCGATTTGCGAATTTGGATAATTTTCAATATCTACATATAAGAGTCGCTTCTTCTCGAGGTCAGCAACACTTATAAAGTCTTTGATATCTTCAAAATATAGACTTATACCCTTGAAAGAATTTTCTAAATGACTTAATAAATCAAAAAATGAGTTACCTTTATAAATCTCTAGAAATGCTTTTATCTCCTTAAGAAGCAATCCTTTTTCAAGTTTTTGAAACTTGTCCTTATCGACTGCTGATATTACAAACTCTCGTAAATAATAAGGACATTTAAAATCTAAAGGATTTATACCTGCATCAAGATTGTGGCCATCGTGATAAAGACAAATTTTTCTAAAAGATCCACCTTTATCTAAAATAACAGCTGGATGCTTAGATATTAACGAATGAACAATTTTATTAACAAAGACTGACTTCCCTCCTCCTGTTGAGCCAGTAACTAACATATTTCTACTTTTAAATTCTTTTGAAAAAGGATTAAACCAAATGCTCTCATCAGAAATATCAAAAAGTTGTATCCCCTCTGACATGAATCGACTTACACTACAAGGTACTAAAAATTTAAGATGTCCTGTTTTATTTGGTATAGAGCGAAACTTAAACCTAGGTTTTACTCCAATAATCAAATCACTGAATATTTGAAATAATCCCGATTTAAAACGAGAAATACGATGCCCCTCAATGAATGGTGTCATTCCTTTTATTTTTAGAATAGAAATCAAATCAAACGTTTTCTCATTTAGCTTTTTAAGGGAATCCTCAGTTACAATAAAAAATAGCTCCATATCAAATATGGACTCTTCTCCATGTGTAATATCCTGAATTAAGCTTTCGGACTGAGCATACGCTCCCTCACTTTCAAAATCTCTTTTAGACTTATATTGACCAGCGCCATGTGACATCCTAACGCGATCTAATAGTTTAATTGCCTTCTCATTATCCTTTCGCCTTAGATTTAAAATATAATCATATCCATGAGGCAAAAAGAATTCATCTATCTCGTCTTCATTAAATGACTTTATTGAGACAATTCGCCTATATCTGCCATTATAAAGAATGTAATCATCATAAATTCCTATATCAGAAAAAATATCTGATTCTTCAAAGAATATTTTCATCGGGGCATCACAAGAGATTAATTCTAGTCCAACTTGAGGATTTATTACTGATGAGTTCAGATAATTTTCCCCATTAAGGTGATAGAATTTAAAATTCTCACTTGGAGAAAGATTATTCAAACTTATTTCTATATGTGAAAAGAAATTTGATATCTCGACACTATCCTTTTGTTCAAGGTCATATCCTTTTATTTTATAGAAATAGGACTTATCTCCAGAGATTGAGACAATTTCATTTCCATCAATAGCTGCAATTGGGAAGTCATATCTACTCACTTAAAACCTCCATTTTATAATTCCAGTTAATGATTCTCTTTGTGAATAACGTTTCAAAAAAACCCTTCTCAAGGCGACTTGTTATAAACTTTGTAATGATCAAAACCACTAAACTAATACAAATTATTTTCCACCCAGATATTTTAAGATTGGACATAATCAGATAGTTGCAACCCAAAACAAGTAAGTCTGTACGATTTAAAGATGCAAGAATCCTTGCCCTCTTATTTAAGAGAGCTGGATAAGATGATTTTTTCATAATATTTCCTAGCTAAAGCTTTGATTTAAAGTTGTTAAAATTTCGAGACCGACATATGAGATCACGGCCAAAGCAAAAATCGTTCCTACCTTTGGTAAATAAACATCTTGTTTAAAATACGATAATATAACGAACAAAATCAGGGCCGCTCCTGCAACTGCGTTTGACAATGGAATAAGGTAATTATTTGTTATTGTTTCAAAACCATTTTTTAATTTTGTAAATGCATAGGCATTTCCCGAAGGGAGCAAGAAGCTCCCCATTAAAGTAAATGAAACAGTAGTAAACCAAACAGAAACATCAATTAATTTATTTTTTATTATTTTCATTAGTAATTCCTTAGTTGTGAAAGTTTGCAATGACACTGGTTATGCCTACAGAGAACATTTGAACATAATTTTTATGATCACCTCTAAGGACTAGATTCCAATTTACTGTATTTGCCCATTCACCAAATTTTTGTGATTCAACAGACAATGGCCACTTATTACTTCCTGCTAAAAAAGTCACAAGACGAGGACACTCGTAATATGCTTTCCCACTCATATTAACTAGTTTAACTCCATTAAAACTACTCTCCCTAAGTGCTAAAAGCTTTAAGCCCATTACATTTTCATCTGTATTTGAAATATTTTGAATCGCACTGATGTTTTTTATATTAAAAGAAACACCCTGTTCACTCCATTCAAGTGAAAGCTTCTTCTCCCTTAATAACTCAACCAGATTGTATTCATTACCATTGATAACTAGTAAGATTCGAGCAATCTCTCCATTAAGTTCTTTATTAAAATTGAAATTTGTGTCGAGTGATTCAAAAATATTAAATGAAACATCACATTGAAAAGGAAAACTTACACAGTTTCCACTGCGTCCAGCACAACCTTGATTTCTGAAAACATCATTCCAACTCTTAATTTTTTCACCAAACAATCTTTTTGATTCAATAAAGAATGAAACTTCTGAATTTGGATATATATTTCCTAGGGTATATGTTTGAAAATGATCAGTAGTTTCAACATTTTCGCTATAGCTAAATATTTTCTCATCCACTTGAGATGATAAATCCTTTCCAAGAATGTATGACAGTGAAACAACCTCGTTATTGGTAAAATCGTGTAAAAGATAATGCTTATTCAGCCTATTTGTAAAAACGAACCAATTTCCTTTTTTATCAACATCTCTTAATTCACTTAAGTATTCATATTTTGGTAAATTGTCCTGAAACTGATTTATGCTCTTTAATTTTTCATTCTCTATTGTAAATTTCTTATCAAATAAGATACTTAGAATCTCACGAAACTTAATTCCATTGCCTGTGGCTACATACTCAACGGCTGTCTCCAGTGGTGTACTATAAACAATTGGTACTGTATTTTGACTAATGCTTGAAATTAACGTTTTAAAATCAACCTCTAACTGTGGAATCTCATAGTTCGTTAACTCAGACACTATGAATTCACCTTTCTTGAAATAGTTCTCAGAGATTAATTTTGGATTGATATTCTCAATTCTGATAGTGACTACTTCATTTACACCTGAAACAATACTCCTCTCAATTTTTTCTGACGCAATAACGTCATAGTTTTCTGATTCATAATTATAAAAACGAAAAGTTAGTTCAGGATTTGATATTTGCTTATAATCCGTATTTGAATTTAGCTTTATTGAATTCTCCAACTCTATGACTACATTCGTAATTAGATATTTATTCTCATTAAAGTATTGGCCGTACTTCATTACGTTTTCTTGAAAGAATCGTTGATCTATATCTGGATATTTTACCCATGTTAAGTCATGCTCTACATATTCTCCCCAGCTGTGATCTGAGAATTTCCCAACTGAGGCCGCCGTTTTATAACTACTGTCTCTTAAAAAGAGATTTCCTACCCTATACTTAAAATCTGGATTATTTGCGCCAATCTTTGTATCTATTTCAAATTGTCCTTCATCTCCTGATGTAAGATCTTTGTACGAAACACTGATTTTATAGTTTTGTAAAAACCTTACTCTTATACTTGGAAGATCTGCGATTCGAGGATTTCTTCCTAAACTAGCTTCTTCTTTGTCACTTACTAAATCACCGTCTGAATCATGATTAGTATTAAGTGCATCAACTCGTCCTCTAATAGCATCATCTTGGGTCGAGTCTTTCTTGACTGAGCATGACACTATATTAATTGTGATCAGTAAAAATATTATTAATTTCATTTTCTCTCCGTACTTGTAGGATTATCTTACTTGGTGTTAATCAAGCTCATTAAACTGATTTCCTATCTGTTAATTTTTAAATAGCAATTCTTTATCTAAGTATTTCAACATCTCATTATTCTCAATCGTGTATGAATCTTTTAGATATCGTCTTAGATTTTTTAACTTTCTTCGCAGATCAGGATTTTTAGTCAACTCTCTATTTGAAATAGTTCTAACAAACGCTAATACTTCATTCTTTAGTGATTTCATTTGTCCTCTCCCTACGCCATTCTCGAAATCAAGTTTTCAACTTGACTAGCTTTATGAATTAGATTGTTATTGGTCATAATCTCTTTGATCGAAAGAGTTCCAAGAATTTCTCTAAAATAATGTCTAATGTCTTTTGTTGTCATTTTCATTTCTAATTCCCTCCAAGAAATATTAATTCGCCTCATGCTTGAAAAAGACTCAAGGGCCATTAGAGAATTGTCTTCAACTTCAAGGTCTGCTTAAGGCATCCTACAGTTTATTCTCACCCCAGATATTTTCTTTAAACATGCTTATTCGTTTTTCAGAACTACTTGCTGAAAATAAATTCAGTATTTTTGTGTTAATTAATCTATGAAGAGAATTATCTTTCTTCAATCAGAGATCTAAAATGAAGGAAGTTTCACTGCCATGGTGATTATTCTTCAAATCAAAAGTTTATAAGGTATTAAAAATCCGTTAGAATAATGCCCATGGTGGTTAATTTATCTGAATTAAGCAGTTTTTATTTTACAATCAACTTTCGTATTGCTACGAATTAATAGAGAGAAGTTTTATAAACGCAGGCTTTGAAGAGCTTTTGGAAGGATTAGTCATCGAAACGATCAATCTAATCGAAGATATTAACCAAAGAAAATGCATTCAGGTGAAAAACTGTATCGACAGTTATTTATCTAAAAAACCAAATCTAAATTTACAAAATATTGAAGATAAAACTGCTGTTGCCTACACAACTCTTAGAAGAATTTATACATTAAAAGGTAATCCACAACCTGAGACAATTATAAGAATATTTAATGCTCTTGGTGAAGATGAATTGCTTTATGGTTACATGAATGAATTTCATCCCGATATAGCCAAAGTAATGAAACTAAATTCTAGTCATAATCAAGAATATAAATTTGTAGATGAAAAAAGCCGTAGCTACTTTACCAGTGAAGATTATTTCTTAATATTAAATTTAGCTTCAACAAAATCTGGAACGACTTTAGATGAAGTATCTCACCATTTGGGAGCAGTTGGAGTTGAGAGATTGAATCACCTTGTATCTGAGGGCTTAATAATTGCGGATAAAAATGGTCGCTTCATTGGAGCTAATCACAATTTCAAACTTTCGTTCAAAGAAACTAAAAAAAGAATTAGAATGTCTATGAAACATTACCGCTTAGATGAAGCTGGTTCAATTCACAATTGGATGAGTTTTCAAACTGAGTCAATAAATGATGATGGCCTTAAAGCATTGAAAAAACTTAATCAAAAACATTTTAATGAACGCAAAGATCAGATATACAACAATCCAATGTACAATGGGGATATCAAACACTATACTGCATCTATATCAAGTACTTTTTTGCCTTATGCAGAAAAGGGAGATTTACAATAATGAAAATACTAAATAACTTATTTATATTCTCTGCTTTAACTTTGGGACTAAATGTTTATTCCCAAGATATCTCTACTTCCAACTTTGCAAAAATTGAATCTATTAAATTAAATAATGGTATAATTCTTAATGTTCAAAAAGAAGTTGAATTCATACAACTAGCTTTGGATCGTAGAAATAAAATTGATTACATTGAACTCTTAGAGGGAACTGTAATTGATTCTTACGATATAGAAAGACTAATTCTTAAAAAGCCCACTTCTCAATTTCCTTTGAATGATCTATTAGATCAAATCAATTCAAAGCTTATTCTTTCGAGAGTTATGGGCGATGGGTCTGGTGGGTAGGCTAAGCCGCAATATTCATTTCCATTTCTTTTTCACTTAATCCATATAAAGAGTAAATCAAAAGATCAACTTCTTTCATAATTTTTTCATACCGAGCTTTTCCAAGTTCACTATCAGCATCCTTAATTGATAACAGCTGATCTGCAAATTTAAGAATTTTTTTCTTTTGATTTCCTTTTGGAAGAATTATTGGAAACCTCTTCAAATCTTTTAATATTATTTTTGGAAACAATCGTCTTTGAGCCTTTGCAGTTTTCTTTAAGAAATAAAAAGAGAGCAAGCTTGATGACAACATAACGGATAGAACCTTCAAATCATTTTTATCGGTATCTTTTCCAGCCAAAATGTTTACTATAGATAAGTTATTCAAATATATTTCCTCAACATAAGTCGTAATTAAAGATCTCGGATATTTCGAAGTTATCTCACGTACAAGAACTCTCGGTTCTGAAAATAAATTGAATGTTCTTGGTGCAGCTAGTTTTCTTCCATACTCTAACCACGTGCCACCCCACTCTATTCCAAATACTTTAACGTTATTACCATCCAAGTATCTGTAGGTTTGATTATTTTTTCTAGTCGTAAAATCGTATATACGGTTCTTTACATCTTGACTTGACTGGTGTGGTAATCCTTTTCCAGCTTCGTATGCTTTCAATCCTGCCTTAACATCAAATAATTCCTCAAGAGGGACCGATACTTTCTCCATCTTCTTAAGAATTTCGTCACTCTCTTTGTCAATTGTTAGAAAATAGCGATTTTCCTCATCTTCTCTCCAAGCGTCAGTTTCGATTTTTTTGAGTTTTAAGTTAGCCATTTCCTTATCTGTATTAACATTTGTTGCTAAACAATACTTTTTCTTAAAATCCGATTTCTCATAAATAAAAACAACTGGCTCTAGATCCGCCTTATCAAAAACTTTATATAAAAAGTTCAAAATTATTTCAAAATTACCATTTCGAAGCATGTAATTACGAAATTTTGACAATGTGGATATCGTTAAGCACGAATTTGGAACTATAAAGCCAAGCTTTCCATCATTCTTTAGAAGTTCAACAGCTTTCTCAGTAAATAGGGAGAAAGTATTTAACTGATATTGTTGCGTATCATATTCTTTTTGAAAATGCTCTTTCTGATTCTTCGTGAGTTTTTCTCTTGCAAAAATATATGGAGGATTTCCTGTTATACAATCGAAGCCACCTTTCTTAAAAATGGAAGCAAACTCTTTTTTCCAATTAAAGGAAATTAATGAGTCCCCTTGCTTTATCTGATTTTCTAACGACGATAATACATTATTATCCTTAGCTGTATTTAGCCATAAGCTCATTTTTGCTAATTTTACGGCACTTGGATTTATATCTACCCCAAATATACAATTCTCCAATATTCGAAGTTTGATTTCACCATATGATTCATTAACAGGGACATCGAACAGATAATGAGCATCAAGATATTTCCCAATCAAATAATCTAAAGCATAGCTTATGAAATGGCCAGATCCCATTGCAGGATCACAAATCCGAAGTTTTAAAATTTCCTCTGGATTTTTTCCCTTGCATAGCTTACCAATACTATTTTCAGTTATATACTCTACGATATAATGAGGCGTATAATACGCGCCACTCATTTTACGTTCTTCATTATCTGGAGAAAAGACAAATTCACCTTTATGTAAAACTTCATTTATAAAAAGTTCTTTGGTATTTTTTCTATTTTTTACCCATTGTTTCTTTTTGAAATTCCAATATAAATCTGTTTCTGCTTTTTGAATTTTAAATTCTAGAAAGCTTTCATATATTGATCCTATTTCCCGCGGTGTAAGAAAATCAAACGGTATCAACTGATACTCGCCGAGGTCCCTTTCGCCTTTTGGGATTAAACTAAGATAGAATATAATATTCATCATATGTTGATCATCTATTTGATATGTATTCGCAAATTTCCATTCTTCATTTGTGAAAACAGACTGCCTAAACCCTTCAATTTTAAAATCTTTATATCCTGAGTGAACTTTCTTATATAGTGATATTAAATTCGAACAAATAACCTTTGTCTTCTTTTCAACTCTTTGATCATAATAATCGCTAAAAAGACTAAGTTGTTTTTGAAAATTCTCAGAAGGATCAAAACCATTGGCATAGATATCATCAACTGTTTTACTTATCGAATATTTCTTATAATCATTATCCTCGTCATAGTATGGTAAAACACCTCTTGATTCTAATGATCTAAAGAATATGATATTAAAAAGGTGACTCTCTGCGGTTTTTTGAATTATCTCGAGTTTATCATCAACAGATTCCCCTGATTCTATCACTGATTTTACAAGACCGTTGCATGCCCAATTCATAGCCATAATAAAACGATCTTTCATCTTCTCATCTAAATGAGTCGAGTATCTGTGAGTATACTCGATTAAATGAGATACTGTTTCACGATTCCCGTATAAAGCGTCATAGGAGAAAACATTGTAAAAGTATGCTAATAGGAAATTAATCTCTTTTAATTTTTGGTCGCTTGCTTCTAAAGAAACATCCTCATCATTGAACTTAATTGTTCTTAACAAATACAAGCATAACTTGCCTAAATCAAAACTGAAATATTTTTCCTTATCTCTAAACTCTGAATGAAAGAATTTCCAAATTCCACCATCTGACAGTATTGCAAATTTCCCATGAAGCATATCCATATACAATACAGTTTGTTCTTCTGGAGATCTGTCTTTCGTTGAATCATTTTTCTTCTCATCCAAAATCTTTGATTTATTTTTTAATAAACCAAATTTTTTAGCTTCTAGAATCATAGAGTGATTTTTTTGACTATGTAACTTCTGCTCATCTTTTTTCTTTTTTAACTTATCTGTCTTCTGTGCATCTTTTGAGTTATGATAGTATAATATATCTGGCTTATATATATTTTCACCATAATGATAAGCTGTCTCTCTATTTGTATGCTCCGAACAACCATCTTCAAAATTATCCCATCCAAGAAATGCCATAATAGGCATAATATATCTGTCAATTGTCGTTGTTTCACTTGGTTGAATCTTTGTGAAAAAACTCTCATCTTGCTTTTTTGTCCAATTAATTATTTTTTTATAAAAATTAAGAAATTTCTCATCCTTTTGAGGAATAAACAATTCACCAATTTTTTCAGGATATCCTTTCTCTAAATAATACGAGTTAAAAAGTGTACTTTGTACATACTCTCTAAGGTTTTTGGTTTGAGCCGAGTAATCTACAGATTTTTCTATTTTCTTATTATTTTTTTTAGATACTGCCATTTTTATATCTCACTAATCTCTCTTCTAATTTTTATATCTGTAGCTTTTGTTGATCGAGGCCCTTCAGTAAGCTTGAAGTCAATGTCTTCCAATTTCTTTTTTCCATTTTTGAGTTCTTTATATTTTTTCGCAGCCGATGTGTTTAAATAATAAAATTCTCCATCCTCAGAATCAATAATCATCCCTTCTTCAAAGTCATCGCTAAACCATTGAATCGTTCCTGTTTTCCATCCAGACATAATCTCTCCTCGATCTAAGTCATACTTGCTGTCATATAACTAATCGGAATTCAAACTAGATTTGCTAAAGATTTTAAGCGTTACTTACACGACAGGTTAAAAATGCCTACTCTAAGTCTCTATTATTTCTTCTCGAGTAAATATAAATAAATATAAAAAGCCTAATGTCCGAGAGAGATAGTCCGATAAGACCTTTAATTAAAATAAAATAGAATTAGGAATCAGCTATGAGTAATCTTGCATTAAAAGTATTAGCAGAGTTTAGTGATGAAGATAAAGTAAAAATAAAATCGTGGGCTGAAGAGGCCTACATAATTAGAAACGACTCAAGTTTAACTAAAAAAGAGAAACTCAATAAAATTTCATCTATAACAAACAAAAATAAAATTGTCTTCAAATTTTTACGCAGCCTTGTGTGTTTAATTAAAAGAAACACTTGGGATGAAAGAGGCTGGCCAGGCAGATTAGCCCTAGGAGGCTTTGCTTTAGGAGTCATCACCAGTGGGTCAAAGATGGCTGGAATTGCTACAGCTGGTATTGGAGTAGGTCTGCCCATATATTTACTAACTTCTGCGGGAGGAGCTTTATTGGGAACAATAATAGAAGAACTCCACCATAAGAATTAATATGTCTCTGGAAATTATTAAAGAGTTCCAAACACTAATAGCTTCTTCTTTTGCTTCTATAATTGTTCTTACCTATTATTTTCTTAAGCAAAGGCTAGATAAAGAAATTGTAAAAAGAGAGTTATTTATACAGCTTAATAATAAATATGATTCATTAAATGATCATTTAGAGGAATTAATTCATATTGAGTTTGATACTCATATTCAGGAAAAAATGGGAAATGCTCATTCCCTCGATGAGGTATGGAGTAACCTATTTGAGTCAGAACCTATACGAATCCCAAAGCCTATTGCTGTTACATTCGACTATGTTAATTTATGCTCAGAACAGTATTATTGGTATAGAAAGGGTTTTGTTGACGAAAAGGTTTGGAAATGCTGGAAAAAAGGAATGAAAGACTGGTACAAAAACTCATTTTTTTTACAAAAAGTAATCAAACGTGAAAAAGATAATGATGCTTCTTATTACAATGATAATTTTTTAGACATTTTTACGAAGGATAAATAAAAAGACCACTATTATACTTTTCAATCTCAAATAGTATTAAAGCTAAAAATTCGACTATAGTAAAATACAAAAATAACGGGGAATCATTCCGATATCTCCATTGCCTAAAAACATTTCACGTTGATAAATATCAAAATCTAGAATAATAAAGTATTAAAATTGCTTTTAGAAAATCTTCACAAATTATATCAATATTTGAATATTTATTTAACTAAACTTTTTCATACAATAACAAAATAATATTCTAGTCAAATATCGAATATACATTCAAATAAAATTAAGTGCATCAGTAATCCCTTGAATATGAATACCAGACTTACGAATATAGATCTGCATAGTCTTAAGATCTTTCCATCCACCCATCGACATGACTTTGATAGGCTCGACTCCTTTAGTAAGCATAATAGTAGCCCAAGATGCTCTGAGATCATGAAAACGAATTAAAGGTAAATTAATTTCTGCCAAGAAAAGCTTTAAATATTTCGCCTGCTCACCTGTTTCCCATCCCTGCACTCTAGGTAACACAAATTCATCTGTTTTATCTTGATAGAGCTTATTCATCAAAGGCATTAATGATTGAGCAATTTCAACAATTCGGTCATCGCCAGATTTAGTTTCTTTAAAACCATTTTGCCTTGTCCACGAACAATCAATAAGCATTACACGTTTTTTAAGATCAACTTTGCTCCACTGCAAAGCAAACAGTTCTCCATTTCTCATTCCTGTAAAGCAGGCCAGTGCCCAAATAGGAAACCATCTATTTTTAAGGATATTCGCTTCTTTCAAAAATATTTTTATTTCAGTTTCGTTTAAGACAAGCTTAATTTTTTCACCAAGCTTGAATTTCAATTTTGGAGTTGGATCTCTACCTATAATATTACTATCTAAAGCAAATTGGAAAACGGCCTTAATATGCTTGATCATGCTTTTTTTGTGCGACTCCGAATATTTAGACATATCCTCAATGATAAGATCTCTTATTTCGGTTGTAGAAATTTCATTGATTAGTTTTTTACTCCATTTTGAAAATGTATGTGCTTTTAATGTTGTTTCATAGTTAATTAAAGTATTCTTTGCAATACCTCTATTTTTGAAGGAAACAAGAAAATCTTCTACAACCTCTGGCCAATATGGAAACATCTCCTTTTTTATTTTCTCTTCCATTAGTAAAATTAAATTTTTGTAGACTTTCTCAGCCTGTGCCTTAGTTTCGATTCCTTGTCTTTTTAATGTCATTTTTTTCTTTGTTACAGGATGGCGTCTGTAATAAGTTACAAAGTATTTTTTATCTTCTCTATTATATATAATTCCCATAGCTAAACCTTTTAGTTCCCTACAACGTTACTAATATGGCCTTAACCATTTTTAATTTACTATCAGCGAGCCTATTAATAATATCTACGCATTCGGATCTTAAATGTTCAGGAACTTCAAATTCTCCATCAAGCATATTCTTAAATTCTTCATAGCTATAGCCATAGACCTTAAGAAACCTTTTGATTAATTTCTCATCAATATCCCGTCGACCATTTTCTGAGTGGTTTACAGTGGCCTCAGAGAGTCCAAGAATTGGAGCAACTCTTCTCATTGATAAATGCCGTGACTCTCTCATGAACTTAAGAAGACTCGCTTCTTTGGTCATAATCTTTTTGTCAGACCTTCTGATTTTTTTCTTTTTGATTTTGATTTTTGATACGTCATTTTTCATGCTTTTTCTCCTTAGAAAAAAGGTTCAAAGCTCTTGAAAAGTTACGAATGGTAGTCCAACGATTACATAAACTTAACTTCATATTCTGCACCGCCAGTTATGCACAATAGTCCAAAAAATTTAATCGCTTAAAGAAGTAAAATAGAAGGTGACACAAAGTAGCCACAAATAGCCATTTCGAGACTGTTTGAGGCCGTTCAAGACAGCTTTAATTTGCTTCTAAAAGCGTAAGTAACCGTAAATAAGTAGTTGATTTTAATATTGTTTAGGGAAAAAATTGGCCGCCTACGAGTAGGCGGCTAATTATAATGGTGGAGGTGGCGAGAATCGAACTCGCGTCCGAAACAACGTCTGAGTAGCGGCCTACGTGTGTAGTCAGCAATTATCGTCAGCTGACAAGACTGTCTAGGTTACGTGCGCCTAGCGAACCTCGGTGATTTTTTAGCGAGGAGACCCGATACCCTCAAGAGCTAGTTAGACT
>Ga0100393_10002466_pt1 | contig 17868 bp, 17 predicted proteins | sample CryGeymeta201517_FD_81546 | JGI IMG/M metagenome (GOLD analysis project Ga0100393, IMG submission 81546) | Groundwater microbial communities from Crystal Geyser aquifers in Utah, USA - Crystal Geyser metaG 2015-17 | ecosystem: Environmental > Aquatic > Deep subsurface > Groundwater | place... | reverse complement strand
CAAACAGCGCCGGGTGGAACGGAAACTACAACGGCAACCGCATGCCTTCAACCGACTATTGGTATCGCATAGAGTTGGCAGACGGCAGGGTTTTTAAGGGGAATTTTACGTTGAAAAGATAGGTTTTAAAAGTGTTTTGTCTTAAATCGTGAGTGTTAAACGTAAGTCTGAATACTGGGCGTTAAACTTTAAATTGAATTATAGCAACCTTCCGGTTATTTCTTAGTTAAAAATTCAAATTTAAAGCCTTCCAAATACATTTCCTTTTTAAGTGGGAAGAAGTCGTTAGAGTCTTTGAAATAGTTCCATTGGAATGAGCCGATTGTGTCAAAACTGTTGGCACGTCCGGGCGGAGTGATTCCAGTTATTTGATTAATTGCAATTGACAGCAGAGGTTCATTTTGATCTCCGAGCACGCCTAAGTCATTCACAAACTCTTGTTGAATGATATCCGGAGTCAAACCGCTTGAAAAATCGGTCATTCCATCGCGGTTGGCTAACTTCAGCACCAAAGGTTGCATGGCGTATTTGTGGTTTGGATTGGCTCCTTGCCGCCCGAAATCGTCTGAGTCATAAAGTGTAATGGAGGCTTGAAACTTACCGGTAGTGGTTGTTCCAATTTGAACGACATCAATGTAAGGGCTGAGGGAATTGATGAGCAGTTCGCTGGCGGAAGCAGACGAGCCGGTGGTTATCACATACACCTTTGTCAGATTGAGGCTGTTGACTGTGTTGCCGTTGAACGAGTTCACAAAATTGTCGTTAAGTGCGCTTGGGTTGTCTTGCGTGATGATCTGCTGAATTTTAGCATTCCATATTTGCTTGCTAAAAACCTGCCCGGTAAACTGCCCGGTAATCATGCTGCCCAAGTTTCGAGCCGTGGCCACCGACCCGCCCGGATTGTACCGCAGGTCGAGCACCAAATCGGTAATACCGGCAGTTTTAAAAGTTCCGAATACATCATTGAGCTGGGCATCAAAGTTGGAAGTAAAACCGTTGTACATCAAATAGCCTATTTTGTGGCCACTGATGTCGAAGGTTTTATTGATAAAAATAGGGTTTTCGGTAAGTGTGGTTGCTGTCAATGTTTTCGAAGTACCATTTTTGACAAACGAAGGCGGGTTGCCCTGAACAAAATCTGCCATCGACAATACAATGACATCGTTGCCGAAAAGCAAATTGTTGAAATTATCTACAGTCAAGGGAGTGCCATTGACTTCCGTAAAAAAGTCGCCGCGTTGGATGCCATTGTTTTCAGCACTCGATCCGGGTAGGGCAAACCGGACGAAGCCAAACAATTGTGTGCTGCTGTTTGGCAAGAACGACAAACGGAAATCCATGCCGTTTGATTTGGAGACACCTTGAAAAGATTGTTCCAAAGCGATAAAATCTTCTACAATGATGCTGAACCGATCGACCGTTTGCCTTTGATAGAGAAGGCTTTCAAACAAATCATCCGGCGAAGCAAAGGTGTTTAGAAAAACGTCTAACTCGGTTTGGTTTGCAAAGCGCGTATCGGCTAAGTTGGAGACTTCGGCTTGATATAAATAAAATAGATTTAAACCTTTCCAAATGAAATTCTTAACCTCGTCGGAATTTAATGAAGATGGATTGTCATCTCTGTCGTCACCCGAGCAGGCAACCAAAAGGAATCCGAGGATTGCAATATAAAACCAGCTATGTATTTTTTTCATCGTCCAATTTTTATCGAAAGTAAATAAAAAGATATATTTTTAGAAAACTTTGTAACAAATAATTTATTGTATCGTCGTAGAGTTGTCATCAAAAGTTTAACAAGTGGAAATTGCCATGCAATCAACAGAATTTACAAACCTCATAAGGCCTTTTCAAGACAAGGTTTTCAGGTTGGCCAAGCGGTTGCTGGTTTCCACGGAAGAAGCGCAAGACGCGACACAAGAAGTGCTGTTGAAATTGTGGAATAAGAATAAGGAAATCAAACGGCTAGATAATTTGGAAGCTTTCGCCATGACTGTGACTAAAAATCATTGTTTTGACCGCCTCAAATCGAAACAAGCCGGTGTATTGACTTTGGTTCATTCCAATTATACAGACGGAAGTACAACAATTGATGAGCAGATAGAACAGCAAGATAGTGTTTCGTTGGTTGAACGCCTGATGGCTCGCCTGTCCAGGCAGCAACGCATGATTGTTCAACTTCGAGATGTGGAAGGTTACGAATTTAGAGAAATTGCCTCGATGCTTGATATGAACGAAACAGCCATCCGCGTTACTTTATCGAGGGCGCGAAAAATACTAAGAGAACAATTAATAAAAAATCATTCCTATGGAATCAATTGAGAAATTGTTGGAAAAATACTTTGAAGCTGAGACAACTCTGCAAGAAGAAGATCAACTTAAGGCTTATTTTACTGAAGAAAAAATTGCGCCTCATTTGGTTCAGTATGTATCACTTTTTGGGTATTTTGAACAATCAAAAAAGGAGTTATCGCCGGGATTGGCTTTCGAGATACCAGCAAGATTTAGATATGTTCGGTGGATGTCTGCCGCAGCGGTCTTGATAATTGGATTTTCAGTTTATTTTAATTACCGGCAAAACCAACAGCAAAAACAAGCTGAAATAGCTTATCAACAAGCAAAAGAGGCTTTGGAAATACTGTCTGCCAACTTTAACAATGGAGCCAAGGAATTGGCGTATCTCGAAATGTTTGAACAAACTAAAGCTAAAATATTTGAATAATAATAACTGTAATATAAACAAAAATACCATGAAAAAGATAATTTTAACTATCGCGACAGCCGCTTTTTTTGTGGCTTCCCATGCCCAAGCTTCATTTGACAAGTTTGAGGAGATGGACAACGTGACTTCGGTCATCGTCAACAAGACCATGTTTAAAATGTTCAGCTCCATGAGTGGAGCGGCAGATGACAAGGATGCAAAAGAGTTCATGGAATTGGCGGAAACTTTAGAAAATTTGAAGGTATTTACCACTGAAGACAAGAAAGTTTCTGCCGATATGCTCAATTCATTCAACAGCTATCTGAAAACCTCAAAATTGGAAGAATTGATGCGTGTGAAAGACGGAGGTAACAACGTGAAGTTTTATGTGAAACCCGGGAAAACCGAGAATTTGGTTAACGAGTTGCTGATGTTTGTCGAATCGAAAGATTCTTTGGGCAAGCAACGTACCGTGTTGATGAGCCTCACCGGGCTAATCGATTTGAACAAACTTTCTGCATTGACCGATAAGATGAATATCCCGGGTGGCAATGCATTTAAAAAAGAAAGTAAATCCAAGTCGAACGAATAAATTTTAAAAAATTATATCATGATCAAAATCATTCAACTAATAATATTTTTTTCGATGGCTGCGGTATTTTTTACGGCTTGCAACAACCAATCATCACTTCAAGCATATTTGGTTGACAAGCGCGAAAACAATCAATTCATCAATATCGACTTGCCGATTAGCCTGTTCAAAATAGATTCGTTGGCGCTGAACAAGAATCAAAAAAATGCTTTAGAATCATTGCGAAAAATAAACGTGCTGGCTTTGAAAATAGACAAAGGCGGTAAGGCTTTGTATGATTCAGAAAAAGAAAAAATCAAACAGATTCTAAAATCAGGTGACTATCATGAGTTAGTAAAGTTTGGGTCTAACCAAAAAGGTGCTTCTGTGAGTTATTACGGAGAAGAGGAGTCCGTTGACGAGGTCGTATTCTTTGGTTCAGACAACGAAAAAGGATTGATTTTGCTTCGGGTTTTGGGCGACGAGATGAATCCTGCACATATTGCCCAACTGCTTTCAGTTGTGCAAGGGGTTGACAAAGAAAATCAAGGTTTCGAATCTTTGATGTCATTGATGAAATAATTTTCAGGAGGTAGCACTAAAATAAAATTCCCGAAGTTTGCACTTCGGGAATTTTAATTAAGTAGAATGGATACCTTAACTAATTGTTTTCAAGGCTGTCAATTTTATCTTTTAATGCCTTAAATTTTTCGACTTCGTCAAGCGAGCCATAGATGTTTTTGAGGACTTCCATGATTTTTATATCATTTGGAGTTATCGCAATAACCTTTTCAAGATATCCGGCAGCAGTTGTATAAAGTTTAGCCTTTTCTTCTTTCAGTTGATCGTATTTGATGTTATCGGCTTTGGTATTTCCGAGTTTGTTCATTTCGTCATTCAAAGCATTTCCTTTGTTGATGTAAATATCTGCCATTGAAGAAAGTGCATCTGCATAATCGGGTTTTAATTCAAGCGATTTTTTGAAATAATTTTCGGCAGACGCATCGTTTTTCAAATCTTTCTCTGCCAAACCCGCATTATAATAAAGCTCGTAATTATCCGGCTGGCGGGTAATTGCCTCATCAATCAATCTTTTAAAACTGACAATGTCATCTTTTTTAATATAAAGATTGGCTTCTGTTTTGATCAATTCTACATCATCCGGATTGAGTTCGCGTGCAAGGCTAATCGTTTTGATGGCTTCATCTATTTTGTCTTGCGTGGTGTAAAGCAAGGCTACATTGCTCACGATTTGCGGGCGGTTGCTTTTACTTTTTCTGTCAACCGGATTGGTTGCTATACCTCCTTTGACTTCAATTTCCCTCAAGTTTTTGTTTCCGTAAACTTTTTCCTCTCCGGTTTCTTTGTCCGTAGCTATATATTCTGTCTGAATACCTGTATACCCCAATTCCATTAATTTGACATAGTAGTTGAGTGCAGTAGGGTAGTCATTCGCGTTAAGTGCCGAAGCAGCAGCGTAATACAAACGGATTGTGTCTTGTGGGCTTAACGAATAAAGTTTTTCAAAGCCTGTTGCTGCAACAGTAAAATTTTTGCTGTTGAATGCATCGGAAGCATCTTTGATGAGTTTATCCTCAAGTGCCTTTTTCAATCCGTTGATTTCTTCTGTGTATTTAACTATCCCATTCGCCTTTTCAAATTCAATTAATTTATTAAAAGCATTTACGCTCTGATCCAATTCTTCTCCTTTCGGGTCACCGACTCCATAGGCTGCTTTGGCCACCAAGTAATAATATTTGTCTTTGGTTTTGTCATCAGTTGCTTCAATCAAGCTTTCTGCTTGGGAAAGAATGGTTTTGGCTTCGGCAAAATTGCCGCTTTTGACAGCTTTTTCGGCATTTTTAATTTCATCTTTTTGAGCAAAAGCCACGGATCCAACCAATAAGGCAATTGCGAAGACTTGTTTTTTCATTGTCAGGATTTTATAAATGTTTAAATTTTCTGTAAAAGTAAAAAAATAATTTTATTCTAAAGAAGAATCTGTCGCTTCGTTGTTCTCTGTATTTTCTTCGGCATCTTCTTCGTTGATTACTTTGGCAACAGCTGCAATAGAATCTTCTCCTTTGATGTTGATAAGCCGCACGCCTTGCGTGGCTCTTCCCATCACCCGAAGGTCTTTCACAGCAAGCCGAATAGCCACTCCCGATTTTTTGATGATCATCAAATCGTCGGTGTCAGCTACGTTTTTGATGGCGACTAAAGCACCCGTTTTTTCTGTAACGGAAATGGTTTTAACACCTTTTGCTCCACGGTTTGTCACACGATAGACTGCATCGCCCGTTTCGGGGTCATCCAAATAGGAGCGTTTGCCATAGCCGTTTTCGGAAACGACCAAAATAGTTTCTTCTTTCGGATTTTCAATGGTAATCATGCCGACTACTTCATCTTGGTCTCCGGCAAGCGTAATGCCAATCACACCCGATGCATTCCTGCCCATCGACCTGATTTTCTTTTCTTCAAACCGGACTGCTTTTCCTGATTTCACAGCCAACATAACTTGACAACTGCCGTTGGTCAATTTTGCTTCAAACAATTCATCGTCCTCACGAATGGTAATCGCGTTGATACCGTTTTGGCGCGGTCGTGAGTATTGCTCCAACGAAGTTTTCTTGACAATGCCTTTTTTGGTTGCCATGATAACGTAATTATTGTTGACATAATCAACATCTTTCAAATCGCCGGTACAAATAAATGCTTTGATTTTATCGTCTTGTTCAATGTTGATAATGTTTTGGATGGCTCGCCCTTTGGATGTTTTGTTTCCTTCAGGGATTTCAAAAACACGCAACCAAAAGCATTTTCCTTTTTGGGAAAAGAATAGCATGTATTGGTGATTCGTGCCAATAAAAAGATGTTCGAGAAAATCTTCATTGCGTGTGGCTGAACCTTTTTGCCCTACACCGCCGCGATTTTGTGTTTTGTATTCACTGATGGGTGTCCGCTTGATGTATCCGGCATGCGAAATGGTAATGACCACTTGTTCGTCCGGTATTAAATCTTCCATACTCATATCACCTCCGGAAAACTCGATGTTGGTTCTTCGTTCGTCCCCGAATTTTTCTTTGACCTCGCGCAACTCTTCCTTGATGATTTCCATCCTACGGTCTTTGTTGGCCAAAATATCCTTCAGGTTTTCAATCAATTTCATGATGTCTTCATACTCGGTTCTGAGTTTGTCCTGTTCCAGTCCGGTAAGTTGACGCAAACGCATTTCGACTATAGCTTTGGCTTGGATTTCGGAAAGGCTGAAACGAGCCATCAATTTTTCTCTTGCCTCATCTGCATTGTTTGAAGAACGGATAAGCGCGATGACTTCGTCAATATTGTCACTGGCTATAATCAATCCTTCGAGGATATGTGCCCTTTCTTCGGCTTTTCTCAATTCATATTGAGAACGGCGAACCACTACTTCATGGCGATGTTCTACAAAATGATGAATCAAGTCTTTTAGATTGAGCATTTGAGGCCTTCCATGTACCAATGCAATGTTGTTCACACTAAAGGAAGACTGGAGGGAAGTGTATTTGTAAAGGGTATTCAAAACTATGTTCGGGACGGCATCTCTTTTCAGGATGTAAACGATGCGCATTCCTTTTCTGTCTGATTCATCACGGATATTGGCGATGCCTTCTATTTTTTTCTCATTGACCAAATCAGCCGTTTTCTTAATCATCTCTGCCTTATTGACTTGGTAGGGTATTTCCGAGACAATGATGCATTCTCTTCCGTCCACTTCTTCAAAATGGGATTTTGCCCGCAAAACAACTCTTCCGCGCCCGGTAAGAAAAGCTTCGCGAACGCCTTCGTATCCATAAATGGTTCCGCCTGTTGGAAAATCCGGAGCTTTGACATGTTGCATCAGTTCGTCTATGGTAACCTCATTGTTGTCAATGTATGCAGAGATTCCGTCTATTACTTCTGAAAGGTTGTGCGGAGGCATATTGGTAGCCATCCCGACAGCAATACCCGATGCGCCGTTAATCAATAAATTGGGTATCCGCGTTGGCATCACGGTCGGTTCTTCGAGTGTGTCGTCAAAGTTCAATTGGAAATCAACCGTTTCTTTATCGATATCAGCCATGATGTCTTCAGACATCTTCCGCATTCGGGCTTCCGTGTATCGCATGGCAGCCGGATTGTCACCGTCTATCGAGCCAAAGTTACCCTGGCCATCCACCAGCATGTAGCGCAAACTCCACTCTTGTGCCATGCGGACCATCGCGTCATAAACGGAAGTATCACCATGAGGGTGGTATTTACCAAGGACTTCACCGACTATCCTCGCAGATTTTTTATAAGCTCTGTTTGAAAAAACACCCAACTCATACATTCCAAATAAAACGCGTCTGTGAACGGGTTTTAAACCATCCCGGACATCAGGCAATGCGCGTGATACAATAACGGACATAGAGTAGTCTATGTATGATGATTTCATTTCATCCTCGATGTTAATCGGGATTAGTTTTTCTCCTTCTGTCATATTCTACTTTTAATAAATAAACATTAAAATTCAGCCTGCTAATATATGGTTTTTCATCCTTTTTTGCTTGCTTAAAATCCAATAAAAAATTCTTTTTTATTAACAAAAAATTAGCCTAAAACGGTTGATAATTTAACATTTATTTACTTTGCTTAAAGAACAAAATTTCGTCTATTAGCAAATACTTATAGGTATAAAAACGATTTTTTGTAGTAATTTCGTAGTGTCAAAATTTTAATCTAAACAAAACGCCCGTCATGGACGATAATTTTTCACCAAGAGTCAAGGATGTCATCGCTTACAGCAAAGAAGAAGCACTTCGTCTAGGCCACGATTTCATAGGTACTGAACATTTGGTTTTGGGTCTGCTTAGAGATGGCAGCGGTAAAGCAGTAGGCATTTTACAAGCAATGGATATCGATTTGAATCATCTGAGGAGAAAGGTAGAAATACTCAGCCCTGCCAATCCGGTCATTACCCAAATGCCCAATGTCAAAAAAAGTTTGCACTTGACTCGGCAAGCAGAACGAGCCTTGAAAACTACTTTTTTGGAAGCTAAGCTCTTTCAAAATACACTTATCAATACGGCTCATTTGTTGTTATGCATTTTAAGAAACGAAAATGATCCTACAACCAAGTTGCTCAATAAGTTAAATATTGATTACGAAGGAGTTAAAGAACAATTTAAATATTTAATCATGGGTGAAGAAGATGATTTTACACAAGCCCCGAAAGCCGAATCTTTTTCAAGTGATGAAGGAAACTCAGATGATTTGTCTCGTGACAATCCTTTTATTCAAAACACACCTAAAACAGTCAGGAAATCCAAAACCCCTGTGTTGGATAATTTCGGAAGAGACCTTACCGAATTGGCAGAAGAAGGAAAATTAGACCCGGTAGTGGGTAGGGAAAAGGAAATAGAGCGCGTGTCTCAAATCTTAAGCCGGCGTAAGAAAAATAACCCATTGCTCATTGGTGAGCCTGGCGTTGGTAAATCTGCCATTGCAGAAGGATTGGCATTGCGGATTATCAAGCATAAAGTGTCTCGGGTTTTGTTTAACAAACGCGTGGTAACGCTCGATTTAGCAAGTTTGGTAGCCGGAACCAAATACCGGGGGCAATTTGAGGAACGCATGAAAGCGGTGATGAATGAACTCGAAAAGAATGATGACATCATCTTGTTTATCGATGAAATCCACACCATCGTCGGAGCCGGTGGTGCAACGGGTTCGTTAGACGCTTCCAATATGTTCAAACCGGCTTTGGCTCGTGGTGAAATACAATGCGTAGGTGCAACAACGCTGGACGAATACCGCCAGTATATTGAAAAAGATGGAGCTTTGGAGAGAAGGTTTCAAAAAGTAATGGTAGAGCCAACAACGGAAGAAGAAACCATAGAAATACTCAACAACATCAAAGACAAATACGAAGACCACCACAACGTCTCCTATACCGATGAAGCGATTGTGGCTTGTGTGAAACTGACCAATCGTTACATGAGTGATCGTTTCTTGCCCGACAAAGCCATCGATGCGCTCGATGAAGCAGGTTCTAGAGTGCACATAACCAATATTCACGTGCCGGAAAAAGTCCTTTCTTTGGAAAAACAATTGGAAGAAATCAGAGAACTCAAGAACAGCGTAGTCAAAAAACAGAAGTATGAAGAAGCCGCCCGGTTGCGGGATGATGAAAAAAGAATTGAAAAAGAGCTTTTAGAAGCGCAAACCAATTGGGAAGAAGAAACCAAGCTGAACAGAGAAGTTGTATCTGAAGAAAACGTAGCGGAAGTTGTTTCTATGATGACAGGAATTCCTGTCAATAGAATTGCACAATCTGAGATGAACAAGCTTTCTGAACTTCCAAAATTGCTTAACGGTAAGGTTATCGGTCAAGATGAAGCCGTCAGTAAGGTTGTGAAAGCCATTCAACGAAATAGGGCAGGGCTGAAAGACCCCAACAAACCAATAGGCTCTTTTATCTTTTTAGGCAATACCGGTGTGGGCAAAACCCAGTTGGCCAAAGTTTTGGCAAAACAATTGTTCGACTCCGAAGAAGCGTTGATCCGTATCGATATGAGCGAATACATGGAAAAATTTGCCATTTCCCGATTGGTAGGAGCACCTCCCGGCTATGTCGGCTATGAAGAAGGCGGCCAACTTACCGAAAAAATCAGACGAAAACCTTATTCAGTGGTTCTTTTGGATGAAATCGAGAAAGCGCATCCCGATGTATTTAACATGTTACTTCAAGTGTTGGATGACGGATTTCTCACTGATAGTTTGGGTCGAAAAATCGATTTTAAAAACACGATTATTATTATGACCTCCAATATCGGTTCGAGAAAATTAAAAGATTTTGGCCAAGGTGTTGGTTTTGGGACAGCCGCCAAAACTTCACAATCAGACCAATACGCCAAAGGAGTCATTGAAAACGCGCTCAAGAAAGCATTTGCCCCCGAGTTTTTGAATCGAATTGATGATGTTATCGTGTTTAACAATCTCGAAAAAGAACACATTGATAAAATTATCGACATAGAACTCAGTAAATTGTATCAACGCATCAATGATTTGGGATACAAAATTGTATTATCAGACAAGGCAAAAAGTTTTATTGCGGATAAAGGTTTTGACAAAGATTATGGTGCAAGGCCGCTCAACCGAGCCATTCAAAAATATGTGGAAGATACTTTGGCCGAGCAAATCATCAATTCGCAACTGCAAGAAGGCAACACCATCACCTTGGATTATGAAGACGGAAGCGACACCCTTTCTGTCCTCATAGATAAAAATGAAGCAACCAAAGAAAGTGAATGAATCAGTTGTAGTTAGCAAACATATGACCAAAAAATGAAAAGTTTTGGAATAATCATAATCCTACTTTTAACTTTCAGTTGTTCTGAAAAACAAACCGACCTACGAATTGTGGAATTTGAAAAAGAATTAGGAAAAAAGGAAACCAAATCGCTGAATTCGCTCGTGTCTGACTTTGAAAGGAATTTAAGAAATATTTATCCTGATTTACCAATACAAAAGTGTTATGAAAAATATCTGACTGATATGACTTCTGAATTGACAACAGATTGGGAAAAATTTGAATTTCAGTCTGACAAAACAAACTCTGAATTTCATCAAAGCGGATTATGGAATGAAATCTATGAAGTCAATTACTTTCAAAAACCAGGTTCACAGGATTCTATTAAAAGTTTAAATATCAACCGAATCGGAAAATATATGCGAGCAATCTATGCGGTTAAAGATTCAGATTCTTTACTCAAAAAATATTGGGATAAGAGAGACGCTGCTGGATTAATGCAAAACGAATTAGTCATAAATGGAATTTTAAGTTCGAAACCAGATTTTAATGATTATTTTCACAAACGAATTGTGGTCGTTGAATTTAGCTTCTGACAAAAATACGTTCGCTAACTTAAGGCGTGTATAGTAACCTTATTCCGCTCTTTTTTCTTTCTGATTAAGTACTAAAATTAGTGAATTGTAAACTTAAGAAAGTCGTATATAATTTATGCTTACATTTGAACTAGTACAAATCGACAAACATTCAACAATAATATTGCTTCGGCGGAAAAATCTCTGATTTTTACGTCGCACAAATCATAATACAAACACGTTGCCAGTAATGTGGAGAAAAATTTGCAAAAAATTTGTACATTTTAATGTAAATGAAAAAATATGAAATCTGTTAATATTCAAATATCGGACTTTGAATTCAACCAACTAGGATTGAACAAAAGCACCCTGTCTTTTTCCGAACTGATTGAAATAATTGGAAAAAAAATAACGAAACAAACGCTTGAAAAAAGTATACAGTTAGCAAATAAACACGGACTTTCTAAAATGACAATGGAAGAAATCGATGACGAAATAAAAGCGTATAGGAATGCAAAAAATAATTCTTGATACCAACGTAATCGTATCTTCCTTAATTCAAAAAAATTATCCCTATTTAATCGTTGACCATTGTATTGAGGGAAATGCAATTATTTGTTTATCAAATCCAATTATAAAGGAATATATAGAAGTTCTGAATCGACCAAAATTTTCAAAATCTGCAGACTTTAAAACAAATGCAGACTTTCTCATTGCCAGATTAAGCGAGATTTCAGAAATCTATGAGCCAAAATAAAAACTGAGAATTATTAAAGACGAACCCGATAATAGACTTTTAGAACTAGCAGAGATTTCCAAAGCTGACTTTATAATTACGGGAAACACTAACGATTTTACAATGAAAATTCATAAAAAAACCAAAATTGTAACACCAAAAGAATATTGGGAAGAATTTAAGTAGTGAAAAAATAGAATTACTGCCAACAACGCATATACTTTATGGCGAGTTAGATGCTAAATCGAAAATTATTGTATTTTTAAAAACGTAAAACCTAATCCGAAAAATTAGCGCGTATTTGCTCGGCACAAAGCATATGCGCGGAACGTTGCCAGCAATCCTCCCTATACCGAAGCATAGACTTCTCCCGCTAACGAGAGCGGATGATATTGAATAATTTCGTAAACTTGTTGAGCTCTATGCAAGTCCGATTTTCAAACTGTTACTTCGAGTACGGGCGCAATCCTGTTTGAGATGCTTGCGATGACTTCAGTGGCGGTGCCGACCAATCGGCAACCCCGTTCAGAATATTTATTCTGCCAAAAGCACAAATCCTTAGTGTATTTGTTTTACTTATAAATTAATATTATGGAACAAGAGGGAAAAATTGCAATGGAAATCATCAATCCCCAAGCTGCGGGCATTAATGTGGGCAGCCGTTCCCATTGGGTGGCTGTGGAACAATCTGAACAAGATGTCCACGAGTTTGAGGTTTTCAATGAATACCTATCTGCAATGGCAGATTGGCTCCACCAAAACAAAATCAAAACTGAAGCCATGTAAAGTACAGGTTCTTATTGGCAAAATCTCTATGCGATTTTATTATCGCTTGGATTTCAGGTAATACTCTGCAAAGGCAAGTTTACCAAAAATATCAAAGGGAAAAAGACAGACATCAAAGATTCTCAACGGATTCAAAAGCTACAGTTTAGATTTGCTCAGCAGTAGTTTTTTACCTGATGGAAAAACAGAACAACTCAGAACATATTGCAGACACAGAGCCAATCTACTGCACAATGCTGCATTCACCAGCAAGAAAATTGGCTGTTATTATTTGGAATATGGTTGTAAAAGTAACATCCTACATCAATCCGGAAGGATACTTGTTTTTGGATCAAAAAAGAAAACTCGGCATTGCGAAAAGAATCCAAAAACAAATTGATAAATTTGACCTGACTAATTCAGATTTGAATCTTACAACTGATTAGTTTATTTTTATTTATAAATACGTTAGGCAGAATTAATTATTCATCAGAGCAATCGTGGTTTATACACCCACAAACTCCACCATCCAACTATTCTTCCCAATCCTTCCGAGAATGCCTGATGACGTTTTTGAGTGGTCAAAACATTGATAAATCGAATGGCAGTAAGCAACCAGGTGATAGCATGCCATTTTAGTTTTGCTTTGAACGAAGGGTTCGGATAGGCTACGCGCCAAACATACCAACCGTTGCGCACGACCATTTTTCCGTATTCATACAAATCAGGCCTGCCGGAAGGGACGTGAAAGTGTGCCAACCGGGCAGCAGTGTTTACATAGAGTCTGCCGAGTTTCGACAAACGTAACGTGAAATCAGCGTCTTCATACAAGCCGTAACCCTCAAAATAGGTGGAAAACTGCTGGCTACCAAAAACCGATTTTTTAAAAGACGAAACGCCGCCCATCAACTGTTTGGTTTCGTAAACTTTGCCGGAAGGCGGAAGAAAACCAACGCTTCGTCCGTGACCGGATTCCGGGAAATAGCCCGGTGGCAAATCCGTATCCAAACCAAGCCGTTTGCGCAATACAAAACGGCTGCCGTCCGAACGTTTCCAACCATCATAACAAAATTCGATTGTTTTGGGAGTGTATTTTTCTCCGGCAAATTTCCATATGACTTCGTTTGTGATGTATCCACCCACTCCCAAAGCCTCCGGAAAACGATGATAAGTTTCCAATAATTTTTCAAAATAATCAGCTTCCAGAAATGTATCATCGTCCAAAAAGCAGACAATTTCACAAGCCGGACTGGTCTTGGAAATGCCCACATTCCGCTGCCGGGTCAATCCTCTTTCTTCGGAGGAAACTTTTAGATAGTGTAGATTTTTTAAAGGGTTTGAATCTAATGCAAGTTTCGTTTTCTCATCCGTTGATCCGTCGATAATCCAAATTTCATCGGGATACAAGGTTTGTGAATTCACTGATTGCATCAGCTTTATCAGTGAATCCGGGCGCATATAAGTGCAAACAATCAGGGAGAAATTCATAGGGATTATTAAAAGACTCAGGAATCAGGAATCAAGACTCAGGAAATTTATAATCATTTATCCTTTGAGCCTGAAACAGGAATCTGTTTATCAAACACTTAAAACTTAAAACAATTGTCTCAATACTTAAATATAGTTCACTTCAAAACCAATTTCTCAATCATTTTTTTGCCGAATTCCTCATTTATCATCTGGATTATTTTGTTCTTGCCGTAGCTCAATTCTTCTCTCAGCACAGATGAGCTGAGGGATACGATCAGGGTTTCCCCTCTGAGCTGCACATCAGTTGTATAAGCTTCAATCGGTTTTCCCATCAGCCGATTCCATACTTCACGTATGCGTATCCTGTCAAAACCTTGCTCGAGGTGGTTTGCCCGAACAAAATCTTGTATCCCTTCACTGATAGAAATAAGGTTGCTTTGTTTTTTTGACATGTGGCTAAGGTAACAATTTGATTAAAGAAAAAAAGATTCTGGGGAATTAAATTTCTTCTTCCCGCAACAAATCAGGCCGTCTCTCTTTGGTATGCTGATAAGCTTGCTCATCGCGCCATTTTTCAATCTCGGGCAAGTTTCCGGATATCAATATTTCGGGTACTTTCCAGCCTTTGTATGCTGCCGGCCGGGTATAGACAGGAGGAGCCAATAATCCATCTTGAAAAGAATCGGTGAGGGCGGAGGTTTCGTTGTTGAGCACACCGGGAATCAGCCGGATGATGGCATCCGAAACCACGGCGGCTGGCAGCTCGCCACCGGAAAGCACATAATCGCCTATCGAAATTTCGTGTGTGATGTAGTGGTCACGGATGCGTTGGTCAACGCCTTTGTAATGTCCGCAAAGCAAAAGGATGTTTTCGCACATGGAAAGCCGGTTGGCAAGTTGCTGATTGAATCGTTCGCCGTCGGGAGTCATATAAATCACCTGGTCGTAGGAGCGTTCGGATTGGAGTTGAAGGATGCATTTTTCGATGGGTTCAATCATCAAAACCATGCCTGCACCGCCACCAAACTGGTAGTCATCCACCTGTTTGTGGGGTTTGTCCGAATAATCTCTCAGGTTGTGCAAATGGACTTCCACCTGGCCGGCATCGATGGCGCGTTTCAAGATAGAAGCTTCAAAAGGGCTTTTGAGCAATTCGGGCAAAACGGTGAGAATATCAATGCGCATGGGTTTAGATTCCGGTGTAATTGAATGGTGTGATTTGTTTCAACTCCGATTTGAGGTCTTCGGCTATGTCCAAAGAGTCGATGAATACTGCCAAACTTTCACGGGTCACTTTTTGATGTGTCCGTGTCAGGTTTTTCAATGCTTCGTAAGGATTTGGGTAGTGGTGTTTGCGGAGGATGGTTTGGATGGCTTCGGCGACCACGGCCCAATTTTCGTCGAGGTCTTGGCGGATTTTATCGGGATTTAAGACCAATTTTTCCAGCCCTTTTAGGGTCGATTCAAAAGCGATTTTGGTATGTGCCAAGGGCACGCCGAGGTTTCGGAGCACAGTGCTGTCTGTCAAATCTCGTTGTAGGCGGGAGATGGGCAACTTGGCTGAAAAATGTTCGAACAGCGCGTTGGCTATACCGAGGTTGCCTTCCGAATTTTCAAAATCGATGGGATTTACCTTGTGTGGCATCGCGCTAGAACCAATTTCACCGGCTTTAATTTTTTGTTTAAAATAATCCATGGAGATATAGGCCCAACAATCCCGGTCTAAATCGGTGAGGATGGTGTTGATGCGTTTTAGTGCATCACAGAAAGCGGCCAGATTGTCGTAAGGTTCTATTTGGGTAGTTGGAAAACTGTGTGTTAGTCCCAAAATATTTTCCACAAAACCGGTGCCGAATTCTTTCCAATCGACTTCAGGAAAAGCCACTTGGTGTGCATTGAAATTTCCGGTGGCACCGCCAAATTTTGCAGAGAAAGGTATTTGGATTAATAATTTTTTTTGGGATAACAGCCGTGTGGCGAAAACATCGATTTCCTTACCCAATCGGGTAGGAGAGGCAGGCTGTCCGTGTGTGCGGGCGAGCATCGGGATGTCTTTCCAATCGGAAGCAAAAGATTGAAGCCGGGAAATCAGCAAATCTAAATCGGGGAGATAAATTTTATGAAAAGCCTCTTTGAGCAATAGTGGAATGGCGGTGTTGTTGATGTCTTGTGAGGTCAGCCCGAAATGTATCCACTCTTTTTGGTGGGATAAGCCCAAAGTTTCAAATTTTTGTTTGATAAAATATTCCACGGCTTTCACATCGTGATTGGTGGTTTTTTCGATTTCTTTGACCACCAAGGCATCCTCTAAACTGAAATTGAGATAGATGTTTCGAAGTATGACAATTTCGGAGGGGGTTAATTTATTTTCAAAATAAGAAATATGGTTGATGAGATAAATAAAGTATTCAATTTCAATCAATATACGGTATTTGATTAGGGCCTTTTCAGAAAAAAAATCAGCCAACGAATGGGTTTTGACGTGATATCGGCCATCGACGGGTGAGACGGAAAGCAGGGGATGAAAATGTATCATAGGCATGGTTTAAAAAAACGGACTGCATCAAACAAGCCACAAAGATACTTTGAAATCGCGGTTTATTAAAATCTATAGAATCTAAAGAATATAAAAGATAAAAAAATTAAGATTTGATAAAAATTTAAAAGTGTATTAAACCCGGTCGGACGGAATTCGTCTAAAAATTATACTTTTACATTAATTTCACAAAACATTTTCCTTTATGAAAACATTCAAAAAAACCTTGATTGCCTTATTTGTTGTTTTGATTATCCTTCAATTTATCCGGCCTGAAAAAAATATGGCGCAAGGCGATTATGTGTCCACTTTTGTTTCGGAAACCCAACCTACACCCGAGGTAAAAACTATTTTGAAAACGGCTTGTTTTGATTGCCACAGCAACAACACGGTGTATCCGTGGTACGCCGAAATTGCACCGGTTTCGTATTGGTTAGCCGATCACATCGACGAGGGAAAGGAACATCTGAATTTTTCGGATTGGGTCAATTACGTACCCAAAAAGAAAGCACATAAATTGGAGGAATTGGTGGAGGAAGTTGAGAAGGGAGAGATGCCCTTGGAGTCTTATACATTTATTCACCAAAATGCCCGTTTGACAGCCGAGCAGACAGTCGCGTTAATCAGTTGGGCAAAAGGTGCACGAAGTGCTTACCCGGCTTCTGTGGAAAACAGAGGGGAAGAGGAAGAACATTGATAAACTTTTATTGAAAAATAGTTTCCCGCCGAGGTTATCCTTGTGCGGGATTTTTTTTGTTCACTACACGGTTCATTTCCGTCGCTAAACCAAACCGAACTAACCAAAAAGTCCCACCGAAGCAGGACTAAAGGTTTTCACCTACGGCATATAGCCTTATTGTGATAAGATTAAAGATTAGAATAAATCTTAACAATTCAAAAATAACAATTATTCCGAATAAATAATTATTTTTAGAGAATGTTTTTTTTTAAAATTTTATGTGATGACTAAAATATTAGGACTTGACTTGGGAACAAACAGCATCGGGTGGGCTGTGGTGGATGACAATGCCAATAAAATATTAGGTATGGGAAGCAGGATTTTTCCTGAGGGTGTAAAAGCTGAAACCATTGGGAAGGGCGACAAAGAAGAATCAAAAAATGCAGCAAGAAGAAATAGTAGGCAACAAAGAAGACAATTGTATAGAAAGCGTCTCCGAAAAATAAAACTCCTTAGAAATTTAATT
>Ga0100393_10002457_pt1 | contig 17903 bp, 18 predicted proteins | sample CryGeymeta201517_FD_81546 | JGI IMG/M metagenome (GOLD analysis project Ga0100393, IMG submission 81546) | Groundwater microbial communities from Crystal Geyser aquifers in Utah, USA - Crystal Geyser metaG 2015-17 | ecosystem: Environmental > Aquatic > Deep subsurface > Groundwater | place... | reverse complement strand
ATTTAGTCGAAGCGGAGGAAAAGCCCCGCCTCTTCCAGGAACTTTTCCGCGTCCTGAAAAATGGCGGCCGCGCCGTCATCTCCGACATCGTGGCCGACGAGCCCGTGCCGCCGCATCTCCAGGACGATCCCACGCTCTGGAGCGGCTGCATCTCCGGGGCAATGACCGAGCAGGGCTTTCTCAAAGCCTTCGAAGACGCCGGCTTCCACGGCGTCGAGCTGGTCAAGTTCGAGTCCGAGCCCTGGCAAACCGTCGAGGGCATTGAGTTCCGCTCCGTCACCGTGCAAGCCTGGAAGGGCAAGATCGGCCCCTGCTACGAAAAAGGCCAGGCCGTCATCTACCTCGGCCCCTACGCCGACGTCCGCGACGACGACGGCCACCGCTACTCCCGCGGCGAGCGCATGGCGGTTTGCGACAAGACCTTCCGGTTGCTACAGAGCGGCCCCTACGCCAGGGACTTCGCCTTTCTTCATCCCGCCGCACCCGGGCGCTTCGAAGACGACCAGCCCTTCCGCTGTCAGGCCGATGTGCGCCGACACCCGAGCGACACCAAAGCCGGAGCCGACACCCCCGCCCGCGTCGAAGTCAGCGAGTGCCGCGACGGACAATGCTGCTGACGCGTCCAGTAAATCATAATATCGGACAATTAGATTTGAGCGTGTAAAGAAAGCAAAGTTATGAAAACTCTTTGCTCGCTTTAGGCCCAAAGAGCCTTTCTCCTCGAAGTGTGCCCGCTTATGTCGATCACGACGGCCTTGAGCGGCTGCCTTACGGTGAAGCCGATACTCGAGCTAAATTGATAGACCCTGCCCTCCACGAAAGGGGCTGGACGGAAGACCATATCCGCAGGGAAGAGACTGCCGGTGGCATCGAAATCATTGAAGGCGAGGCACATCGGGCTTCGCGGGGGCGAGTCGATTACACGCTCCGCCTGCGCATTAGTAAAACAGCCCAGCCGCTGGCCGTCGCCTATATCGAGGCCAAGGCGGAAAATAAACCGCCGACCCAAGGGCTGGAACAGGTCAAGGGCTATCAGGCGGCCGCAAAACGCTTAAACGTCCCCTTCGTCTATTCGACCAACGGGCACCTCTTTGTTGAATATGATCATTTCACCGGGCACACCAGCGAGCCCAAGCCGCTCTCCGCATTTCCTTCCAACGACGAACTGCGGAGACGCTTCGAGCATCATAAGGGTTTCGACCTGGAGTCCGAAAGCGCACGGCCCCTACTCATCCCTTATCCCGGCGGTGAGGCCAACCGACGCTACTATCAGGATGCCACCATCCGGGCGACCTTTGAGAAGCTGGCACGTCCCGGCGAAAACCGTGCGCTCCTTTCCCTGGCTACCGGCGCGGGCAAGACCTTTATCGCGGTCAACCTGCTCAAGCGGATTGCTGATGCCGGACAGTTGAAGCGGGCGCTCTTCGTCTGTGACCGGGATGAACTGCGCACCCAGGCTCTCGCGGCCTTCTCGAATGTTTTCGGATCGGACGTGGCCGAGGTCTTTGCCGATGCTGACGGCAAAAACAATGCCCGCAACGCCCGCATCCATGTGGCAACCTACCAGACGCTGGACGCCCAGAAGAACCAAGGTGCCCGCAACTTCTTTTTTAAGCACTACGAGGACCGGAATCTTTTCAGCCATATCATCATCGACGAGTGCCACCGCTCGGCCTGGGGCGAGTGGAAGTTTTTCCTGGAGCATAACCCGGACGCCGTCCAGATCGGCCTGACCGCAACGCCCCGCGAGCTGAAGCCAGCCAAGCGCAAGCTAGGCGAATACAAAACGGATCCACTGGATGCGGACGAGCGCATCCTGCGTGACAATATCCAGCACTTCGGCGAACCGGTCTATGAATACACCTTGGCGCAGGGCATCGAGGACGGCTACCTCGCCCCGCCGGAAATCTTCACCTTCGATCTTTTCCACGACGGCAAGGAAACACCCGAACGGGAAGACCGGATCGAACGGGAGGAGTTGAAGTCGAAGAAGCTGACCCTCTCCACCACCGGACAGATCGCCCCTGTCGAAGCGGTGGAGGACAGCTACGGCCCGACCAAGCTGGACGAGCGCCTCATGCTGCCGGAACGGGTTCAGGCCCTGAGCCGCAACTTCTTCGAACAGCTCATCGCTCACGGCGACACCCCCGAGCAAAAGACCATTCTCTTCTGCGCCAGCGACGCTCACGCCGATGCCATCGCCCAGGAACTCGGGAACCTCTATCAGGCTTGGTGCGCGGCCAACGGGAAGGATGCTAAGGCCTTTTTCGCCTTCAAGTGCACCGCCAAGAGCAACGGCGGCGACCATGTGGCCGACCTGCGCGGTTCCGCCTCCTCGCACTTTATCGCCTGCACCGTCGAGTTACTCACGACCGGGGTTGACGTGCCCTGCCTGCGCAACATCGGTTTCATGCAATACCTGCGCTCGCCCATCGTCTTTTACCAGATGCTGGGCCGCGGCACCCGGATCGATCCGGACACGGAGAAGCTCATGTTCCGCGTTTACGACTATACCGAAGCGACCGGCCTGCTCGGGCAGGGCTTCCTCACCCAGCACCGGGGCAGCAAGAAACGGCGCAAGCAAGGCCCGCCACCCAAGCCGCCGATTTCAGCCGAGGGCGTGCAGATCGAGATTAAGGACACCGGCCGCTACCTCACCGCCGTGATCGATGGCCAACACCGGCGCATCACCGTCGAGGAATACCGCGAGCGGGTGGCCGGACGCCTAGTCCAGGCAGCCGCCGATGTGCTCGCCTTCCGCACCCTCTGGATCACCCCGCAGGAGCGCCGGGCGCTGATCGACGGCTTGGTGCGCAGCGGCTTCTCCCCCAAAGCCCTCCAGATCGCGGAGGAGGCAGAGGACTGCGACCTCTTCGACGTGCTCGGCGAGGTGGGCTATGGCCTTAACCGTCTCTCCCGTGCCAACCGCGCCTTCGCCTTCAGCTACAAGCAACGCGACTGGCTCAGAGCCATGCCCGCTGACACCGCCGCGACCATCCGCGCCATCACCAACCAGTTTGCCCGGGCTGGCACCGAAGCCCTCGAAAGCCAGTATATTTTCCAAACCGACGAAGTGCGGCAGGCCGGCGGCATCCCCGCCCTCAAAGCCTTTGACGATCCGACGCGATTGCTGGTGAATACCAAGGAGAGGATTTTTGCGGCATGAGGAGTCTACCGATAAATCAGGTTTGTCGAATTGTTTCAGGAACAACACCGTCGACCTCAGAGCAAAGGTATTGGGGTGGAAATATTGTATGGATTACCCCTACTGATCTCGGGAAATTAGCCAGCTATCATATAACTGATTCTATCCGGAGAATAACTTCTGAAGGCCGAAGCGCGGCTAATTTAGAAATTATCCCACCAGGCAGCGTGGTGATGTCCTCTCGTGCGCCTATTGGCCACTTAGCAATCACCGACACCGAAATATGCACCAATCAAGGCTGCAAGTCTTTTGTGCCAGGCGAATCCGTGGACAGCCTCTATCTCTATTTCTTATTGAAGAGCCGAGTTGATGAAATTCGCGCATTAGGCTCAGGCACCACTTTTACCGAGGTTTCAAAAAGCCGACTGGAGCAAATCATCATCGACCTCCCCGACCTCCCCACCCAGCGCCGCATCGCGGCCCGGCTGAAGGCGCAACTGGCCGAAGTCGATGCCGCCCGCAAGGCGGCGGAGGCGTCGAGGGCGGATGCGGATAAATTACTGGATCATTACCTACGGGAAAGCTTTGAGAGGATCGTTCCACTCTCTACGAATCCGCTCAACCCGGTCACACCCAAAGGCTGGCGATGGGCACCACTGATGGAGCTGGCTCGACTCGAAAGCGGCCACACCCCCAGTCGCCGTCATCCCGAGTATTGGGAAAACGGTGACATTCCTTGGCTGGCTCTGCCGGATATTCGGGCTTTGGATTGTCAGGTTGCGATGCAGACGGGCGAACAGACGAATCGGCTGGGCATCGCCAATTCCTCCGCACGAATACTCCCGCCGGATACTGTCGCACTCTCCAGAACCGCTTCCGTAGGCTTCGTCACAATTTTTGGGCGTGAAATGGCGACGAGTCAGGATTTCGTAAATTGGATCTGTGGTCATCAAATAATCCCAAGATTTCTCATGTGGCTGCTTCGTGGCGCCCGAAAATTCATTCGATCAGTCTCGACGGGTGCGATCCACCAGACCGTATATATGGATGTCGTGCATAACTTCCACGTTTGCCTGCCACCCGTCGAAAAACAGCTTCAAATCACCGAAAAAATCGATGCGGTGCAAAAGGAGCTTCAGGCACTTTCAAGGACACAGTCCGATCAACTCGAAGCCCTCAACCGCCTGCCTGCCGCTTACCTGCGCGAGGCGTTTACATCGAAATGAACCGGACCACGCCACAGCAGATTGATCTATGGCGGCAGGCTCCTTCGGAGACACAGCGGCTTGAATTTAAGGAGGCGAAACAACAATTCGATTTTGATCGACTGGCGAAGTATTGCATTGCCCTGGCCAATGAGGGAGGCGGGCATTTGGTTCTGGGGGTAGCAGACACGCCGCCACGTCGCATTGTCGGATCGCATGCCTTCCCCAACCCTGTCGGCACGGCGGAGAAACTGTTTCAACGTATCGGTTTCCGGGTGGAGGTCGAAGCTGTGGAGCATCCGGCCGGTCGCATCGTGGTGTTTCACATCCCCTCCCGCCCGACCGGGACGGCGTATCACCTTGACGGCACCTACCTGATGCGTTCCGGCAGCCATCTCGTTCCCATGTCCGAAGATCGCTTGCGCCGGATCTTTGCCGAAGGCGAACCGGACTGGCTGGAGGAGGCCAGCCGCAGCGGTCTCAGCGGACAGGAGGTCGTTGAATTACTCGACACCCAGACATTCTTCGAACTTTTGAAGCTGCCCTATCCGTCAGATCGGCAAGGCGTTCTCGACCGGCTCGCCCAGGAACGCCTGATTTCCGACATGCCGGAAGGCTGGCGTTTGAGCCGTTTGGGGGCACTCCTGCTGGCGAGGCGTATCGCCGATTTTCCTGATATTTCAAGGAAAGCGCCGCGGGTAATCGTTTATGAGGGAGATAATAAGTTAATTACCCGCATTGATCAGGCCAGTATTAAGGGCTATGCCGTTGGTTTCGAAAGCTTGATTGAGTTCATCATGAACCAATTACCTCAGAATGAAGTAGTGCAGCGGGCGATCAGGGAAGAGATTCAGTTGCTCCCGCAGGTGGTCATCCGTGAGTTGGTGGCCAACGCTCTGATCCATCAGGAGTTCCAGGAGCGTGGCACCTCCGTAACAGTAGAAATCTATCAGAACCGGGTGGTAATCTCAAATCCCGGAAACTCAATTGTCCCGCTGGATCGCCTGATCGACGGCTACCAGTCACGCAATGAACGACTCGCCGACTTGATGCGCCGCTTTGGCATCTGCGAAGAAAAAGGCAGTGGTATCGACCGGGTTATTGACGCCGCCGAGGTATTCCAACTGCCTGCACCCGATTTCCGTGGGGATTTAAACCGGGTCAATGTCACGATCCATGGCCCTATGCGTTTCGACGAGATGGACCGGGACGACCGGATTAGAGCTTGTTTCCAGCACTGTGCGCTGAAATGGGTCATGTCCTCGCACATGACCAATACATCCCTGCGTGAACGATTTCGCCTTCCCGCTTCACGCCGGGAGGCCATTTCACAAATCATTGCCGCCACGATTGCCACCGGCCAGATCAAGCCGGACGAGAGTGTCGGGGGTTCGAGAAAGTATGCCCGCTACCTGCCATTCTGGGCCTGATTCTTATTTGTCAAACAACCATGCCCCTGAAGACTATTTTACCTAAGCTGCTGAAATTCAAAACTTTCTTATTTAAGCTTAATGTCGAAAAATGCTCTTCCGGTCCGTCGCAGGAGTGGGCATTGCCCCCACATTTCAACAAGCAGAAAGAAAGTCGCTGATGAACTGGTCGCTCGACTATTTCCACAATCTGAATTAGAATTCTAAATTAAACCTATGAACACATCACCCTGCACAGGCTATTACAGTGTCATTCAGTTCTGTCCCGACCGGTCCCGGATGGAGGCGGCCAATATCGGCGTCCTCCTCTTCGCTGAGTCGCTTGATTTCTTGGACATCCGGCTGGTTTCGGGGAACGACCGTATTCGGCGCTTTTTTGGCAACGACTTCGACCTTGACCTTCCCTCTATCAATGCCGCTAAAAAAATGCTGGAGCATCGCTTTGAAGTCGAGCGTCGGGAGCTGGGCCAGAAGGCGGAGCTTGAGCTGTTTCTCAGGCGCTTCGCCAATGAAATTGTTTTTACCCCCCTGCGCCCCGTCCGGGTCGAGAATCCAACGGTCGAACTTGCCCAACTCTTCGAAGAACTCGTCGGAAGTCGCGTGCGGCGCGATCCGGTGGTTAAAGCGATTGAGCGTCACCCGGCAATTCGGCAGCGTTTCGAACAGCCTGACATTGCGTCTAAATTACAGCGAAACGTTACCACGCAGATACCCGTCCTAGGAGATGAGTTAAAGGCCGATTACGGCTATCAGAATGGCCGCTTCAATCTGATTCAGATTAAAGAATTCATGCAGCAGCAATCAGGGGCATTGATGCGCGAGGCTAAGAGCATCGCGGCGGACGGCCACCTGATCTACAAACATCCAGACCACAGACGCCAAGAGCAGCAGTTGGTTATCGTGGCCTGTTTTTCCGAGTCAGCACTGGAGCACAGAGATCGGATCGCCAACCTCATGGCTGAACACGACGTCCAGTTCTTCCCTGAAACGGAAGTGGATCGTCTGGCCAATATCATTCTCACCACAGCCCACTGAGTTCACTATTTTGGCCAAAAAGAAAACCATCTCTGCGAGCGGTAAATCCCGTTCGATCAACGGGCAGGCTGCAATGGATCGTGTGGTGCTGCGCATCTGCGACGTCATGCGCCGTTCCAACTGTGCGGGCGCACTGCAATATGTTCCGGAGCTTACCTGGCTAATGTTTCTGCGCATCCTCGACGAGCGCGAGGAGCAGGAAGCCGAAGCAGCCAAGATCGTCGGCGCGGATTTCCGCTTCTCCATGTCGAAGCCCTACCGCTGGCAGGACTGGGCCGCCCCTGAGGCACCTGAACGGGTCAAGCGCATGGAACAGACCTCGGGGAAGTTCTTCGACTTTGTTAATGGCGAGCTAATCCCCCACCTCAAAAAGCTCAAGGACCAACCAAACGCCACACCGCGCCAGAAGGTCATCAGCGAGATCATGTCCGGTGTGGACCGCACCCGCGTCGACACCGAACGCAATCTTTGCGACGTGCTGGACAAAGTCGATGAAATCAACTCCAGCGCGGTCGATGCCACCCACGTCTTCACGCTCTCCCAAGTGTATGAGGGGCTCCTGCTCAAAATGGGCGAAAAAGGTAATGACGGCGGGCAGTTCTTTACCCCGCGTGAAGTTATCAGGGCAATGGTGGAAGTCCTCAACCCGAAAGTCGGTCAGACAGTTTACGATCCCTGCTGCGGAACAGGCGGCTTCCTCGCACAAGCCTTCGAATGGATGCACGCCCAGCTCGGCCCACAGGCGACCGGCGACCAGATCAACACACTGAAGCATCGCACCTTCTATGGCCGGGAGAAGGAGAACCTGATCTATCCGATTGCTTTGGCGAACCTCATCCTTCACGGTATCGACGAGCCCCACCTCTGGCATGGCAACACGCTGACGCAATCCGCTATTTACGCAGGCCTCTACGAGCAAGCTCCCAGTCAATTCGACGTCATTCTAACCAACCCGCCTTTCGGAGGCAAGGAGGGCAAAGACGCGCAAACCCGCTTCCCTTTCAAATGCCGTGCCACACAATTGCTCTTCTTGCAGGATGTCATGGCTTCGCTCAAGAACGGCGGCAACTGCGGCATCGTGCTCGACGAGGGTGTTCTATTCCAGACGAATCAGGATGCCTTTGTGAAGACGAAGCGTCGTCTGCTCGATACCTGCAACCTTTGGTGCATCGTCAGTCTCCCGCCCGGCCTCTTTACTGCGGCAGGTGCCGGGGTAAAGACCAACCTTCTCTTTTTCACTAAGGGTCAGGCCACCGAGAAAATATGGTACTACGATCTGGCGGACGTGAAGGTTGGAAAAAAGAAGCCCTTTACCCGAGCCAACCTTGAAGGTTTCTTTGAGTGCTTGCCGGATCGCAAAGACAGTGAGCGAAGTTGGACACTCGATATCGCCTCGATTCGCAAGCAAGCGCAGGAGGAAGCCGCCAAGGTTCGGGCCACATCAGCCAAGCCCAAAGAAAATCTCGCCCACCTCAAAGAGGACCTGTCGAAGCTCAAGAAGTCGAAGGCATCAAAAGAAGAGCTTGATGTCGCTAAAGTCGCAATTCGCGAGAAGGAAAAAGAGATCAAGGCCATCGAGAACCGAGCCCAGACCATCGAGGACGCCGCGTTCGACCTGAAGGCTGTCAACCCGAACAGCAAGGTCGAGGAAGACGCACGAAGTTCCGGGGAATTGATTGAGTTTATCGAAACCAGCTCGGTGGAAATCGGAGAAATCATGCGTCGCCTCAAACGAATCTCATGATGAGAATGGAGGTCTAATGAATCCTCCCGCGTCGAAGTCAGCGAGTGCCGCGACGGACAATGCTGCTGACAATCGCCAAAAAATCGCTCAGGCTTTGCCGAACCACGCCTCTCCGTTGAAAGCGCCGGGCAGAGCTTATCAGCACCTGGGGCAACAAGATCGTGCGCCCGGATCCACGCAGTCGCTGCGAGAAATCCAGGTCTTCATACCGGGCCTCTTCATCGAACCCGCCCAGCGCCTCAAAGACCTCGCGCCGCACAAATAGGCCCTGATCGCCGAGAAAGATTCCGAGCGCAAGGCCGCGCCAGTCGGCCAGCCAACAAGTAAATTGCAGGAAACGCGACGTTGAATCAAACCGCCGTGTAAATGCGCCGCCCACCGCGCCATGGAACACAGCTTCTTCAATGGCTTCGAGCGCATCGAGCGGCGGCTGCGAATCGGCATGCAGGAAAAGGAGGATATCACCCTCAGCACTGGCTGCGCCGTGATTCATCTGGCTGGCCCGATCCGCTCGCTCGGCGCGAGTCCAGATGACGCCGCACCGTTCGGCGAGAGCCTGACCCGCCGCATCGGGTTCACCGAAGACAACCTGAATCCGCTCCGATAGATCGCGCTCAGCCGATACCTCCAAAAGTTGCTTCAGCGCAGCGTTATCCCGAAAGACCGGGACGATCACATCGACACGCATACTCAGTTTGGGTCGTTGGCCCTAGGAATCCTTCGACCAGGCCTTCTCTTGGAAAGCCTCGTCGAGCGGCGTGTTCGCCAGGTGGTTGGTATAATTGCTCAGCGTTTTCAGGGCGAGGATGGTAATGACGTCGAGCACGGCCCGCTGGTCGAAGCCGGCATCAAGAAAGGCCGACTGTTCGTCCTCCGGCACCCAGCCACGGTGTTCTAACAAAGCTTGAGTGAATCGCACCAGCGCCTTGGCCTTGGCGTCGTCCGGCTCGCGCCCGTCGCGGAGCGCCTCGACGATGTCGGCGGGGACCTTGGCCATTTTTTCCGCCACCGTGCTGTGCGCGGCCATGCAGTAATCGCAGCCGTTGAACTCGCTCGTCGCCAGCATCACGATCTGCTGTTCCTGAGCATCCAGCCCGGCATCTTCATCGAGAATGCCGCTCAAAGTCGTGTAGGCTTTGAGCGCCGCAGGCGATTCGGCCATCACCCCGAACAGGTTCAGCGCGAAGCCGTATTTCTTTTCGGCTTGTTCCAGCAGCGGCTTTGAAGCTGCGGGTGCAGTATCTTTATCGTGTAATTTGAATTCCATAGATAAATTAAGACGACTGGGCTCACCTTTTATTCCGAAAGCAGATTGTAGCGGGCTGCATAGGGTAGAACCGCTACATTTTTCCCGTAAATGCCTTGACGCAACAATGACCCCACACAATATTCAGATTCTTGAATATTAAAAAACAGTATTATGGTTCTGACCAAAAAATCAAGAACCCGACCCGACAGGACTGATTTTAAATCTGCTGCGACACGGTTGAAGCTATTGGGGCATCCCATACGCCTTGCGCTGTTGACTAAACTAGCCGAGAGTCCCAAGTGCGTCAGCGATATTCGCGACCTGCTGGATATCCCACAGGCAAATGTCTCGCAACATCTGGCGGCCTTGCGCGAAGCGGATATCGTGGCCTGCCATGAACAAGGCAACGTGCGTTGTTACTATTTGCTTTGTCCAGAACTGGTGCGTGATGTCTTGCATTTCGCCCGGCAGCAATACCTCATTGTCCGACAGACGCCGGAACAAGTCCGGAACTCAGCGGGCGCCCGGGAAACTTTGTCGGAAAAGATTGTGCAAAACACAAAATCGAAAGCTTCATGAAAGCCCGAGAGAGCGGCATGCCCGACGAAGCGACCTGGAAGACCTTCTTCCATCCCGAAGAAGCTTTGGCCGCGCTCGGACTGGATCCCGAAACACGCCTGGCGGTCGAATTCGGCTGCGGTTACGGCACCTTTACCCTGGAAGCCGCCCGCATCATCCGTGGCATGGTGCTGGGCTTCGACATCGAAAGCGGGCTGGTCGACCTTTGCCGACAGAAATCAGCGCAATCAGGCTTGGCCAACGCCCGTTTCGAACGAAGGGATTTTGTCGCTGATGGGACGGGGCTGGCCGACCATACGGCCGACTACGTCATGCTCTTCAACATCCTCCACGCCGAGGATCCGCAAATTCTCTTGCGCGAGGCCCGGCGCATCCTTGCTCCCGGCGGGACTTTGGCCGTGATGCACTGGAATTACGACCCGCAAACCCCGCGCGGCCCCTCGATGGACATCCGACCGCGCCCGGAGGATTGCCGACGCTGGGTCAAAGACGCGGGCTTCACGGAAATCGGCCCCAACATACATCTGCCGCCGTGGCACTACGGCTTCACGGCGAAAGCCAAACAAATAAACTGAACGCCAGGATTATGAAACCCGGAATTATCATTACTCAAACCGACCCTGAAACGGTCTTCAATGCCCTGCGACTGGCGCAATACAGTCTTCGCCAAGGCGACAAAGTTCGGATATTTCTTTCGGGACGTGGCGTCGAAATGGACGAAATCGAAGATCCCAAATTCGGCGTGAAACAGATCGCACAAGAGCTACTCGATGAAGGTGCGAGCTTCGACGCCTGCGGCACTTGCTTGAAGTTAAGACAATCGGACGGCTCGGAACTTTGTCCGCTGTCCACCCTGAAAGATCATTACGAAATCATTCGGGACTCCGACAAGATCATCACGGTTTAAACTGCGGATCCCATCCTGATGGACTATTGCCACAACTACAAAATCCCATTCGACTCAGACAAGCTCCAGGAAGAACCCCACGACTGGTGGATGCATCAGTTTGGAGAGAATCTACAACATGGCCCGAGACAAAACTTAGGACACGAGTTCAATCCAGCGCACCCAACTCGGCGGACTCCGCCGTCCGCCCGGGGCGCTCGAATTCGAAAACCGGGCGGAAAGAGATTTGTCCGTCGGCGGTTTCCAGGATCGGGTAAACGAGAAAATTGAAGGATTGCCCGGCCTGCATTCCGTCGAAAACGAGGTCGCGGCCCCGGCTAAGTTCAAAACGGTTGGCGGGCTTTTTGCCAAAATAATAGTCGGCCAGTTTGTCGTATTTATCGGCCTCGCTGATATCGACCGGCCACCACTGCCCATCGGCGTAAAATTCCGCCCAACAATGATAGCCGTCGACGCCGCCTTCATTGCGCTCGGAGGGAATGGCGGCACCAATAATGAAACGTGCCGGGATCTCCACGGCGCGGCACAGCGCGATGAAATACGCATGAAAGTCGGAGCAGTTCCCACTGCGGGCATCGCAGGCGTAGACCGCGTTGCCTTCGCCCCAGCCGTCGCCGTAGCGGGCATAGCGCATCGTTTCCAGCGTATGTTTATAGAGTTCACGGGCACGCATCAAATCGTCGTTAGCTGAACTCTCCGCCAGCGCCTCCTGCGCGAGCTTGACGAAGGCTGGATCGGCCGGCACGAGGGATTCTGCCGCCAGATGCCGTTCGGGGGATTCGTCCGGGTGCTTGGCATAGGGACCGCTCTCGACACGCTCCACCTGGTAGCGAATCTCCACGGATTGACCGCTTTGTTCGGGGCCGACTCGCATGGACAGTGCGGCGTTTTCGCCGGAGCGGTCCTCCACCAGCTCCCAGGCGGTGGGGGTTTCCAGCCGGGCCACGCGGACTTTTTGAAAGGCGTCGGACTGCGCCAGCGGGACCCAAAGCTGCGCCGCTGCGTCCAGTTCTGGAATCTCAAAACGATAGGTGAATTCGAAATGGTCCTGCCCCCGGACCACGCCGAGCAGTTGGTCCTCGGCCCTCTCCATGGCCACGCGCCCCCATGTGCCGTCTTCGGCTTGTTCCCAAGCGTAGAGGGGCTGCCCGTCCAGCTTATGGACGTGGGTCTGCGTCACCTTCAACGCGTCGGGTCGATCACCAGCCATGAAAAAGTCGATGTCATAGACCGTGCCGTCGGCCTCCACCAGATCGACGCAGGCGAACTGCACGCCGTCGCCAAGGTCGGCCAGATATTCCATATGCACCCGGATCAACTTCAGTTCGAGTGACTCACCCTCGTGCTCGACCACGAAACGACCCGCTTCGTGACGGGCCGACTCGGCCTTGATGTGCGCTTTAATTTGCGCGGCAATGTCCTGGATGCTGATTGCCTGGCCGGAGCCGGATTCATTGGCATAGGCGCTTTGCGTCGAGTTTGTTTCCGCGATCAGGGTCTGGAGCACGAACCCACAGAAAACGAGGATCTTTGTAAATGATGGACGCATCAGCGAGGTGTTGGCGGGTTCGAAGGGCATCAGCGGGGATGCTCGGACTTTTCTTTCGATTTCGACGGGTGTTCCGATTTAGACGGATGCTCGGACTTGGCAGGATGTTCCGATTTCGAAGGGTGCTCCGGCTTGGATGGGTGCTCCGGCATCATCTCTTTACCGGCGTCGGCCTTTGCCCGGCCAATGGCCGAATGCAGCGTCGCTTTGATTTTTTGAACGCTCATGTCCGACTTTATTTTACCGACTTTGCGTTTGTCGTCGGCGTCGAGCAAAAGGATATACCCGGTCTTGCCATCATTCGCTTTCAGGATATCCGAAACACCGAGCTGCGCCGCCAGTTTCCTGGCCTCCGCAGTGGTGCTTTCGTCCGTCAAGTCCATTTGCTTGAAGTGGATGGGTTGGCCGCTCAAGGATTCGCGGACTTCACTCATTTTCGGGGCCAACACTTTACAGGAACCGCACCAATCGGCGTGAAAAGCCAGGGCCAGCACCTCCGCTTTGGCGTGCTCGGCTTTCGCCGACTTGGAAGGATGCTCCGCCTTAGGGTGCTCTGCCTTGGCGGGATGCTCCTTTTTGGCAGGATGCTCTTTTTTCGAAGGGTGTTCGGCCAGTGAAAAATTCAGCCCGAAAAACAAGCTGATGAGAACAAGGTAGGCGAGGGTATGTTTCTTCATGATAGAATCTGTTTTGGTTTATCTTGGATACTGGTAGTGAAGTGGCGCAAGCGCCGCGACAAGAACTTGAGACTCGCAAGTGAGCATCTATTCCCGTAAATCACAAGTCAGTGGATGAATTAGACCTCTATAAACCCGCCCTCATCGCGCTGGTGCTGGCCCTGCTCTGGACACTCGAAACGATCGTGCCGGAATTCGTCGAGCGGCGGGGGCGCACCAGCCACAACGCCCACAACCTCGCACTGGGACTGCTCAACGCGGGGCTGCTCTCCCTGGGCTTCGCCGCCCTGCTCGTGGCCGTCGGGCAGTGGGCGGCCGGTGCCGGATTCGGCCTGCTGCACTGGATCGACGCGCCCACATGGATCGAATGGACGGCGGCCATCCTGCTCTTCGATCTCTGGATGTATCTCTGGCACCGGGCCAACCACAAGATTCCCTTCCTCTGGCGCTTCCACAGCGTCCACCACTCCGACGCCGAGATGGACGCCAGTTCGACGGGATGTTGCGCTCTCCCTTCCGCAAGACCGCGAAGAAAAAGTCCGAGGGCAGTGAAAGAGATGTCACACCCGAGCGAAAATAGCCTAATTTCTCTTTACGTGGACCGGTTATATTGAAGCCCTGACCCCGACACGCCGCGTACGTCGAGGGCACCTTAGCGCTTGCGGATCACCCCGATTTCAACGGAGATATCGCAACTGTTTACACCCATCCGCTCAGCATGGGCAGTTCTTCAAATGCCCATTACAGCGGCAACGCCAAGACCTACATGAATGTTGGCTTAGCAATGGGTGAAGCCATGGTTAAACTACTGGAATAGCTCTAATCGCTCAAGCAACTCCCTTTCCTTTCCCCGACTATAATTGTATCGCAAACTCACCCTGGCTGGCCAACTTGGGATCGAAAAATTATTCAAGAACGGGTTTTGAGGATCGCTTGCCCCCGCATAAATAATGCAATTTTAGAGTTGCACTCTTTTATTGCATAAATAATTACTTGGACATGCTTATTGCCCGAGACATTGAAGGTGAACTCAGAACACTACTGGGAGAATATCCAGTAGTCACTATCCTCGGGCCACGGCAAGCCGGGAAGACAACGCTGGCGAAAACTGCACTGAAGGACTTCGCCTACTCGAATTTGGAAGATCCCGAAACGCGTGAAATCGCCCGCAATGACCCGAAGGCCTATCTCGCACGATTTTCCGATAGAGCCATCATCGACGAGATTCAGCGTGTTCCAGAGCTACTGAGCTACATCCAAGTCGAAGTCGACGCGACATCCGCCAATGGGCGATTCGTCTTGACCGGCTCCCATCAACTCGGTCTACGGGAGGCTGTTTCGCAATCGCTGGCCGGCCGCACGGCTATCCTCAACCTCCTCCCTTTCTCCATCCATGAACTGAGAAACGGCAAAATCGAATTCGAGCGATTCGAGGATTATTGCTTCAACGGGTTCCTGCCACGGATCTACGAGCAAAAGCAACGCCCCACCACGGCCTACGCGAACTATTACCAAAACTATGTCGAGCGCGACGTACGCCAATTAATCCAACTCAAGGATGTCAACCTATTCGAGAAAACGCTCAAGTTGCTGGCGGGAAGAGCCGGACAAATCTTCGATTACAGCTCGTTGGCTAACGACGTGGGCGTGGATGCGACGACCATTCGACACTGGATCTCCATTCTGGAAGCTTCGTTTCTTCTCTTCAAGCTGCCTCCCTACTTCGAAAATTTTGGGAAACGAATTATCAAAAGCCCGAAATATTATTTCACGGACGTCGGCCTGCTCTGCTACCTGCTAGGCATCCGGGAACCCGAACAGATCACCCGCGATCCGTTAGTCGGTCAAATATTCGAGAATCTGGTGGTCATTGAATGCCTGAAGAACCGCTACAACCAAGGCCGGATGGCCGACCTCTACTACTTCAGGGACAGCAACGGCAACGAAGTCGACCTTTTAATCCAGGCGGGAAGAGAACTCCATACGGTCGAAATCAAGTCGGCGGCCACCTTCAAGATGGATCGACTCAAAGGCATCCAACGATTCAAGAAACTAAGCAAGCAAGTCGCCTCCAGCCATCTGGTATATGCAGGCAAAACGCTCACGCTCAGTGACGCGACCCAGGCCATCCACTACAAGGAAATCGCATCCATCGCTTAGGACATAAATTCTTCCCACGCGTAATATCCCTTATGGGGGCTTCTGAAAACCTACCCCTGAGCAGCTACCGCTGACTCAGGGGCAGCTTTTCAGTTATTGTGGATTTTTCCTCAGAATCGACATTTTTATCAAATCTAATCTTTACAGCGTTGGCCATATTGGTAGGTTTTGCCCATGAGATACCGCGACCCGAAGAAAGAAAGTGACTTGTTCAGCATGATCGATCACCAGCAGTCGGTGCTGAAGGCCGTCAAAGGCATCAACAAGCTCAATGCCGTGATCGACTGGGAGTTGTTCCGCGAGGATTTGGAGTCGATCCTCGGCTACGACCACCGGGACCCGAAGCGGGGCGGACGCCCACCTTTCGACGCGGTGCTCATGCTCAAGGTGCTGGTTTTGCAAAAGTATTACGGTCTCAGCGACGAGGAGACGGAGTTCCAGATCATGGACCGCTTCAGCTTCCTTCAGTTTCTGGGTCTTCAAGCCGGCGACGACGTGCCGGACGCGCGCACGATCTGGGACTTCAAGCAGCTGTTGGAGCAGGACGGGCGCGATGGCAGCCGCCGTCTGTTCGAGCGCTTCGGGCGGCAGTTACAGGCCGAAGGCATGCTGGCCCGGGAGGGCAGCATCGTGGATGCGAGCTTTGTGGCGGCCCCGCGCCAGCGCAACAGCCGCGAGCAGAACGCACGGATCAAAAAGGGTGAACGCCCCGAAGGCTTCGAAGCGGACACGCCGAAGGGGCGGCAGAAGGATTGCGATGCGCGGTGGACAAAGAAAAACAACGAAACGCACTACGGCTATAAAAACCACGCGAAGGTGGATGCGAAGAGCAAATTGATCGGCGGCTACGCCATCACTGCGGCGAGTGTGCATGACAGTAAAGTGCTCGAAGAGTTAGTGGACGAAAGCGACGAGGCGATCTTTGCCGATAGTGCCTATCAGTCCGAGGCAAGCGAGGCTTACCTGCACTCCAGGGATTGCCAGAACTTCATTCTGTTTAAAGCCCGGCGGGGTCAACCGCTCAGCGAAGAGGAGCAAGCAACCAACAAGCTCAGGAGCCGCATCCGGGTGCGCTGCGAACATGTCTTCGGGCGAATGACCCAGATGGCGATGGATCGGTTACGAACCATTGGCCTGCTCTGGGCCGAGCAGCACAATGGACTCTGCAATCTTGTTTACAATATGGACCGCTATGCCTTCCTATGCCGATGAGAGGCCAAAAGGCCGCCAAAAGCGGCCAAAACGCCAATATCGGGCATCCGAAGATGAATAAAAGCTGTCCCCAGTAAATAATACCTAACCTTATTCCAGTAATTTAACTGAAAAGCGGTTTTTGAGTCGCCTCCGGCGCTCAAAAGGCGTTTTCAGAAGTCCCCTTATGTCTAATCGGAAGTTAGATTGTTGTTTCTTATTTTCGTAAGTCATTGGCAAGCAGAACAGATCCAAAGTTTGAAGGGTACAGGCTGCGTGACTGAATGGGGCCGAAAAAAACAAAGCCGCCAGCGTGATCAATTTGAATCGGGATTTAAAAGCAGGATGGATTTCCATGATTAATGTGGATTGATAAAGATCGGACAGGAATTTAATTTCCGAAATTAGTTTGGCGATATTTTTCCCGAATTAGCGTAGCCGGTTTTGAAACTCTCGCGGAAAAGAACGATGGAATCGACCCTCAGTTTCGATGAGCGGAGAGTTTCAAACCGACGACCTGCATCCCCCATGCCGGAATTTCCAGGTCCATAGTGCCTGCGGAGCGATTCACCGCCGAGGCCGGGCCTGGCAGCATACTTTCGTCGACCCACTCCATGTCCCCATCCAGTTTGGAAAGATCGAGGCTCAGTCGGCCGCTGCCCGCCTGTGGGGACTGGTTGAGGACGATAACAAACAGCGTGGTTTTATCCTCTGACAGGGCTGTCATCCATTCCATGTCGGGGTTGTCGCAAGCCATCATGCCTTGGCGGAAGATCAGCTCGGCCTCATGCCCGTAAATCTTGCCGGGCGCGAAGCCGTAGCTGCGGTGCGGGCCGACCTTCGGGGTCATGAAGCCGGCGGGGAAGGACACCTCACCGGCGGAGCGCAGGTGGGCCTCGGCCAACAGATAATCGGTGATCCATCCGATCTGCCAGAAGGCGTGCCAGGGGAATTTGCCGGTATCGCGTTGAACATGCGGCAGCGAATCCCAGTAGTAAATACTGATGCCGTTTTCGGGATCGACGAAGGCCT
>Ga0100393_10002412_pt1 | contig 18049 bp, 16 predicted proteins | sample CryGeymeta201517_FD_81546 | JGI IMG/M metagenome (GOLD analysis project Ga0100393, IMG submission 81546) | Groundwater microbial communities from Crystal Geyser aquifers in Utah, USA - Crystal Geyser metaG 2015-17 | ecosystem: Environmental > Aquatic > Deep subsurface > Groundwater | place... | reverse complement strand
TGCTCAACTTGGTCGCCATCTAGGCATCGACCCGGAGCAGGCCCTTCGTGAAGCAAATATTAAATTTACAAAGAGATTCAACAAGGTCGAAGATCTTGCTAAAGCTAAAAATATTGACATGAAGACCACGTCACAAGATGAACTTGAACATCTATGGCAGGAAGTTAAACAAGGTGAATAATTTTGGAAAATTAACTCCAGAGAATCGACTGTATAATATCCCTTGTCCAATCATTGGACTAACAGGTGGTATCGCAACAGGAAAGTCTTCTGCGACTAAGATTTTAGAAGAAATGGGCATTAACGTTATCTGTGCAGACAAGCTTGTAAAAAATGTTTATCAAAGCAGTAAGACCCAAGATTACCTCACCAAGAATCATCCCGACGTAATCGAAAAGGATGGGATTAATTTTAAAAGACTTAGAGAACTTTTCTTTTCAGACGATACTGTTAAAAATGCAATCGAGACTCTCATCTATTCACAAATGCCAGATGCATTTAAATTAGCATTCTCAAAGTTTAAATCTCCAGACTTTATTGTCTACGACGTCCCCCTTCTATTTGAAAAAGGCTTAGACAAACTTGTTGATTTAAAAGCACTCGTTTATGCTCCCAAAGATATTCAAATTCAAAGACTGATAAGAAGAGATTCTATTGATGAGCAACTTGCGAGAAATATTATTTCAAAGCAAATTGATATTGAAACCAAGCGTGGGCGATGTGATGTTGTTTTACAAAACACAGGAACACTCGAAGACTTAAAAATTGAAATTAAAAAAGGCCTAAATATTTAGGCCTTTTTTTTATACTTCGTGTCTTGCGTGTTCATCATGGGGAGGCATCGGAGGAGCAACTTCCTCATTCAACACCTCTTCAACTTCATTTGACTTTGTTCTAAGATTTTGAAAACTTAAGTATAACCCTTTAAGAGATTTAATTAGTTCTTCATCTCTCTCTTGACCTAAGCGTCCCATCTTTGTACTTTCTGCTTGAATCTCTTCGATTTGAGTTCTTAGCTCTTCAAAGTTTTTCTTCGTGTCAGTTAAGTTAGGCATTTTCTTACTCTGCATAATTATTTGAATTTTAGATAGACCAACATCTAATGAAGTTGAAACTTTTGAAAATGATGTTAGGACATTTTCAAATTCAAGTAACTCTGTCTTCAGTCTTTGAATACCTTGTGCATTCTTACTTGAAGTATCTGCATTTCTTGAATGCTCTAAAATATTCGAAACACGTGATTTAAACATCTCAACTTGTGACTTTAATCTTTTAAATTCATCACGAGATTTTACAAGTGAATCAATCGCTTTTACATTCTCACCCATAATATCTGTAACTTCACTTGCTCGAGAAAGAAGAGTAACTTCTTCAGCAAATAAGCTATTACCAATCGTATTCATCTGTACTAGCATTTGTTCAAATTGTGATCTCATATCAACTACTGAAATGATGTCATTCTTTGCACTTGAAAACTTCGAAATTGCTTCATGCTGAAGATCTTTCTGAGCTTCAAAAACGATACGAACATCATCCATTAATTTATACTGCTCGAATAATGAATTCTCAATTGTATCGATTTCTTCCATCAGGCCATTTCTTTGATTCGTGAAAAAGTCATTAACCTTATCAAACTTCTTAAAAATATGGTCAATCCCAGCTGCTTCGAAATCACCTTGAACTTTTTCTTTAAATTCACTATGAAATTTTCCATCAACAAGAGAATCTAGAGTTTTGGAAACTGGTGAGACGAGTGCCTTCATTTGGTTTCCAAGAGTTTCTTCTAAACTTCTTAGAGGATAGAAGATAACCATAATTCTTTTTTGCCCTGCATACTCAACAGGAGAAACATACATCTCAAATGGAGCTGCTTCTTCAGACTTTTCTGTTTTTACTTGGATTTGATAAATCCCAGCGATATTTTCTCTAATCGCTTCAATAACAGGATCATTGTCACCGAGATTTGTAAAACGTTGAAGAAAATCCCATGAAATATTTGAGTTATTTTTTACTTTCTCATCTAAATTCCAATGTTCATAAAAAAGAGTATTGGCCCAAACCATATTCAGGTTTGAATCTAAAAGTATTGAAGAGAATGGCATTGCGTCTTGGAAGATAGAACCAAAACTCATTCTCTTATGTACATATTCTCTATACTTTTCAAGATGGTCTTTAAAATCAACACTCCACGACTTATCAAGATCAGCATTTAAAGGAATTAGGTTGTCTTTAATCACAGACATAATAACTTTTTCAACCTCAACTCTCTGCTTTCTTCCATACTTAAAGTAAACGAAGTACCCACCTGCAAATAAGCCAATGACAACTCCAGTAATTGCAAACATTCCGTAAAGAATAGTTTGCGAGTTTTTAATAACATCAAGTTTTCTTTCAGTAAGAAGTGGCTTTATTTCAACTAGCCAATTCTTATATGCCGTCTCAGCATTAATAAAACTAGCATGAAATACATTTAGAGAATTAAGTGATTCATCCATCATGTTCAATTCTGTTTTTAATGTATCAAGCTTCAAAAGTATTAAGTTTTTATCTTCTTGAGCAAGTACGGAGCTCATTGTCACGCTTTCCATATACTTGATATCGGCTTCAAGTGAGTTATGAAGAGCTTTCATTTTTCGATAACTAAAAAAACCAGGAGAACTAGTTGCTCCATTAGAAATTTTTGCATTTATTTTTTTTGACACACGAGTCAGAGTTCGCCAATTATTGTGAACAACAAAGTTTTCAAATGAAATAACTTTTGAGCGAAGAACATCAATTAAATTATTATTGCTTGTGTAAGTCAGCATTTTATTCATTGAGTTTTTTAAGACGTTGAATGACTTTGCTACCTCTTCGAAGCTATCAGTTGATTGAACATCTTCTAATTTCTTAACGTTTTCAGAAAAACCATCAAAATATGTTATTGCATCACGAAGTCTATCATTTTGTGCATATTCTTTTACTGTTTCGATTCCACCTTTCTTCTCAATATTTTCAATCGCTGTTGTTGAATCAAAAACTTGCGCAACACCATCAATATTTGCAGTACCTTTTGTCCAGTAGTAATAAATACCAAAAGTCATTAGCGATATAATAAGTGTCATCGAAACTATAAAATAAATATAAAGAGGTTTTCCAAACCTAATTTTCATCGCAAACTCCTGCCGATTGAGCTGAATAGAATATAATAATTTTTTGAATTGAATTACACATCATGTTTTAAGACCTTCACTTCCTGTGAATTAGTGCTTGAATATCAAATATATTATGCAATTTTTATCTTGAAATAAAAAGCTTAAAAAGCTTACACTATCGAGAAAATAGACAAAAAAAAAGCCTTCATAAGTGAAGGCTATTTCATATTAAAATCGTTGGTTTTTGATTATCCGACTAAGTCCTCAACGCCTTCAAACATTGTCTGAAGCTTAGCTTTTAACTTACTAACTGCTTGTGTATGAAGTTGTGAAACACGTGATTCAGTAACATCTAAAACTTGACCAATTTCCTTTAGGTTTAAATCTTCATAGTAGTAAAGAGATAAAACAAGTCTTTGCTTTTCAGGAAGTTGTGAAATACCTTCTTTGATCTTGTCTCTGAAGTTTTTATTAGCTACAGCTGTAAATGGATTTACATGCTTACTATCTTCATTCATACCGGCCATTGTTCTCTTATCATTTCTGTTAAAAGTAGCCGAATCATCAATATTTAAAATAGAAACTGATTTTGCTTTATTAAGCATGTCATGAAAGTCTTCTTTAGACATTTCAAGCTCTGCACACATCTCTTCATCTGTAGCTGGTCTACCAAGCTCAGCTTCAAGCTTTGAATAGGCTCTATCGATAACCTTTGCTTTCTCTCTAATTGATCTTGGAACCCAGTCCTGCGCTCTTAGTTCATCAAGGATCGCTCCTCTAATTCTAAACTCAGCATATGTTTTAAATTTGTTATCTCTTGTAGGATCAAACTTCTCGATCGCATCCATAAGTCCAATAACTCCACAAGAAATTAAGTCATCAAGCTCAATATTAGCTGGAAGTCTTGAAGCAATTTTTTGTGCGATATATTTGATAAGAGGTGCATACTCAACAACGATTTCGTCCTTAACTTTTGGATCAACCGTTGATCTATAATCTTTTAAATTTTTAAGTTTTTTCGCTAAAGATGACATCGAGCACTCCTTGTCTAATTTGTTGCCGAAGCAACATGTCCTACTGACGATAAAGATTTACTTTGGGCACCAAACAAAATGGTACCAGTGCTCTCGTCGGTAAACTTGCTTACGATTTTAGATAAATATTTATCAAGGGAATTATTTGCCCCTTTATTGAAATTGTGATCGAATTCATCAATAGGAAGATCAAGGGCCTTCACAGCTCCAAGTACTTTTAATCGACCATTTAAGAATGATGAAATTGTATCGTGTAGTGATTTAACGACACGTTGATATTGAGGATTACTCGACACTCTATTTACAATTAAATGATTCGTATTAATTTGATATTTCTGACTTAATATTTTAACTAGTGCATATGTATCTGTAAGCGAAGATTTGTCTGGATTAACAATCATAAATCGCGAGTCAGCATAGGCTGCAAGATTCACTGTTTCTTTGTTAAGCCCTGCTGGACAATCTAAGATAACATAATCATAAGCATGCTTATGTTCACTTATGACATCAATGATAAAACGATCATGCTCAAAGCTCGAATCGAAAATATCAGTACTTCCATTACATCCACTTAATAAATGAAGGTTGCCCTCTTCATAGACACATTCTTCAAATGTTTTTTCTAAAGATAGTAAAGAATAAAAATTATCGTTTAGTGGTAGACCAAGCTTTACAGCGGTATTAGAGAGGTTATAGTCGCAATCAATTAGTAATACTTTCTTATCCATGGCTGCAAGCTTTCTAGCGAGCATCAGTGATATTGTTGTTTTACCGACGCCCCCTTTTCCTGAGGCGATAGCGATTATTTCTGTATTTCTTGCGTGTGTATGAAATGGTTGTAGATTTACACTCACTTCTGGGGAAATGTCACTTCGATGTGACATTAACCACTGGTTAAGCTCTTGCTTGGACATCCTGTCTCCTCAAAATCAAGCTAAATTAAATTCTATAGTTGAAAAATCCCTGCCAAAATCCTTTCGGCAGTTGCAGCTTCTAGGTCATCAGGAACCACTTCACCCGTTCCAAAAAACTTATAAGGTAATTTGTTAAAATCTATTGCTAGATTAAATAATGACCCAAAATTTAAACACTGATCTAAGTGTGTAACAATCATTCCATTTGCTAAACTGCTGTAGCGATTTAACACTTTTCTATTATACAGTTCAGAGTTAATTGATGAAAGACAGACTAAAATTTCCACATTTTCAAAAGATCTTTTTAGCCCATCTATAAATTTCTTAACTTCATTTACCTCTTGGTTTCCGGCCTTATAGTCAATAAACACGTTATTCTTTGACTCTAAGCTATTTCTTGTTGCTGCAACGATCTCTGAGATTGTCTTGCAAACCTTCGTTTCAATTCCAAAGAATTTTTCAGAGAAAGTTTCACCCTCTTTAAATTCCTCACTACCTTTATTTCTTACTATTACTGAATCTTTCTTTAGTGATGCTATTTTTCTAAGCATTGTACTTTGTCCACTAGTTACATCTGAGATGACAACAGTAACAACTTTCTTTTCAGCATTATCAACAGATGAAAATAGCGGCATCTGGACATTTATTTCACTAAGCATTTCTCTAAGAGCGAAATCAAAAACAACATCAGCATCTTCTTTATCTGTCGCAGAAAGTTCAAAATGAGCCTTTCTTACAACCTTTTGGATAAAAGTGTCCTCAACATCTAAGCTTCTTAAACTCGACATTAATTCCTGTATTCCAAGAGCTTCTGGTTTATTAAAAGATTGAACATTACGAGTTAATTCAAAAAGTTTCTTTTCGAGCTCGTCAATTTTTGTTTTTTGGCTTTCGATATGTGCATCGTAATTTGTATTTGCACGTGAAACAATTCTTTCTTCTGGTTGATAAACCTCTTCAAATTGTTCTTCCTCATCTTCTTCATCAAAATGATTTTCTTCATAATTACTTGAATAATCAATTTTGATCTCTTCATCAAGGGCAGTATCTCGCTCGCTTAAGAATTCATCAAATGATCTTACTTCTTTCTTTGCAGATGAAGTGTCTTCACTTAAGAAGTGATCAAGAGAAGAAGTACTTTCAGTAGAAGCAACTGCTTTATTAAGAGCAACTTTTCCATATCCAGAAACAGCTTTATTCTTTCTTTCACCTGAAGCGTTATCAATCATATTTGAGATATAACTTGATTTGTTTGAGTAAAATTTATCTTTTTGATCAGTATCAAGAATTGTATCAACTTTTGCTTTCTTCGAATAACTCTTCTCAGAAATTGCTGCTGTAATTTCAATTCTCTTCTTCATGAAAGCGCCTTTCAAACCCTTACTTGAAGTTGTCTTCAAGATAATGGCATCTGGACCTAATTCTCTCTTGATGTCACTGAGCGCCTCTTCCAATGAGTCTGCCTCAAACTTCCTAACGTACATCCTATAACCTCACAGTTCCAAGAGACCTGATGTTTGCATCAGGGCTTAATTCATTATGACTTACTACAATCAAATTTGGGATAAATTTTTCTGTCAATTTCTTAAAGTGATTTCTAATGACAGGGGAGCAAAGTACGACCATTTTTTCACCTAAATTTGTTGCTTCTTCTATTTTCTCATTCAAACTTGCAAGTATTGTCTGTGTTACTCGAGGGTCAAGAGATAACTGTTGACCACTTTCTGTTTGAATAAGATTTCCAGCAATTTGTTCTTCGATTTTTCGATCTAAAGTAAACAGAGGAATATCACCTTGCTCACTCTTTATTGCTTCAGTTATAGATCGATACAAAGACTGTCTAACATACTCTGTTAGTGAGTCTGCATCCTTAATTATTGTACCATATTCAGAGAGAGTCTCAAGAACTGTTCGTAAATCTCTGACAGAAACATTCTCTCTTAGTAAATTTTGTAAAACTTTCAGGATTGTCCCAAGTGGGAGTATTTCTGGTACCAAATCGGCCACAATTTTTGGATAATGTTCTTTAAAATTATCCATAATTCTAACAAGTTCTTGCCTTCCAAATAACTCATGAAGATTCGACTTCAAAATCTCTGTTAAATGAGTTGCAACAACAGTTGATAAATCAACTACAGTATATCCATTATATCCAGCATCATCTCTTTGATCCTCAGAAATCCAAACAGCAGGAAGTCCAAATACTGGCTCAACTGTTTCAATTCCATCAATTTTTTCAATAACTGTACCTGGATCCATAGCAAGGAAGTGATCAGGAACAAGCTCGCCTTTGGCAACCTCAATACCCTTTATTTTCACACTATATCCACCAGGCTTTAATTCAAGATTATCTTTAATTCGAACAGATGGAATAATGACACCCCAATCAAGTGCAAATTGTTTTCTCATGAATGTTATACGCTCAAGAAGATCCCCATTTTGAGATGAATCAACAAGATTAACTAATCCATAACCAACTTCTAGCTCCACAAGCTCAAGTGATAATAGATCTTCAAGTGAATCTGGAGTTGCTTTCTTTTCTTCCACAACTTTTGATTTCTCATCTTCGATTGCTCTAAGAGCACCTTTTTCAATTCTATTGGCGACAAAAATTAGAGATAGACCAACTGTTATAAATGGTATTTTTGGTAGACCAGGAATAAGAGCAAAGATGAGAAGAAAACTTGCTGCAATATAAATTGCTTTTGGGTGAAGCTTAAATTGTTTTCCAACCTGTTCACCTAAGTTATCATCACTTGTATTTCTAGTTGCAATGATACCAGCTGCTGTTGAGATGATAAGTGCTGGAACCTGAGAAACAAGACCATCCCCAACAGTTAAAAGTGTAAATGTTTCAGCAGCCTGTCCAAAATTCATATTATTTTGGGCCACACCTACAATAATTCCACCGATGATATTAATTGCCGTAATTAAAATACCAGCAATAGCATCCCCTCGAACGAACTTTGAAGCACCATCCATCGACCCGTAAAAGTCAGCTTCAGCAGCAACTTCAGTTCTTCTTTGTTTTGCTTGTTGGTCATTGATTAAACCAGCATTTAAATCGGCGTCAATTGCCATCTGCTTCCCTGGCATTGCATCTAATGTAAATCTTGCTGCAACTTCAGCTACCCTTCCTGCACCTTTTGTAATAACCATGAAGTTGATGATTACAAGAATGATGAAGACGATAATACCGACAACAAAATTACCTTCAACGACGAACTCTCCAAAACTTCGAATGATCTCACCCGCAGCACTTACACCTTCACTACCACCTCTTAAGAGAATATTTCTCGTTGAAGCGACGTTGAGTGAAAGTCTAAAAAGTGTTGTCACAAGTAGAACAGCTGGAAAAGTAGAAAAGTCTAATGGCTTTTTTGTATATACAGAAACTAAAAGAATAATAACTGAGAAAGAAAGAGTAAGTGCTAATAGTAAGTCTAGTAGAAATGGTGGAACTGGAATAATCATTACACCCAAAACAGCAAGCAAAGAAATTGCTACAGCTAAATCTGAGTTTTGCGTTAAGAACTTAAAACGCCCGAAAATACCATCCATGGTTTATCCCCTACTTTAAAGCTTTTTTCTTCTTATTCAAGCGATATACAAACGCTAGAACTTCAGCAGCAGCCTTAAATAAAGATCTAGGGACTCCTTCCCCGACCTTAACTGTCTTATATAGAGCTCGTGCTAATGGAACATTCTCGACAATTGGGATGTCGTGTTCTTTAGCAATTTCTCTAATTTTCATTGCTAAATTATCAGCACCTTTTCCAATGATTGTTGGAGCAACCATTGTTTCACTATCATACTTTATAACAATACTAATGTGAGTAGGGTTTGTAATAATAACATCCGCTGTTGGGATATCAGCTATCATACGCTTTTGCGCCATCTCACGCTGTATTTGTCTAATCTTTTGCTTAACTTCAGGATTACCATCCTGCTCTTTAGACTCTCTCTTTGCTTCATCTTTCGTCATCATCATCTTCTGCTTATAAGAATGCTTCTGATAAGCGAAGTCGCCTAGTGCAATAACAAAGAGACCAATAATTATCGAAAAACCTAGTTTGATAAGAATTGATTGCCCATAAATAAAGCTCTGAAAAAAGTCTAAATGAAAAAATCCAATATATGAAGCAATTTCGTCTTTTAAAAACATAAAAACGATCGCCATAACAAAAATAAATTTAAAGATACCTTTGATTGCTTCAACGACTGATTTCATTGAAAACAAATTTTTAAATCCCTTTATCGGATCAAGACGCTCAGGTTTAAATTCTAATACTTCAGATGCAAAAATAAATCCTGTTTGTGCCACACTAGTTAGTACTCCAATACAAAGAGCAACAAGGCATACCGGTGCACCACAAACGAGTGCTGTTGAAGCAGTCTTCATTGCAATTGTACGAAGAGACTTTTCAGTATAGGCATTTGCAATATCAAGATGCGCTAACCATCTGAAAAACTCCTCCATCTGTTCGAAGATAAAGATAAAGGACATCGCGATCGTCAGCATACATGCAGATAAAACTAAAACACTTATTAGTTCTTTTGACGACGAGACTTCCCCTTTTCGCTTATACTCTTCAATCCTATGGGCGGAGGGCTCTTCGGTTTTTTCTTGGTCTGTATCTTCAGCCATTTACTTCCTCAATTAGATGACAAACTGAAACCACTCACCGAGCTTCTCAGTATACATCCTGAATGCGACATGAAAAAATTCTTCACTGGTTGCAGCGAAGACAAATAAACCTAAACCAATATTGATCGAGAAACTAACCATGATAACGTTTAACTGAGGTACTGTACGCGACAAAATCCCCAGAATAACCATGATCAGCATATTTGTGAAAATCAAAGGTGTTGCAAGCATAATTGCAGAAAGAAATATACTTTTAAAAGCACCAATATAGAAGATATGTGTTTTTCCAAACATCCCAAGATCATACATATGGATAGAATGGAAAGAGCCAAATATCCCTTTAAACATTGGAATAAGGGCTCCAGAAGAAAGAACAATTACAAGAACAGTCCATTGAATAATTTTTTCAAAGGGACCAACTTGCTGTCCTGCACTTGGATCAAAGTAACTTATAGCAGAGAAACCAATTTGCTGAGTAATAATGTTACCTGCTGCCGTAAATAATCCCATAATAGCTTTAACGAGAAAACCAATGACAAGACCTACTACGGTATAAAAAATTGTTAGAATCCAAAAGTTTTCAACACCAATATAATTGATATCTTTCATAACTTCATGTTGAACTTCAGGATAAAAGCAAAGAGACATTACAAGTGTTGATAATACTTTTACGATCATCGGAATTGGTAAGTTGTCATATATAGGCAACTGAAAGTTCACTGCAAGCATTCTGGAAAAGACGAGCCAGAAAGCGATGATAGGAACAATGTCAGTAATCTGTATACTCATTTACTACCTTGTTATTAAATCAGGAATACTGATTATTAATTCTCTTGTAAAAGTTGTTAATTGATCACTCATCCATGGAGCGGCTAAAACTAGTGCTCCAACGATGACAAGAATCTTTGGGATGAAAGAAAGTGTCTGCTCATTGATTTGAGTAACAGCTTGAAAAATTGAAACCATAATACCCATGATCAAAGAACCTAATAACATAGGAGCTGAGACCATTAGAGCGACTGTGATTGCTTGTTTAGCAATATCTGAAAAGAAATCCATCATTCACTCCTAGTGAAAAGATCTAAGTAAAGAACCTGTTACTAGTTGCCATCCGTCTACAAGTACAAAAAGTAATAATTTAAACGGTAATGAAATTACAACTGGAGGTAACATCATCATCCCCATGGCCATAAGCACTGAAGCTACAACCATATCGAGAATCAAAAATGGTATATAAAGTAAAAAACCAATTTGAAATGCTGTCTTTAGTTCTGAAATAATAAAAGCAGGAATCAAGAAATGAATAGGTACATCATCAATTGATTGTGGAGCTTGTTTACCAGTAACATCATAGAACAGCCCAATATCAGCTTTTCTAACTTGTTTATTCATAAAGCCTCTTAAAGAACCTTCGATTCGATCAAGAGCTACTGTTGTCGTTATTTTACGGTCAAGGTATGGCCTAACAGCATCATTATAAATTGCTTCACCTGTTGGTTGCATAACAAAGATTGATAAGAACATCGCAAAACCAACTAATAGCTGATTAGGTGGCATACTCTGAGTTCCAATTGCCTGTCTCATAAATGAGAGAACAACAATTATTCTCGTAAAGCATGTACATAGAATTAAAATAGCTGGTGCTAAAGTTAGCACTGTAAAAAGAATAACTAGTTGTAACGTATCAACAAGATCTACACCTTGCCCAAAGTTAACACTTAACCCAGGTAGCCCCAGGTTAGTTCCACCCTGCTGTGCATATACTTGCGTCCCAATAAAGAAAAGAAGAACAGATATAATTGTTTTAATGATTTTCACTTTTCTTTCCTATTGAAATTGTTTTAATTCTTTAACTTTACTTTTAATTTGCTTAGAAAGACTTACTTTATCTTTTTGTGTTCTTGTCACTTCAGCTGCTGCATTATACTCAGGTCTTACTTCATTTTTTTTCTCAGTTGCTTGAATCATTTCCTTGAGCTTAAAATCCTTATCAATACTTGATGCTTTTTCAAGATTTGTATCAAAATTAGAACCAATAACTTCTTTTTCACCTTCTTTAATGAAAGCGGCTGTGTCTTTTATCTCAGTTAAAAAATCCATTCCTTTCTCTGACTGAGCAACAAGAAACACTTGTTTATGCGCTCGTACAACAAGAATACTTCTCTTTGGACCTAAGTAAGTTGTACTTAAAACTTCAACCATCTTTGCTGATGTAAAAAATCCTAGCCCACTCTTTTTTAACATTCCTTTCTTAAAGAAGTTAAAAGCTCCATAAAGACCAGCAACAAGGAGTGCGAAGAATCCAATAAATTTGAAAATATATGAAGAGAAATTAAAATCATTTTTTGCTAGTGCTGAAGCTTTTGTCTTAACTTGATCAACAATCTCTGTCTGAGACTTATTTCTTTCATTATTAAGACCACTTTCAACTTGAGATATAGTGTTAGCTGTTTTAGCAGCTTTTGCTTCTTTGTCTTTTAAAAGTTTACTTAAATAACTTTCATCATAAGCATCACCTTTTACATTATGAGCCGGTGCCTCTTGTTCAACATGCTTCACTGCCGAAGCTACTTTTTGTCCATTTGTTTTAACGTCAAATTTTGGAAAATATAAACTTATTGATTTTTCTCCAAGAACAACGCTTACCTTATTTTCTTTACCCTTAAGATCATACGGAAGATTTGCTCTAACTCGTACAAGGTCTTTATCAAATTGATAGGCCATAATTGTAGAATCAAATTTCTTATTTATAGATACTTGGTTTTCGATTTTTGGCCAAACAAATGAATTAGGGATCGCAAGTTGTACCATATCATCTTTGATTGTTAGTTCTGGAGTTGTTTTAAGCTCTCCATCTAAGTTGATTGTTACAACACCAAAATTATTGTCATTCTTATAGTCTAACTTCGTTATTTTCACCTTAGCGAAAGATGAAGTTGCAAGAATGAGAATTAATAATAACTTTTTCATACTGATCCCTAATATCCCTTAATTTACTTTAATGTTTCGATACGCTCTATTGGCGAAATAATGTCAGTTAAACGAATTCCAAATTTTTCGTTAACAACTACTACCTCTCCCTTTGCAACAAGCTTGCCATTAACCAAAATCTCTAATGGTTCCCCAGCTAACTTATCAAGCTCGAGCACAGAACCCTGCCCAAGTTGTAATAAGTCCTTGATAACGACCTCTGTACGACCCAACTCAACTGTTACCTTGAGAGGAATGTCTAAGATAAAGTCCAGATTCTGAACCTTTAGCTTGTTAATCGCATCATCACCGGCCTTGACTTCATCAGCTAGCTTCTCAACTTCCATTGAATTGATTGAACTTAATTTTCCCATACCTTCCTGTCCGTTTTGTAGATCACTCATCTACGACTCCTAATCTTCGTGTTTAAACTGAATTGTACCTTTTGGTGTCTTATCAACATGCGTAATCTGAACTGCTCTATTGCCCTTATATGTGCCTATCAAACATTTCATTTTATCTACACCTTGAACTTCCGCTGTAACTTCTCCCGACGCTTCCTGATTCAGTGGGATAATGTCCCCTTTTTCCAGTGTCAAAAGGTCACCAACGGTCATACTAGCCTCACCTAATTTAACAACAATTGTTGCTTGAGCATGCTTAATATGTTCATTCATGGCCTGAGTCCAAATACTATCGGCCATGTCATTATCTGTTTGGTAACTTGAACTTAACTTTTGCTTAATAGGTTCGATTGTTGAGTATGGAACAACGATCATAATTGTTCCTGAAGCTGATTCAAATTCAACTTCAAGTGTTGTCGCGATGATTACATCAGATGGAGGAACAACACCTACGAACTGTGGGTTAATCTCTGTTCGAATAAATTGAGCATCAATTCTGTGAACTGGCGCCCAGGCTTCTTCAAGATCAGAAATTGCCATATCCATAACTTTCTTCATGAAAGAAAGTTCAATTGCAGTAAATTCCTTCCCTTCAATTTTTGTGAAAGGTCTATCTGTTCCACCGAAGTATGAATCGATAATTGCATATGCTAACTTTGATTCGAAAACAAGAAGAGCGGGTCCTCTTAGTTCATTGAATCTCATAATGCACATACATGAAGGAATAGGTAGCGTATTTACGAATTCTCCAAACTTCAAAAGATCGGTAGAAATCATCGAAATAGTTGAGATTTTTCTAAGGGAGTTAGAAAGAGAAACTCTGAAAGATCTAATAAATCTTTCATAGATAATTTCAAGGATAGGCATTCGCCCACGGATAACTCTATCTTGATTGGTTAGATCATAGGGCTGAATATTATCATCACTATCATCATCATCAAAATCACCTCCGTCACTTCCTAAGAAATCATCAGAGTCACCGTCGTTAACAGCGTTTAATAGAGCATCAACTTCATCTTGACTTAGAACCTGAGCCATCTTTTCCCCTCCTAGGATTTGATGATGGACATACTGTCCGTTCCTTTAAACTTTCAAATTAAATTTAATTAATTTGAAAACCTACATAGTAAACATCAATGACTTTTCCATTTACAAGAAAAGTATTGATTGCAGATTTAATTTCTTCTTTAAGGTATTCCTTACCTTCAGATTTAAGTAAATCTTGCGGGCGCTTAGCATTTAATATACTAATTACAACATCACGAATTTGTGGTTTACGCGCCTTATATTCTTCTTCATTTGCTTCACTATTTAATTTTAGTACAGCATTTAATCTAATAAATCTTCTTGGGCCATCACCTTGAGCTAAGTTAGCTGTGAATCCATCAAGAGGAAATAGTTTTCCACTTTGTTCTTTAGCTTCACCTGTTTCTGATTTTGTATCTCCTGCTTCTTCTGCTTTAGACATTTCTGCTTTTACAATATCTGATATTGAAGATTGGCTAGATAGCTTCTTATGCGTTTCAAACTGCATGTACGCTATAACACCCATTAAGATGATATTTAAAATTAAAACGATGGTTAACAAAGGATTTTTGCCTGAGTCTGTGTTTTGAGCATCTCCATCTGCCATAAAACTTCCTTCCTGGTGTTTATATGTTGGGCCTTCTTGTGATAGATTTTTCCTCTGAAAAGGGGCCTCTGTCAAAAATTATACAGCTAAGATGAAATGAATTCAAGATAGGAAAGAGAATGTTGGAAGTTTTTGCCCTTGTTCATAAGATAATAGCATGTTAGCTGTTTGGTAGAAATTTCCTAGTGTCACTTTGCCGACCCTATTGGCCGACAAGACTTATCAACATCTAAACTTATCTACTTTCATAACGGTTCAAATCGAAAATTCCATATTCAATATATGATTGTTTTTTAAATGCTTCATCGATGATGTCATACTTGTTCCAAAAATTTTCGTTAAATCTTGAAACTCCATATTTTTTAAATAACTCCTCAAATGATTTTTCTTCTCCATCGAGATTAGTGATATTTTCAATATAGTTTGCAAGTTCACTCTCCTCGATTTCAAAGAACAAATTTGGATAGCTTCCAACAAACCCTTTAAATACGCTTAAAGTATCTTTTTCAACCCATCGACGATCTTCTTCATCAAACAGATAATTAACATTGTAGTGTTCCTTATTTCTAATCAACGTAAAGAACTTATCTTCTTGTGCACTTTTTACACGTACAAAAGTAATATCGGGAAATTGTTTTAAGAATTTTCCATTAACATTACTTATATTTCTAAAAAGCTCATCACTAACTTGAGTACGTAAATTTTTATCACGATTAATTTCATCTTTGCCTTTAAGAAAAGAAAAATTACGATGTAACTTTTGTATGAATTGATCTTTAGAACTTGGTTTTTCTAAATCTTCAAGATTTTCTTCGTACACAATAGTCGTTTCAATATTCTCTGCGAGAAATGGATAACGATATTTCATTTTCTTGTGAGCATTATAATCAGTTAAATATTCTGGGAAATTTTTATATACAAAGTCATCAAAACGACTACTACTATCATCGACAGTATTCTTATTGAAAAGACCGCGATACTTTGTTCTATCTTTCTTTGGAAGAAAGCTTAAGAACAAATCTTGCGAGTTTATTCGAGAGGTTTCCATATAAAGTCGTGACTTTAAATGATGTGGAAATGAATCAAACACATCATAACCAGCAACAAGGTTGTAGAAGATATCTTCAAATGTTGGGTAGTCTAATGCCCACATCGTTTTAGGAGTACTACCAACATGGCCTCTCACTACTGATGCACTATCAAAATGTCTCATGATTGTTAAAAAAGCTCCTGTATAAGCCTGACTTCCTCCATCCCAAATATCTCGAAGATTTAGTGGTCCTTGCTTTCTATTTTCATACTCTTGATATCTATTCTTTCTATACTTTTCTTGATTCTTATAGAAGTCTGAAAAGCCAATAAACTTTCCACCATCACTTGCTGGAGGGGTTAAGTACTTTCCATTTTTCTTTAGAAAGTTAGGGTTGGTAATCGCGGGGTCACTATCTGGATCGATAAAGAATACCCAGAAATTATCGTCGATGACATTAAGTGCAACTTGACCTCTACAAACAGGACCCCGTATAAAGGACATCACGATAAAGTGAGCATTATCGAGCATAAATTGATAGCGGCTTCGAGCTGGGATTTGTTGAAAGGTCACAAAAGGATTCGCAGACTTTTGCTCATCATACTCAGGGAGATTAATATTGTTTATTCCCCATTCTTTTTCATAAAATAGTTCTTTAAAGCGATCGAGCACTTTATAAGAAAATGCAAATGTAATATGTGTCTTGTGAACAATGGCTTCTTTAATTGGTACTAAACGATAATAGAATTTCTTAGTTCCTGGACTGTAAAATGGTCTGTCGGTAGCTATTTCATCCACATCTCCAAATTCCGTTCGAGATCGCGTGAGACGAAAGAAGCTGTGAGACTTAGTCTTGATATCTTCGAAGTAAATATGGGCCAAGAAAAGATGCTCATAGATATAACGTGAACTAAGTTTTGCCTTATTTGATCGTCCATTGAGTAATTTTTCAAAGGCCCTTATTCTCTCGCTCACTTTCTTTGAATAAATACTAAAGTCATAAGTTAGTTTGTGCACTCCATTTTGATCTTCCGGTCCATTTGCACCGCTAAGTATCCAATCGTTAAGAGTAGCAATTTCGTTATCTTCAAGTTTTGGGAAACCATAAGGCATCCCACCCCACGGCTTTCTCTCGAAGTACTTATTTAATGTTCGCTTAATTATTCGAGGTCCGAAATTCTTACTATTATACCTTTTCCGATTTTCAACGATAACTTCTGGACAGTAGTTTTCACCTTCAGTCTCGTAGTTGACATGATCAAATTCCAAATTATTCTTCTTTTTAAGAATTGAACTCAGTAGAGAAGTTTCAACTCCTCCTTCAGTGACAGTATTTGTCACAGGAAAGAATCCACGTTTATGCCAGTCTTTATCTGTTTTCTCATCAATAAATAGTCTGGTCGGCTCTGTTCTAAATACTCGTTCTAGTTTGTAGACACCTTCTTTATATGCACCTCTTGATACCCCTTCATATGAACCTAGGTTTAACTGACAAGGAGAATTAAAGCAGCTATGGCAAACAACACATCTCTTATTAAATATTGCCTGTACCTTATCAGTATAAAAATCATCATTTGGAACCGAAGCAAGCTCTCGCTCTTGAAAAGAAAGAATCTCAGAAGGTGAAAAATGTAAGAAGAATGTCGATAAGGATAGCAATGTGATTATCGAGAAGATGATATATCGAAAATACTTAGTCATTTAGATTCCTCCAAATGTCCTATCGGTAGTCGAACTCGATAAATAAGTAAAAAAAACCCTCTTATTAAAAGAGGGTCTATATTTGAAAAATTATCTAATTAATAATTAGAACATTTCCTTCCAAGCTTTACCTGGTCTGAACTTTGGAACTGTTTTAGCTTTAATTTTGATTTTCTCACCAGTTGCTGGATTGATACCAGTTCTAGCAGCTCTTCTTGTTTTAGTGAATGTACCAAAACCGATTAGAGAAACGTCATCACCTTTTTTAACAGCTTTTTTTACTGTTTCAAGAAGAGTTGCAACGAATGCATCTGCATCTTTTTTAGTTAGGTGGTTAAGTTCTTTGTTTGAAAGAATAGCTTCGATAAGTTCTTTTCTGTTCATGTTAACTCCGAATAGTTAGTGTTTATAGGTTGTTTAAAAATCATGACGTGGAAAAGGTGCTTTGACAAGGGGTTTTGACGTTTTTTTTTATTATTTTTTTACATTTTCTGACTTTTAATTTTTTCTTGCCAAATTGACAATTCTTCCTCTAAGCCTATCTTCACAGCCTCAAGCCAATGTGCCTTAGCATCCTCGAG
>Ga0100393_10002404_pt1 | contig 18091 bp, 21 predicted proteins | sample CryGeymeta201517_FD_81546 | JGI IMG/M metagenome (GOLD analysis project Ga0100393, IMG submission 81546) | Groundwater microbial communities from Crystal Geyser aquifers in Utah, USA - Crystal Geyser metaG 2015-17 | ecosystem: Environmental > Aquatic > Deep subsurface > Groundwater | place... | reverse complement strand
TTCCACCAGCTTCTTAATCCCGTCTCCCGCCAGGTCTATAAGCCTGTCATGAGTCTTTCTTGAAAATGGAATCCCCTCTGCCGTGCCCTGCACCTCAACAAAATTCCCGCTGCCGGTCATAACGACATTCATATCAACCTCTGCCGTAGAATCTTCCGCATAACTAAGGTCCAGAACAGGCTCGCCATTCACAATGCCCACGCTGACAGCAGCAAGGTAATCTTTTAACGGCATCCTTTCCAGCATCCCCGTTTTAAGAGCATACCTGAGCGCATCTGCAAGACAGATAAACGCTCCTGTTATACTCACAGTCCTTGTGCTGCCGTCCGCCTGTATTACATCGCAGTCTATCCATACTGTCCTTTCACCGAGCATGGCGAGGTCAACAACCGACCTTAACGCCCTTCCTATAAGCCTCTGAATCTCGTGCGTTCTTCCGCCGACCCTTCCCGAGCTTGACTCGCGCACTATCCTGGTATGAGACGACTTCGGGAGCATTGAATACTCTGCCGTCACCCATCCTTTTTTATGGTCCTTCAGAAACTGCGGGACTTTTTCTTCTATTGACGCCGTGCAGATAACCCTTGTGTTTCCCATCTCAATAAGCACAGAACCCTCCGCTGTCCCTACAAATCCTCTTGTGATTTTCAATTTTCTCAGTTCTGTGTTTGCTCTGTTGTCAATCCTCATCTATCCTCCAAATTTATAACTCTATTTTTTCTATCCGTTCTATCTTCTGCTGAAGAAACCTCTCGCCTACCATTATAAACCTCTCAGGAGAGTCTGTAACATAGAATTCCCTTGACGGTCTTTCCTTCACTCTTCTCTCTATGCCGTCTTTTTTCAATGTCCCGGCTGTTCTCTTAGTTGCCTCAACAGCAGAATCAATAAGCCTTATATCAGAGCCCATAACCTCTGCAATAACCTTTTTGAGCAGGGGATAATGCGTGCATCCTAAAACAAGAGTATCCACCCCCTTCTCTTTCACCTTTCTTAAGTATTTTTCCGCAATCATCATTGCGATTTCTCCTTCTATCCACCCCTCCTCAACCAGCGGGACAAAGAGAGGGCATGAAAATCCGAATACCTGCGCACTGCCGTCAATCGCTTCTATTGCCTTCTTATATGCGCTGCTTCTGATGGTCGCCTCTGTTCCTATTACGCCTATTTTTTTATTCCTCGTGCTCTTTACCGCCTCGCTCGCGCCCGGCTCTATAACGCCTATAACCGGAACAGACACGCTTTTCCTTATTGCTTCAAGACTGACAGAGGATGCGGTATTGCACGCAACAACAAGAAGTTTTATGCCCTTTGACGCGAGAAACCGCACATTCTCAAAAGAATACCTTGTCACGGTTTCAGGCGACCTTATGCCGTAAGGCACTCTTGCCGTATCTCCGAGATATATTGTGTTTTCATCCGGCAATAACCTGAATAGCTCCTTGAGGGCCGTAAGCCCGCCCACTCCGGAATCAAAGACTCCTATAGGACTGTTGTTATTTATCTCATTCATCGGGCGCTGAAATTATTCTCCTTGTCTCCTGTCCGTCCCGGCGAATCAGACACATTTGAAGAAACCGTATCCTTTAACGGATAAGAAAGATATATATGCCCTCCGAGGCTTTCCGTCTCTCTCCCCTCAATCAATATTTTCACATCGCTTATATCATACACATTAGATATAAGGCTCTCATATAACCCTCTCAGCAGCAGAAACTCTGCTGCCGCATCGCCGCCGAAGTTTCTCCTGAATTCATCCGACAGGTCCACATAAAGAATACCGTCATCACCCCTGTATAAGCCTATAAGCTTTGCATCTTTGGGAATTTCCGAAACGCTTGAGTTAGCAGGGCCTTTAAGAAATTCGCTTATCACCGCCTCCGCAGCAGTCATCTGCGGCGTCTTCCTCTGCGCCTTCCTCTCCTCCATCTGCAATCTTCCGCCTGCAGGATAGTAGATTCTGAGAGTGAACATATCTTCTATCGTACTGCCGATTTTTTCTTCAGCCTCTTTTGTAGGCGGTGTTTGCGAAGGAAATTCTTTTGAGAAATAAAAATAGCCGCCTGCCATGCCGGCCGCAAAAAGCAGGAGGAATGCCGGTATCCACAAATATTTTTTATTGGCCATAATAAGAAAATCCTTTTACGATTGCCTCCGCAAGCCTTGCGCGGGTATTCTGGTCATAATTCATAACCTTAAATGACGGAATCTCTATTAAAACCGCAGGCGCGGCTGCGGAATTAAGTATCGGAAGAGGCATTTCTCTCAGCGCAGCATTAAGATTAAATTCCTCTTTTATTGCCCTGGATATGCCCTCGGCAAGGACCCTGCTTTTATGCAAATATTTCTGCTGTCTCAAACTTAAAGCATATAAAGCCGCTGTAGGCTCATAGCCTGCATCGCCGATAATTGGAACATATAAAGTGAATCCTTCCGCTGATGAAACATGGATGCTTACAAATATTTCAGCCATCTTCTGGTTGGCAAACAATGCCCGGTCTCTGATAGACATGAACTGGTCGCTCTTCCTCGTAAGAAAAACCTTTTTGCCTTTCTTTGCAAGTAAATTTTCTATTCCCTTTGCAATAGAAAGAACAATATCCTTTTCCTTAAAATTACCGACCGAGGCCCCAAAATCATATCCTCCATGCCCCGGGTCAATGACATAGATTTTCTGCGCCGACATACCATCTGACCACGGTTTTATATCTGCCGCTGCCTTTGGCGCTATGTCTATCACAAACCTCGCAGGAGAAGAAAGCCTCATAACCTTTATGTTAAAAGTCTCCTTAAAATTAACCGCAAAGATGCCTTCCTTCATGGAAGTATCAAGCGCTGCGCCTTTCATGGAAATAATATTGAAAGCCGAGGGAAACTCAATCATGAGCTGAGTCCCAGATACAGCGGCATTCGTATTTTTTATGAACGCCTCTTCAGCCTCAAACACAAGGCGAAGAACTCCATCCTGTTTGCTTGCCCTCATATTTACATCAGTCTTTGGCTGGGCCAAAACAGAAACAGACATTACAAAAAAGACTATTGCGATAAACACTGAATTTTTCATAGTATATACATTTTCCATATATGAGGGATCTTTTGCAACCTTTCACCAGGTCAAAACTACAGACAGGATTAGCTTTCGCTTTCTGCAGATATTAATTTGACGAGTAATATTGACTTGTTCAGGCAATATCAATTATTTTATATATTCAGATTTAGAGTTAAGAGTTTAACTTTTAATTTCTAACTTTTAACTTTTTACTTGTCTTGGGGAGTCGTCCAACGGCAGGACGGCAGCCTCTGGAGCTGTTTATAGGGGTTCGAATCCTCTCTCCCCAGCCAATAAAAACAGTTGTTAGGGGTTAGTTGTTAGGGGTTAGTTGTTAGGGGTTAGAACCAAACCCTAATCCCCAGTCACTAATCCCCGTAGTTATGGTCCCATCGTCTAGAGGCCTAGGACGTGGCCCTCTCAAGGCTAAAACACGGGTTCGAATCCCGTTGGGACCGCCAACAAAATCAATGAGTTACATTGATTCAGCCTGCCCGAAGTCTTCTGGTCGTGATAAATTCGTGCGATTAAGCCTTGAAATCGCATCCCTTAGGGAGTCCACATTCAGGTGCGCATATCTTTGCGTCATTCTGTTGTCTTTGTGCCCTAAAAGTTTTTGCACCACGTATAAATCTGTGCCTGATTGAACTTGTAACGATGCAAAGGAGTGTCTGTTGTCATGGAAATGGAAATTTTCAATCTTTGCCTCTTTAAGAACCTCTTTAAAAGCTCGCTGCACCTTACGATCATAGAGCTTCTGGCCGTTGTCATGAAAAACATGCCCCGACACACATTGAACCTTATGCAGCTCTTTCAATGTCTGATATGCCTTGTCTGTCAGTGGAATACCGATATAATCGTCATTCTTCATCTTCTCCCCATTAATGGTAATCATCCGGTTAAACAAGTTTACCTCAGACCATAACAGCTCGCATAAATTAGTTAGTCTTAGCCCTGTATCAAGCGCGACAATAATAAAGGGCTTAAGCCATTTTTTAGGGGCCTCCTCAAGTGCGGCAAACAGGCGCACTCTTTCATCGGGTTCTAAATATCTCACTCTCCCGTTTTTGACCTTCGGCAACTCAATTTCAGATACAGGGTTAATCATCTTCCATTTCCATTGTTTACGAGCGACATTAAACATCCTCCGCAATACGGCGAGTTCCTTTAATATTGTTGCCGGCTTCCTACCATTAGACTTCCTCCATTGCTCGTATCCGCCGATAATATTCTCAATATCGGCCAGTGTGCAATCCTCGCCAAAATAACACTTAAGGGCTTTAAAGATTGATTTGTCCCGTGCTTTCTGATAGTAGTCTTTGTGGTCGGTATATTCGTTTTCATACCGCTCAATCATTTCATTAAGCGTCCTTCGGGTAGATTGCTCCATATCAAACCACTTGCCTTCAGTAAGCTGCACCTGTATCTTGGCAAATATTTTTTCTGCAAGCTTTCTATCTTCTGTACTTGTGCTTCGTCTGTAATATTTACCACCAGCAGCAAAAGACATCCACCATATCTTGTTATTACCTTTCTTGTCTTTACGCCTGTAGAGTCCCATTATTTTTCTTCCTCCTTTCCGGGACCAACAAGGCTTGAAAATACCGGTTTTTATTATAACACGGCTAATCAGCCTTGCAGTCCAGGTCTTAGTTTTTAATTAATATCCTATTGACCCGCCCTTGCAGCCCGAGCAAGCCATGTTACTGCCCGGCACGCATTTTTCAGCGCCCCAAAAGCAATCCAGCTTGCCTTTTACTGTTGCCATGTCTCACCTCCTCGTACAAAAAATTTAATGCGATCACTTTTTCTCTTTTCCAAATTCGTCAATAGCCTTTTCAAACTCCTTTTCAAAATCCTCTGCCTTCTTTTCCTTCTCTTTTTCTTTTTCTTTAATTATTTTTAACTCTTCCTCTGCTTCCTTTACCCTGGCTTCATACTTCTGTTTTTGTCCTTTGTCCTTTGCAAATTCAGCCTCGGTTTCATTCCAGCTGCGTTCAAGCTGGATATTCTCTTTCTTCATCTCGGTATCAACCTTGGATTGCTGGCTGACCACATAGAACATTACAAGAGCCAGAACCGGAGAGGTAAAAAGCAGCACCTTGAATAAATTCGACATTTAACACCTCCTTTTTTTTATTAATGCATCGGCTGCAGGAGCTGCGATACGTTCACAGTCTGCTTGCCGGACTTAGCAATTTCCCAGGCCTTTTTACGGACCATTGTTGCCTCTTTCGTTCTGCCCTGGCTTTCCAGCTCCTCGGAGTATTTTGCGACTTCCGCCGCCCACTTAGAGTACTTTGAGGTTGCCTTCAACTTTTCAATTGCATCCTGATAAGACCATGATTTTGAGAGCTTGTAGCTGCCTTGGTAGCCCATATACTGGCCGCCGTATATATGAATTCCTCCATACGCGAGTTTAGGGATCGTCCCCAGTGTCATAAGTGAGGATCCGCATTTGATGTTTTCAACGGATCTATCGAACTGGCAGCCGGCGGTATCATTAATAACACGCTCATATACTCTCTTAATTGTACCGTTTGAGAAGCCCTGTAATGCCTTCTGCAGCGCTGCATCCGCTAATAGGATAAAATCATCGTAGCCCATGCCCTTAACGTTAATTTCACCGTTTCTGCCTTTTAAAACACTTATTTTAAGGCTTTGTAGGTCCTGGGTAAGGTTAAGGTATGCCTGAGCTATCACAGCGCCGTAATAAGCCAGGCAATCACGATAAGAGCGGATTCCCGGCTCATCTGCGATATCCGCTATATAACTACTGCTCTGCGCGGCCTTAGCGAGGTAATCCGCTTTGATAGTGTCTATTACTCCGGGCCGTACCTCAGCAGAGAGTCCAAAATCTCTGCCCGGCTTCGGCGCCGTGACTACCTTGCATTGTGCAAAGGGATTTGTATCTTTCTCTAATTCCGCAATCCTATCTAAGAAAACTACTTCTAAGGGCATCGTTACATCAGCTCCTGCGCTGCTCATTGCCTGCCCGATGGCCTTAATGGTATCACTGTCCGTCTTATCGCGGCCTATTGATGCTGTATCGCTCTTCTTTTTGCCTTTGGTATCCTTCTGCTCATGGCTTTTCTTAAGGCTCTGCGATTTCTCTTTGTCGGATTTTATGTTCTTATTAGTGTCAACGCTGGTATCTACAGCAAAGGCGTTGCCGGTAAAGATAAGGATTGTGAGTAGGGCTATTAGTGTTTTCATTTGTCTACACATCCTTTTTTGAAGGATTTCAGGATTGCTTCGCCTCTCTTGCTGCGAGTGTATTTTTGGATGTCATTACCTTTTAACATATCAAGGAGCATATTAAGCTTGAACTTTATCCAAAATATCTTTCCAGGCTTATCCTCTTTATTTGCGATTATCTCGGCTATATTACGCATAAGGTTACCTGCAGTAAGTTCTGCGGGACTAAGTAATGTAAAATCTGGGGACAAGGAGAAATATGGCTCATCCCCTGTCTCAAAATCTTCTCCGTATGAAGAGTAAAAAATGAAAAAGAAAGTCGCAATATCATCATGAGACATACGAGCAAGATTACCAGAAAAGTTTCTACATAAAGTGGCGTAAGATATTCCCCTTGTTTTCTGCACATAGTCTTTAGATGGCAAAATTTGAGTCAGATTAAAGATTATATTCCCATATCTCTGTTGCATATCTTCAGCCACAACCTTACAAGCTTTCATTTCCGACATTGTATCTACATATGAGTTCCCATGCTCCGTTTTTTTAACGGTAGCTGCGATATCATTTAACATATACCTTGCACCCTTACACCAATTAGAGGCTTTCCATTTGGCATCCGCTTCCTCCTTAGGAATATATTTATTACTTTTATCATCCCATACCAACTGCCTTATCTTTTCTCCTGCTGCTGCTTGTTTCTTTATAGCATCTACCCGGCGTGTGAAATTCTCATCTATTTGTCCGCTCACCAGCTTCGCCACCTGTATGCTAAACTCAAAATCCTCTTCTATTTTTTTCCAGCTATTTGTAAGACATGGAAGCACGCCGACTTTTTAAACTCTTCAATTACTCTGTTGCTTGCCTTTTCCATTTCAGCGGTAGGAAATTTAATAGTCTTGTCAAACATGCCCAGCTTTGTCTCTATCATCCTTAAAGCGCTGCGCTGCTCTAATATGCAATTTGCTGTTTCCTCTGGTGTTACATCCTGTTTTATCTTTTCTCCAGCAGCTGCTTTCTTTTCGGTAGGTGTCAACGATTGACCCGTTGCTTGACTCGCTCCCATTGCCAATACCACCATCACTCCTACTATTAGTGTTTTCATTATTTCTTCCCCTTTGCCTTCTTTTTCGTGCTGCTCTTCTCCTTTTCTTTTGCATCTGTCAGTTTCTTTTCGGCAGCTGTCAGCTCCTGAAATTTTGATTTTGCATAATCAACTCTTTCTGTGAAAAATTCTTTTTCGCCCGCAGGTGCGTCTTTTTCAGTAAAATTTTCAAGCGCGGCAAGACCTTTTTGAAGGTAATTAATTGCCTGTTCGTAAAATTCTTTTTTTCCGGAAATGTCTCCTTTTTGAATGAAGCTCCCACCAACGCAAAGATGCACATGCGGATTTTGATCATACATCCCTATTGCCTGTTTGCCGTCCAAAATCGCAGCATCATAATCGCCTTTTTTCTCCTTATCCCAACACCCAAGAATAAGAGACTCAAACTTTTTAAGGTCTACTTTTGAAATATCGTTGTTTTTTGGGGTAGATGTGGCAGGGATCTTCTCTGGAGTTAAATTCACTAGGTATTGTTCGCTCCATGTTAGAAAATCTACACGTAGTGACTGGGATAATAACAACATGGCAGTAAAATCTGTGATATCTCCGGTAAAACTCTGATTGTTCTTATCCCGATATGTGTAATTCTGTTTATTGCTGGAATAAAATTTATTTAACAGATCCATCAATTCATTATTCCGAAAATTTACAAATTTTTTCTTGCCTGCCATTTCAGCAGTTTCTGCTAAAACCGGTAAATTCGCATCAATAAATTGTTCTTTATCCAATCTCAACTTTAAATAGTTTTTACCATCTGAAATTTTCCAATATTTTCCGCCGTCCGAAACCTCATAATCAAGCGAATTCCATGATATCTGGGTCATACGGACAACCTTCCAATTATTGAAATAGTATTTGCTCGTACCAACAGCAAATACTCCCGAGCCAATACTGCAGTTAATCGTAGAACCGGGGTAAGTCTGATTTATAATTCCACTTACATACGCCATTCGGCCCATGCCGTTTCTCATTTCAGGATGCCCGGGCGCGCCAAAAAATCCCCCTGTCTTACCGCACAAAGCAGATATTTCTTTTTCTGCCGATGTAAATGCCGCAAATTCTGCTATCGCTGCAGTAGGCAGAAAAAACAATATAATTAATATCATCAGTTTTGTTTTCATTAATTTTTCTCCTTTATCTAAGGGGAGAGATAATCCCTCCCCTTATTTTTATCTTATTTCTCCACAGGTAAGAGCAAACGGAATCCGTTATCATTAAACCGTAACATAGGCAGAAGGGGGTAACTATCCGTCGCTTCAGAATTCCTGAGATTTATTTTAAAATTCCACACAGTAGGTGCCTTCCAGCTGCTGCCGCATATCACCCTGGCTTTTCCACTCTGTGGCCCTTTAGGATTATTTCTTAAACTATCTTTATTATAATCGACTCCGAGATCATACTTCCCATCTTTAATTTTTCCTCTATTTTCTGTGTTTTCATAGTCGAGGGCATACCAGTCATTAACCCATTCCGAGACATTGCCACTCATATCATATAGGCCGATTTTATTGGGTTTTTTCTGGCCCACTGGATGTGTGGTGCCTTCTGCGTTCTTATTCCACCAGGCATAATCCCCAAGCTCTGATTGATTGTTCGTGCCTGACCATCCTTCTCTTTCGTTCCTTCCGCTTTTATATGCGCTATATTTCCATTCTGCCTCTGTCGGAAGACGGTACTTTTTGCCTGTCTTTTGGTTGAGTTTGTTTATAAAATTCTGTGCATCAAACCAGTTAACATTTTCAACCGGGCAGTTATCCCCACAGTCTTTGAAATTAGATGGGTTATCGCCCATTATCGCCTTCCACTGTCCTTGTGTTACTTCATATTTCCCCATATAAAAATCATTAACGCAGACTTCATGGATGTTAAAAGAGGTGCTGCTTATTTCAAAGCATCCGCCTTTAATGTGAACCAGTTCTATCTCCGGAGCGGCAATATTTAACGTCTGGCTTTCTGTTGTTGGTTTTGAAATTTCAGGCTCGGCGCCAAGTTTTGAGAATGCTGTCAAAAAATTTGAAGGTGTATCTATCAGCCATAACTCCTCCGGTCCGTCATATGATACAGGTAGTTTTTTCATGATTTCAGCATCTTCCCATAAGCTTACTTTCTTATACCCAAGGGCTTTTTCCGGTGAATCTGATTGCGGATCTAAACCATTATAGGCTTGCTGATAACCGCCCCGGCGTTCAGCTAAATATTCCAACTTCCCCTGTAAAACTCTTTCGCCAATCACACAATATTTCTCCGAAAAACCATCATCTTCCACGTAGACACCATCGGTGTCGGCCGCTTTCAGTTTTGCGCTAATTTTACAGGCCTTGTCTTTATGCTCTGCAAAATAGGAATTCATCTTATCTACTATTGGTTTTTTATCTAATGGGCGGTTCTTCAATATATTTCTGTAATATGTCATCGTATCGGCAAAGGAAAAATAGCCGCGCAATTCATTTTGGTTTGTAGATAGGAGCTCCAAAAATTGTTTAGTTTTCCCTACAGGCCTATAAAACTGCAGGAGATCGTAAATATTTTTTCCGCTGGCAGTTCGTCTGTAACCATGTCCTTTTCTATTGTCATTAGGCACACGTACGACCAGATTTACTCGAGGGTTCCAGATATATATCCCATACACCCGGTTCTCGGGTGTGTAACCCCTGCCAAATGCGTCTAAAGGGTTATATGCGGTTTTTTGATTATGATTACTATAAAATATGGTTCCATTGGCAGCATAATCGTTAACCACATAAAAATCCCATGTAAGGCCGCTGGTTCTATTTCCTTTTTTGTCCATATTCGCGCCCTTGTCCGACACATGCCTGAATAAAATTGAATCCTTATCAGCCCGGAGAGGGTTCACCTTATTCGCCGTCTTTTGCTGCGTCAGCTCCTGCGCTATCCTTTCCATCCCTGCACATGCAGTTAGCGTTAAAATCATCGTTAATAAAATAAATATCCGCTTCATTTTCTTCCTCCTTTTTTGCGGGGCTGCCTGAGCAGCCCCTTTAATGTTCTTAATTTTTTCTAATAGCGAAATCCCATTCGCCATCCTTCAGCGGACACCGCACTTTCAGCGCTACGATGTCATCCTGCCACTCTTTCAATATCTGCTTTTCGCAACCGCCGCAATCCATTTCAGTGGTTTTTGCAAAGGCTATGTGGAGGTTTTCTACTGTGATTTTTGAGAAATCTACACCCCGATAATGCAGTATGTGAGTGGTTTGCCTCGGAAACAGTCCGAAAAGTTTTTTCCTGTAAAAAGTGACCGCACAAGTAGAAGTCCCCGCCTCTACCTCTCCTGTTTTGGTTTTGCTGACAATTTTGCCCAAATATTCGGACAGCATATGTTTCTGCTCATCACTCAGCACTGGCGCTGTATCCCCTGCTGTTGCTGTCGGTCCTGCTACTGACCCGCTTACGGCATCTGTCGGTCCTGCCTCTGTGCTTGCAAATGCCGTAATAACCATAAATAAGATTATTCCGACAATAGTTAATACAGTTAGGCCAAACAAAATACCCGTCTTATCCCCTGTCCTTCTTTCATTTTTCTCTGTCATTTTTTACCTCCTCCATTTTTTCTAATTTTTCGGACTGTTGTTGAGCAGCTATCTCTATCTCCTTTTTTTCCTTGATATTCAGAAACACCACTCCAGTTACAGCAGCGCCCACAAAGTGGATTGCGGTTAGAATCGCTAAGACCTCTAAAACCACAAAACCCTTTAATCCCATTTTCCTTTTCTCCATTTTCTAATCCTCCTTTTAAAGTTTTTAATCTGCTAAACTATTGCTGCAGGATGCAGTCCACCGCAGGCTTTTAGCCTGCCCGGGTCCATCGGATTGTGTCCTGCAGCTCCTCACCTTAGATATTCACCTCCTTTTTCCTTTATCCCAGCCTCCCTCACCTCCTTCTAAGTTAATAGGGACATACTGTATTCCATCCTCGAGCTTCATATACCCACAATCAGGGCAGAAACCCCATCCGCGTTTTATGGGACTGCCTTTATACTCTTCTTTGACAGTAGCGCCGCACTTGCACAGTGTGATAATAACTCCCGCCATGGTTATCTCCTTTTTCCTGGATGCTATCTTTTAAAAACCGCAGCTGACCCGCCTTATCCGCAAAAGGTCCGTTGCAACTAGCTCTCATCTTTGCAGTGAACATGCAAAACCGGATTGCATAACAGCTACTGCATTTTGTGCTTGTTGTGCTTGAATTTTTAAAATATTTCATTTCACTCCTCAAAATGTCAGCGTAATCACTACCACATCAATATATGCTCCGCTCCTGCCAACTACGGAATTATCGGCTTTAAATATCTTTGCGTAAATCAATTTTGCCGCATAATTTGCTACGGTGATATTATTTCCGGTTGTTATCCCGATTTCCTGAGTGTAGCCGCTATCGTTAAAAAGCCTATATGCCAAATATCCGCCGCTGTAAGACGCCCTGCGGAGTTCTCCTATAGCATTATTCCCGCCTGACAAACTCATTTGGATAGGATTTGATCCCTGTCCGCACGTATAAGTAAAAGAGAAACTCCCTGTCACATCCGCACTGCCGTTGTAGCTCATTGTGACATTGCCAGTGCTATAGATAAGACAGGATTGATTGAGTGTTACAGTCCCGCTTGGTGATGCATAATATGTGGTATCAGCAACCAGTTTGAAAAAATTTGCTCCCCAACCGGGAGTTATGGGGTAAGGATTTGCCTTACAGCTGTGGTATGTGCAGCCAGTGATGCATATGCAAGTAGTTCCAGAGCCTACAGTCCTTGTATACATCGTAACCACCTGAACAGCGCCTGTGCCGGTCCCGGATGCAATTACAGTGCCGTTATAAATGTCTGAGCTTGAGCAAGGCGAGGCTTTACAATAATAAGTATAGATAACATCACCAGCAGCGCTTTTAAATTGGACCCATGTACTTCCTGCTCCGTTGTTGCTAATAAACTGCCAAGCCTGTCCGGAAGGACAAGTAATATTGGCGTTCCATGTGTTGTATCCAAAGGGGTTTACACTGCCGCTTCCGCCTGCGTCATACGAATAGCCTATTGGGTCGAGGGTTAAGGTACAGGCAGCATCCGCAGCGCCTGCCAGTGCGCCTGCCAGAAGTAAAAATAAAATAACAGTTATAATTATGTGTTTCATAGTTTTTGCCCTCCGCAATACTCCTTTCCCTCTTCGTCTTTAAGGGATACTTTTTGTATCGTTATTGTCTTCCCCTGCATAACATACAGCGGCGCTTTTTTATTAACGATAAATTTCAGGTGAGTGTTCCCGCTATTTTTAATCGTAATGTTATCTCCGCATATAATGCGTTTGGAGATATTTTCTTTCTCTGCCTTCACAAAGACTGGAATTGATAATTCCAGGAGCGCCTTTATCCCTGTTCCCTTATCAACATCAATCTGTCTCACAATAATCCGGTAGTAGCTCTCTGTAGAACGGTCAATAGGACGATTAAGAACCAATTTAAGGCTTCTAGGAGCCTTAAAGACGGTAGGATATACAATGATATCCTCACTCTCAATAAGAGTCTCCTTGCCGTCTCCAGATTGCTCTACGCGGTATACATATGCCTGCCAGGTGTGGTCATCATCATTGATGTGTAAAGTCACCGCTTTCTCGCCCTTCGGTATTTCTATTTTTGGAAGAGGGGTAACGAGTAGGGCATAAGCACTACTCGTCAGCAGCAGCGCCGCTATAGAAATTATAGATGCGATAATAGTTTTCATACTTATGCCCTCCCTCGCTAAGTTAAAATGTAACCGTAAACGCTACGGTATCAACATAAGATCCTACAGCCGCAGCAACGTTATCAGCTGCCTTCACCGCCGTATAGACCGTTGAAGTCTGAACAGCCCCATTGCCATTGCCCGTTGATACAGTGTTAGCCGAGACAGTAACTTCCTGTGCCAAGCCAGCATCCTTAAAAAACCTGTATGACATAAAGTTGCCGCCCGTCTTTGCCCTCCGCAACTCTCCGGATACATTCTGTCCGCTGCCTGCTGTTAATGCCCAGGCAAGCCCGTTAGAGCAGTTAACGTCTACTCCAAACGACCCTGAAGTGTCTAATTCTGCATATGCTATGGTCAGACTGTTCGCCGTTATAGAACACGATCCAGCGTAATTAATTGTTATTGTTGAGTTGCTGTTTGCGGTGCCGGCATACGCCTGTCCTGCAAACACCACGAATAGCAGCGCCATTGCTACTGCAAAAAACTTCCTCATTTTGTTGCCTCCTATGTTTTTGGTTTTTACTGAACTACTACAACTCCGACCCTTTCTACTTCTACTTCTTCGTTGTTTTTGAGTGAGATAATCACCTCCTTTTTTTCTGCGGATATCCTTACCTGCTTGGCCTTTGCCGGGATATTCTCAATATAGAAATCCCCTTTTGTGGAAGTCATATATTCCTCGTCTTGACCCTCCACTGTGAACTCTGTTAAAGCAAGTGGATATCCGTCTTTGAATAACCGTCCTGTTACGGCTTTCATATACGACATATTCATCATGGCGCCCTGTCCAGGGCGTAAAGATATATCCCTTAAATGAGATGTTAAAAAACCTTCCTGCGTGATTGATTGTGTTAAATATGGAGCTACTGTCAGCACATCGCCCCGGTCGCTGTTGACTGCGAGATTCTGCCCAGCAACAAAACCACCTGCCGGCGATATAGGCTCTCCTATTCCACAAGCCCATTCATTACTCTCCATTACACAAGCATATGAGCCTGATAAGCCTGCAGTAGTAGAATTACGGTGTGTCTGACTGTCATATATGTTTCGACAGTTCGCAAGCATCCCATCTCGGCCCTTAACTTCTGTGTCTACGGTGGTTTTATGTCTATCAAATGTAGTCTTCGCATCAAAGCCGTATGAGGTTTTTTTGTCTTTTGTTAACGTCATCTGCAAAGAGGCATAGACAGTGTTGCCCCTCAATTTGTCGTGGGATACACTTAGGCTGCCTGTGAGATTTTTGCCGATTGACCGAATGGCTGTTAAAGTGTAAGAGTCCTTATCCTGCTTGGAATAGCCGGCATCCGCTAAAATAGTTGTTTTTGCAATAGGGTTAAATGTCCACCCGAGACCATACTTCGTATCTCCGTTATTGTAATATCTAAGGTTTATGTTTCCCCATTTATTCCCGAAATCACGGGATAAAGACGAAAAAGGGAAGCCTATCTGAGTTGTAAAGTCCCTTTTCCTGTCTTTAGTCGTTAAATCAGCTATCGCTCTGAATTTAGAATTGCTGTATGAGTAGCCGAGACGATAATCATTCAAATCAAAATTGAAAGAGGCAACTTTCTCGGCGTTAAAGATTCCATACAGAGTTGAAAACACTCCAGAGACAGCAACTCTATTCGATGCGGCTATCCCCAGTGTGATATTGTCGCTAATCCCTCTCCGGTAATAGCCTCCGCCAGTGAGACCTGAATAAAAATCATTTTTATACCTTTTAACTCCTGCGGCAAAGTGAAAATCATCAACTCCCTGTTTCAGATTTGTTTGCGATACAAAATAAGGGATATCAATAATCTGTTCGTTGTTATAAATATTCCTTATCTTGATTTTCAGATTTCCTGCAAAAGAACTGATAGGCAAGTTTCTGATATCATAAATGCCTGCTGCCATCTCTCGCCTGTCTATAAGGGCGCCGTCCCTGTAAATCTCTACAATACTCTTTGTAGTGAGTGTCAAGGTCTGTGAGAGTCCGGAATATGGAGTAAAAGCCGGGTCAACGGAATAATTTTTTCCTATGCTCATACCTGCAATAGGAGAAGATTTTAAGAATACTGAGGATGATGAGATATATGTATCTCCAGCTGTGATATTGACTTTCTCGGGAATAATGTCGTGTGAAAAATATGAATTACCACGGATTAGCCTTTCATCTGTACTCTTAGAAAAATCGCTATAAATTATACTGTCAAATAGGAATAACCCTGTGCCGAAGCCGTAATTTATACTATCATCTTCCTGGCTTAGTACATCAGAGACGGTATAATTAAAGAATAAGCTCTTACTATTCGTAAGATGTAAAGGTTTTATACTGCGATAATCAACCACCTTGCGGTCCAGACATTTTTCACGGGGTGAAAGATAGATAATATCCCCGGTTGTATTTGAGACATACCTAACGGCTCCAAAATCATTTAACACTTTTGACCTGCACTCTCCCATAATAATTTCCTCTTTTGAGATATATTTTTCGCCATTCTCAGTTCGTTCAAACACCATCGTCCCCCTGTTTTCCCCTGCTGCATTCAAATCTGCTACGATTACCTCAGCAGCAGCAGGGACCGAAATAAATAAAAAAACAACAAAAATGAAATCAAACATTCTGATCACTTCCTTCCAAGTTGAATGGTCCTTATAATTTTTGTTATCAGGTCCTTCAACGTGAATTTTTTAACTCGATCTCTTTTAACGAGAAAATATGGCTTCCAGTCCGGAATTTTGAAAATATAAACTATAGTGAAAATTCCGTAAGTATAAAAAATAAGCCTTTCAACTATGTTCCATGAGTAGGAAAATTCAACTAAGAAAATAACAACAATTAAATTCAGAATCATTAGAAGTTTCCACATATTCTTATCGCCAATCCTCATAATAAGATGCCAGGACATCTTCAACTTTTTTATCCTCCTTATAATATTCCTCAACTGAAACTTGCGTGAGCGTGAGAGACACAGTATTGTTCTTCTGTGCCGGTGTCGCCGTAGCGACGCTGCGCAATATTTCAGGAGATAGAAATGGGATACTGTCGCTTGCAATGTCACCTGCGAGCATAGGGAGCATAGCGGCCAGTAGTAATGTCATTAAATTTCTCATCCCTCACCTCCCCACCAAGCTTGAAATTATTGAAATGAGAATCGAAACCACCAGCTTCAGCGCGGATCCAAGAATCTCTGGGAATGCCATTATCAATCCTGCTCCGCCCAGCATCAATGTCCAACTCATTCTTTCGACGATTGTATTCATGTTTTTTTCTCCTTATTTTCTTCTTGTTCTTTTTCGCATTTTTCCCACTCCGAAAAAGCCCGAAAAAGTTCTATGTCATGTTCCTTCCTGTCTTCATATGTCGAAGCAGAAAACAACATCCGGAATTGATTAACGAATTTGTATATCTCTTTTCTATCCATTTTTTTCTGGTTCTGTTTTTACAAGTTTCATGTCCTCGCGCATAATAAAAGGATCATTACGGTTTGGGTAACCTTTCCAGTCCAGTTTTATTTTTGTGACCGGGTAATTAGGCAACTTCAGGTAACACTCAAGGTCCTTTAGGTTCATTATCTCGCTCGCCATGACCAAACGCCTATCCTTAAGCTGCTTTTGAACCTGGACGCTATCTCGTGAATCCTCAGGGCCATAAGTCGCGCTTTTCCGTTTTTCTTCAACCTCAGTATCACCGAGCTTTCGCGAAATATACTCACCTGCGACAGGATCCGAGACACGGAAAATTAGTGAGGTTGAGGATGCGGAGATTAAAGTTTGTCTTGTTGGTTCGCCGTATATCTTATCGAGCTGACCAATATCTTGGATCGCATCAAAAATAACGCCGCCTTTGGAACGTGCGAGTGTTTTGAGTCGTGTGATTGTGCTTAGGCGCTGTAATGTCCCAAATTCATCCAGAATAAAAAAGATCCTGCGGTTTAGGTTGTCAGGCAGAGACAATAATTTTCGCCCCAGCAAATCTATAAATAATGACAAAATAGGTTTTAGCGTAGCCTCAATTTCGCTGTAATTGGTTATAAAAATCCACTGCCTTTTTTCTGGCTCTTTGGAGATCCAGTCTGATATACAAAAGTCGCCATCGATTCCTGCCATGTATTCGAAACTTTTGGTATATTGCATCATCACACTTAATATACTCATCGCTTGTTTTGAACTCGCATCTTCGACATACCGTAGACCCCTTTCACCGCCTTTCGTATTTTGGAGCCAGTCTCGAATCTGTGTTGCTGGCGCAGACACAGCAGACCAAATGTCTGCATTCGTTTTCATATTGTTTTGCCAAAGGTAATGCAGTAGGCCTGAAAAAACATCTCTGGCTCCGTCATTCCAGAACGGCTCTGCTTGCATGGCCGGCGGGATTAGAGAGGCGGCTATAGCATCAATGTCAGTGATTGCCAATATCTCATTTGATACCGTCCACCGTACCGATCTAGAATCAATAGGGTTGAAGAGAATATCTGTTTCGGAATCGTAAAATTTTTCCACACTGTCGCCCTTGAAGGCATAGATAATTACCCTTTTTTCTCCCCGTTTGTGAAGTGTCTCAATGAGCTGATTGAAAAATGTGGTCTTCCCACTGCCCGGCCCTCCGATGACAAACGAATGCATTACTTCAGCCGATACAGGCATCATCACCGGCCCGATGGGTATTGATGTTTTTTCTCCTGACTGCCTGATTTTTTCGTTTAAGTCCTCCGCTAATATAAGGCTTGCGCCTCGCTTGAATTCATCTGTAAGCTCCTCTATGCCCTTCTTTTCGAAGTGAGCTTTCACCTTCAAAATCACAAAAATCGTAAGCGGCAGCAATAACAAGGAGAAGCCGACTGATTTCAGAAACACTACTTTTGAGATGAGAAAAACCCTATCAACATCAGGGACCTGCATGTTGACAACCGAAGAGAAAAGGTATGAAAAAACCAGACCGTAGATATGCCGGTTGAAGACATATGAGATAACAAAAGTAACTATAATATGAGCCGTGAAAAAAACAAATCCCATCAGCATATATGC
>Ga0100393_10002400_pt1 | contig 18101 bp, 15 predicted proteins | sample CryGeymeta201517_FD_81546 | JGI IMG/M metagenome (GOLD analysis project Ga0100393, IMG submission 81546) | Groundwater microbial communities from Crystal Geyser aquifers in Utah, USA - Crystal Geyser metaG 2015-17 | ecosystem: Environmental > Aquatic > Deep subsurface > Groundwater | place... | reverse complement strand
ATATCAATAATGCATTGGATGGCGTTAAATTGAAATACAAGAATGTTCTGTAAGTAAGTGCTGCAACACAAAGTGAAACAAAAAAATTACTGAATACTATTAAGCGTATAAATGGCATTTTTTCAAGGTGATTTGGAAGTTCTGATTTTCTTAATTATGAACCAACCACCAACTTACTTTATGAAACTTTCAAATTAATTTTACTTCTTTATAATATAATAAACTTTATCCTTTAATTCAATTGAATAACCTGAATCTGAAATAATTTCTTCTATGGTGTATAATACAATTGTATCCAATTCATTTTTAATTACATAAGTTTCTGAGTTGTGATAATCATCTTTTTTAACTTGAAAGATAACATGATCGTCTTCATAAGATGGTCCACCACCAAAGTCAGTTTGAATTGTGTAGAATTTATGTTTGACGTTTGTTATCGTCTCATTTTCTGCATCAAAATTTATAATTCCCATATTAGATTTAGAAGAATCAAGTATTTCATAAGATCCATTCAAAAGTACTCTTCGTGCCATATAATCATACCCTAACCCGCCAAAACTTGTAACATATTCTTTGTTACGGATTTTTATATATTCGATAATCTTCAATGTTTCCTCTTTTTGGTTCTTTATTACAAGTTTTATGATAGTGTCAGGTTTAGTCAGAACAACAAATTCAGCCGTCTTTTCATCTGATTTCAACTCATAGATGTCACTTTGAATAATAATCTTACCGTTTTGAGATGTAAACCAAATATTAAATCCATAGCCTTCGTGATTCCCTATACTTGAAGGAACATACAATGTATCATTAATAATTTTATCAGGATTAATTTGAAGTTCTGCAATTTCAGGAATTAATGATGAGGCAAGATATGCAGATTTTGTTTTATATAGGTTTTCTACATATTCTTTTGGCAACCAAATTCCTTGAATAATTGGAATTAATGAAGAAATATCAACTTTTTCATTGGACTCAATTGATTTATCATTCTGAGAATGATTCTGTTCCAATTTTAAATTTTCATCATCAACCTCTTTACAAGAAGAAATCAATATCATAGGAATGACTATGTAAATTAATGATTTCATAAAACTCCGATATTAAGTCTAACTAATTGGCAATTAAACTAGCAGTAAAACCAACTCCCAATCCTATTAAAGTTGAGATTAAAGCACTTTGAGTTCTTTTTGCCCTAGCAACACGTTCGTGTCCACGCAAGTACTCATCTTCTTTGATGTATTGTAAATCTTTAATTTTTCTTTGTTTTACTCTTGTAGGAAAAATAAGTGTTCCTAATGTATAAACTAAAGGAGTTGATATATAAATAAAACTTTGATCATAATGCATAAAATAACCAGCACCACTGCCAACAGCAAAACCCAACACGTTAGAAAATTTTGAAGAATAGGTTAAATGTGCGTCTCGCTCTCCATAAACAAATAATTTCATGTCTTTTTGACTTAAAAAATTACCTTCTAATGAATCATATTTATAAATTGTAGTATCTATTCCATTCCACTTCATTGAAAACAATCGGTAATTTTCAATATCTATTTCTTTATTTTTTAATGTTTTAAAAGTTAGTTGATACTTATTAAATTCCAACACGTTGCCTTCTAGCTGTTTTCCATTTAAAAACAAAAGCGTGTCTGATGACTGTGCAACAAGTAAATGCACGAATAAAACAGACAATAATATGGTTAGAATAGTTCTCAAAAAATTAAATTAATAAAAAAGCAAAAATACAAAATAATAGCTGCTAAAATAGAGCCTTGAAATAAACTTATTAATCCAAAAAGTTAATTACTTAAATTTATTAAAAATCACAATTACACTTTAAAGAGTATCCAATTTTGGTTAAGGGCAATATTTTTTTTAGTTTTTTATGTTCACTTCTTGTCAAAGGAACATACCGTAAATCAATTTCTTTAAGTGTTTCTTTGAGCAAAACAATGCTACTAGGAAATGACACAATAGCAGTTCCCCAGAGGTGAAGTTCAGTTAATGTTTTTAATGCACCTATTTCAGTTGGGAGAGTTACAATGTCATTGTGATTCAACATAAGAACTGTTAAGGAATCAAATTTTCCGATTTCTTTAGGCACTTCTGTTAATAAATTATCAGAAAAATCTAAATATTGAAGTTGTGGTAAATTAGCAAGCTCAAGAGGAATTTCTTTCAATTGGTTGCTACTAACATCGAGGTAACGAAGGTTTTTAAATTTGTAGACTTCTTGGGGGAGTTCTGTTAAGTTGCTTTTTTTTAAGGTCAACCTAATAACCTCATCGGAAGGTAATTTCATAGCTTGTTCTAATGTGTAAATGGGTAGCTTTTTCATAGCTTTTTTATCTAGCGATTGAGCATTGATATTCGTTAAAAACACAAATGAAATTAGCGTAGCAAAAAAATTAGGCAAGTATTTGTATGGAATTGACCTTGTCAAGAGTTAGTTGGTTTTTAAGTTGATTTAATTCTTCAAAATGATGCTCATTACGAATACGTTCAACAAAGTAAATTGTTATATGCTCACCATAAATAAATTCGTCAAAATCAAAAATATTCACTTCAATGGTTTGATTTTTTCCGTTGAGTGTTGGGCGATTCCCAATATTTAACATTCCATTATAGGTTATTCCTTTTACTTCCACTTTAACAGCATACACACCGTTTTTTGGGATAAGTTTATATTTATTGTCAACAAAAATATTTGCAGTAGGAAACCCAATTTTACGACCAATTTTTTCTCCCTCCACTACTTTTCCACTTAAAAAGTAATTGTACCCTAAAAATTGATTTGCGGCATTAATCTCTCCAGAAAGTAACGATGTTCTGATTTTAGTGGAACTAATATTAATTTGTTGAACATCTTGAGCAGGAATTTCCTCCACTTCAAAATCATACGTTTCACCAAAATCTTTTAAATCCTCAAAATCGCCTGCTCTATTTTTTCCGAAACGATGGTCATAACCTATAATTATTTTTTTTGCATTGATTTTATTTACAAGTATATCTCTAACAAAATCAAGTGCTGATAATCTTGAAAATTTTTTGGAAAAAGGATGTATGATTAGGTGGTCTATTCCAGCTTTTTTGAGCAACAATGTTCTTTCTTCAATGGTATTTAAAAGTTTTAAATCATTGTCATCAGGAAAAACAATCATTCGAGGATGAGGAAAAAAAGTAAGTACTACGGTTTCTCCCCCAATTTGATGAGCTGCTTTTTTAAGTTGTTCAACTATTACTTTATGTCCACAATGAACTCCATCAAAAGTTCCTATTGTTATCACAGCATTATTAACAGCTGTAAACTCCTGAATATTAGAATAAATCTTCACCTAACTAATTAACCAAATATGAATAAAATTTATTGCATGCAAATATCACTAAATTAAATCAAAAAAAAGCTATAAATACATTGACAAAAATGATATTTTATATTAGTTTTGCAGCCACTAAAAAAAGACTTGATTTTAAAACAAAATAAATCTCACAAATTATGTCAAAAAACATAGGTAAAATTTCACAAATTGTAGGTCCAGTAATCGATGTTAGCTTTGCTGATGCAGACAAACTTCCTAGCATTTTAGATTCATTAATAATCACAAAAAGCAATGGACAAAAGGTAATTTTAGAATGTCAACAACACATTGGAGAAGATGCTGTTAGAGCAATTTCTATGGATGCAACTGATGGATTAAGCAGAGGAATGGAAGTAGTTGCTACTGGCTCTCCTATTTTAATGCCTAAAGGCGAACAAATTAGAGGACGACTTTTTAATGTTGTTGGTGATGCTATTGATGGTATTGGCGTTGTTCCTAAACAAGATGGAAATTCTATCCATAGAAAACCACCAAAATTTGAAGATTTATCTACATCCACAGAGATTTTATTGACTGGAATTAAAGTAATTGATTTAATTGAACCTTATTCTAAAGGAGGTAAAATTGGTTTATTTGGTGGTGCTGGAGTTGGTAAAACTGTATTGATTATGGAATTAATCAACAACATTGCCAAAGGACACTCAGGTTTGTCTGTTTTTGCTGGTGTTGGAGAAAGAACAAGAGAAGGAAACGATTTGTTGAGAGAGATGATAGAATCTGGTGTTATTAAATATGGTGAAGAATTTAAAAAATCCATGGAAGAAGGCGGATGGGATTTATCTAAAGTAGATAAAGAAGGTCTTTCTGAATCTATGGCAACCTTAGTTTTCGGGCAAATGAACGAACCTCCTGGAGCGAGAGCAAGAGTTGCTCTTTCAGGATTAACATTAGCTGAATATTTTAGAGATGGTGAAGGTGATGGAAAAGGAAAAGATATTTTATTCTTTATTGATAACATCTTTAGATTTACACAAGCAGGTTCTGAAGTTTCCGCTTTGTTAGGTCGTATGCCTTCAGCAGTAGGTTACCAACCAACATTAGCATCTGAAATGGGTGCGATGCAAGAACGAATTACTTCTACAAAATCAGGTTCTATTACTTCTGTTCAGGCGGTGTATGTTCCTGCGGATGATTTAACTGACCCTGCTCCTGCAACTACTTTCTCTCACTTAGATGCAACTACTGTACTTTCTAGAAAAATTGCTGAGTTAGGTATTTATCCTGCGGTAGATCCATTGGATTCTACTTCAAGAATTCTTACGCAAGATATTGTAGGAAAAGCTCATTACGATTGTGCTCAACGTGTAAAAGAAACTTTACAACGCTACAAAGAATTGCAAGATATTATTGCCATTTTAGGTATGGATGAACTTTCTGAAGAAGACAAATTAGTAGTACACAGAGCAAGAAGGGTTCAACGATTTTTATCTCAACCTTTTCATGTAGCTGAGCAATTTACAGGTTTAAAAGGCGTGTTAGTTTCTTTAGAAGATACCATTAAAGGGTTTAACATGATTTTGGCTGGAGAAGTAGATGAATATCCAGAAGCAGCGTTCAACCTTGTTGGCTCTATTGAAGAAGCCATTGAAAAAGGTAAAAAAATGATGGCAGACGTTTAAAAATAGTAGTTGGTAGTTAGGTGTTAGTAGTTAGGTGTTAATGTTATTCTGAACGAAATGCCGAAAGCTTTCGGGATGAAGTGATGACCACGAAGTAGCATTAATAATCTTTCTTCCAACGATTAACTTCTGACTTTACAAACTTTATGAACTTTCAACATAAAAATGGAAATAGAAATAATTACACCAGAAAAAAGTCTTTATAAAGGCGAAATAATTTCAGCTATATTCCCAGGAACAGATGGTTCTTTTGGTATATTAAATCAGCATGCCCCTATTATTTCAACCTTAAAAAAAGGAGATATAAATATCATAGATAAAAACAACACACCAACCACTTTTTCGGTTGAAGGTGGAGTTGTTGAGGTAAGCAACAATAAAATTATTGTGTTGGCGGAGTAAAAAAACTTTATCTTTTTATAACCAAAAAATCTCCTAACTTCATAGGAGATTTTTTTTTTGCACTAACTAAACAGGAGGGAATGTTTTTGGTGAGAATTCTTTTTATTAACACTTTAACTGAAGTTGTTTAACATCCAAGTATAAGAATGAAAATGAATTATTTTTTTTCAATACAAGGCATTTTTGAGAAGCATAGCCGTAGCTATGGTTAGAAAAAATAACAAAGTAGTGTGGAAAAAGAAACATTTTTTAATTTATAATTTGGACGTTAATCAACTTCAATAAAAAGAACACCACAAAACTACATCTCAACTAAACCTATCCATGTTAAAGCTACGTTAACAAAAGTTAAAAACTGTTAAACTTCAAGGATGTAGATACATTAGCCGTAATTTTGTTTTAAGAATGAAACGCAAATACATTTATATACTAATAGGATTAATTACTTCCGCTTTAATTGGACTAGTTGCCATACAAATTTATTGGATAAATAGTGCCATTACTCTAAAAGAAGATGGTTTTAGAAATGATGTAACCAATTCCTTAATTGCGGTTGCTCAGAAAATTGAAAAGCTAGAAACAATTAACCGTGTTAAAAAGCACCAACATGGACAGGCTATATTTAAAAAAAGAGCCAATACTATCAGAGAATCATTTAACACCAAAAACGAAACTTCTTATGACACATCTACAGTTTTTGAGGAAAATGGTGTGAAATATAAAATTAGTGAACGCCAACAAAAACAATCCGACCAAGTGCTTTATCAAAAATCCATACAATCGGTTTCGGATAAAGGACAATTTGGTTTTCAATTTAGTATGGGAAGCAAAAATAATTTCAATATTGAAAATTCCTATAGCGATTCTATTTATAACTACAAGGAAAATGAAAAATCCATATTAATTGATGAAATATTAGAAAGTTTATATGAAATGAATCGATTTAGAGAGATTAAAGAGCGTGTTGAAAATATTGCTATAGATTCTCTTATCAAAGAAGAACTAGCTAATCGAGGCATTAAAACAGAATTTGTGTTTGGTATTTTTGATTATGATGGTAATGATGTGTTGCGAGACGATACATTGAAAAACACACACAACATTAGAATGTCAGGCTATTGGGCTCAACTTTTCCCTAACGATGTTTTTGATACACCTCATTTCTTAAGCATTTTCTTTCCTCACAAAACAGGTTTTTTATTAAAATCGATGTGGATGATGTTGCTTTCTTCTATCGTGTTACTTTTAATAATTATATGGGCGTTTACATTTACCATTCAAACCATTTTTAAACAAAAAAAGCTGTCTGAAATTAAAAACGATTTCATTAACAACATGACACACGAATTGAAAACACCTATTTCAACCATATCCTTAGCTTGCGAAGCATTAAACGATAAGGATATTTGTGCTGACGATAAAATAAAGCACAATTATGTAGGAATGATTCATCAAGAAAATAAGCGATTAGGTGTTTTAGTAGAACGTGTGCTGAAAAGTGCTACTTGGGATAAAACAGACTTAAAACTCAATAAAGAAAATTTCGATTTTCATGAAATTCTTAAAAATGTTATTGACAACATTACTATTCAAATCACAAGCAAAAATGGTAAGATACAGCAGAAATTAAACGCAACAAACACCCTATTAAAAGCAGATAAAGTTCATATAATTAATTTAGTTTATAACCTATTGGACAATGCTAATAAATATTCTCCCAATAAACCAGAAATTACCGTTTCTACAGCAAACAGTAGAGATGGAATTGTTTTATCCATAGCTGATAACGGAGTAGGAATAAAAAAAGAAAATCTCACTAAAATATTTGAGAAATTCTATCGAGTCCCAACAGGCGACATACACAATGTGAAAGGATTTGGATTAGGATTAAACTATGTAAAAGCCATTGTTGACAAACACCAAGGGGAGATAAAAGTAATCAGTGAATTAGGAAAAGGAACAACATTTCAAATTTACCTTCCATTTGATAGCAACTAAAACTATAAAATTAAAATTATGTCAGAAAAAATTAAATTATTATTAGCCGAAGACGATACCAACTTAGGTAATTTATTGTCCGATTTCTTAAAAGCAAAAGGCTATGAAGTTACTCTAGCTAGCAATGGCGAAGAAGCATATTCGTTTTTTATTAAAGGAAATTATCATTTATGTTTATTAGATGTGATGATGCCTGTAAAAGATGGTTTTACTACCGCCAAAGAAATTAGAAAAATAAACACTTCCATACCTATTATTTTTTTAACTGCTAAATCCATGAAAGAAGATACGTTGAAAGGATTTGAGGTTGGAGCCGATGATTATATTTCCAAGCCATTTAGCATGGAAGAATTATTAGCTCGAATTAGTGCCGTACTCAGACGGACAATAGACGAAGTAGAAGCTCAACATGAAACATTTTTCACCATTGGTAACTACACTTTTGATTATCAAAAAAGACATTTAACTCATCAAGGTGAGTTTGTAAAACTTACTTCAAAAGAAAGTGATTTATTAAGGTTACTTTGTTTAAACGAAAATAAAGTGCTAGATAGAACACACGCACTTAAAGCCATTTGGGAAGATGATAACTATTTTAACGCCCGAAGTATGGATGTTTATATTGCTAAACTCAGAAAACACCTCAACAAAGATGAAAACATAGAAATCATCAATGTTCATGGAAAAGGGTTCAGGTTTGTTGTTCATGTTTAGTGATTTTGTTACTATTCAGGTATTTTTTGTTTCTTGCAAAGTCGCTTAGACGCAATGTTTTTGATATATGATTGTCCGCAACAGTACCTAATTATTTTTAACATTTTTAAAATGAAGAACTTATTATAGGTTGTAAAAGGACAAACGTATTAAGTTTTCCTTTCAAGGTTTACTTATTTATAGTTCGGTACATTTTGCCACTACTCAACAAGGGTTTAAAACTATTGTTGTATTGATGTTGCATAGAGGCACTATTTATTAGGTAACAAAACGGACAAGCATATTTTGATAATTTATACCTCTTATTAAAATTCGTATTCAATAGTTAACCCGCTTTATTCATGCAAAAGCGAAGCAAATTGTATGAATGTGCGAAGGGCTGTGGGATGCAAAGCGGTTAATCCCTTCCGATAATTATCGGAATAGTAATACGCAAATTTGGGCTATTGAAAATAGCTAAATTTGAGTATTACTTATATCGTAGAAAATTTGTGAACCGAGCTTGCGAGTTCAACGAAGATAATTTTCTAGGTTAACATTTCTGAAATTAACACATTTGTTGGCTCTTTTTTGCATCTTTACGTCTTTATGAGACAATTTTAATACACCTAGTAGTACTTATTTTTTAAAAAATCGTAATTTTTCTAGATTTCCACATCATTAAATTTTTATTTCTCATCTTTACTTATTAATTTTGAACAAAACACAAAAGAAAAAGAAATGTTAAAAACAAAAATAGAAAAAGCACTTAACACTCAAATAAAGATAGAAGCAGAATCTTCACAAGCATATATAGCAATGGCTTCTTGGGCAGAAACCGAAGGCTTAGGTGGTGCTGCACAATTTCTTTACCAACATGCAGATGAAGAACGTATACACATGTTGAAAATAGTCCAATATGTAAACGAACGAGGAGGAAAAGCAGTTATTCCTGCACTAAAACAACCTAAACTATCCTATAAATCACTTACCGATTTATTCCAAACCTTATTGGATCATGAGGTAGCTGTTTCCAACGAAATAAATGATGTTATAGAAGTTTGTTTGGCTGAAAAAGATTATACTACACACAATTTTATGCAATGGTATGTTGCCGAACAAATCGAAGAAGAAGCATTGGCTCGCACAATTATGGATAAATTAAGACTCATTGGAGCAGATAAGGGCGGATTATATTTATTTGACCGAGATATACAAACCCTTACTGTTACTACATCAAATACTCCAAAACAATAAGTTATCAACATTAAACAGACTTGTGTTAATAAAAGAACTCCTTATTATTCGTCATTATTAATACATCTTACTAAATTTACTCCGAAAAAAATATTTTCAATAACCTATTTTTTTATATTCGTAATGAGAATTAATTTTTATATAATAACCATTCTTTTCTTTCTGTTTACATTAACATCCTATGGTCAGAAAAAGAAAAGAGCTGTTACTAATTCTTCAACTGAAGTTACAAAAAAAAGAGATGCCTTTGAAGGAAAATCTAAAAAAGGTCCTAATGTTGAGTCTGATAATGGAGCAGGAAACTCTAAGTCAAAGGTTAAACAATATAAACACTCCGTTTCTAAAAAGAATGTGAAACGAAAAGACATGAAAAATCAAGCTGAATTTTCATCAAAAAAGACTAGGTACAAAACAGGAAGTAAAAAAAATAAAGGAGATTCTCCAACAAAAAAATCGAGATCAGGAAGAAAATCAGCTAAAAATGGAAAATAATTACTTCATGTATTTCCCTTCTGTAATCCTTATCAATGGAGAACAATTAACTATTATTTATTAAATAAGGATTACAATTAATCGTGAATAAATTTACACTTTTCATATCTATACTATTATTATCGATTTTCTTTTCATGTAAATCAGGTGGGGATTCATTGTTTACAAGTAGCTCTAAAAAAGGACCAAATGTAGAGGTAGATAATGGTGGCGGTGGAGCAAAAGGAAAAAACTACTTGCACTCAACAGGTAAAAAGAAAATTAAAGGTAAAAAAGGTTCTGTTTTTTCTTCTTCTAAGTCGAGATATGGAAAAATTGTAAATGTAAAATCCAATTCTAAAGATTCTAAAAAAGGAGAAGCAAGTGGTGGCAGAAAGTCTGGTAAAGGTAGAAAAAAACAATAAGTAAACCTCTAATTTCAACCTTCGACAATCAGATTCCACTCTCAATACCAATAGTATAAACTTTTTTATAGTTTTTCGATTTATTATTCCAATAAAACTTAAATATCCGCTACGGTTTCATTAAAAAAACTATATTTGCATTTAATCTAAAATTAATTTTGGCTTAAAAATTGTCATGAATCAAATTTTTTAGTGAAAAAAACAAGCATCATATTAATCGTATTATTCATACTTGGTTCAAGTTTTAACCAACGAATTTCTGTGGATACAAATGCGAAACTAAAGGCTGTTTTTATTTACAACTTCACTAAATATATTGAGTGGCCAAAAACTTACCAAGAAGGATATTTTGTATTAGGCGTTGTTGGAGAAACCCCTCTTTTTTCGGAACTAACAAAAATGGCTCAAACAAAAAAAATTGGTACCCAATCAATTTTAGTAAAAAAATTCAGTGAAATCGCAGATATAGACAAGTGTCATCTTCTTTATATTACCGATGATAAAAGCATTGAGATAAATGCTATTCTCAAAAAAACAAAATCCACAAGCACATTGATTATTACCGAACAGGAAGGCTTAGTAGATAAAGGAGCTGGAATCAATTTTGTGATAAGAGAAAACAAGCAAAAATTTGAGATGAATAAAAGAAATATTGAAATACAAAAATTAAAAGTTAGTTCAAATTTAGAAGCATTGGCTGTTACGGTTAAATAAATAATGAAGTCATTCGTTTACATATCAATTTTACTATTGTCGGTTATCGCAACTGCAAATGCACAATTTGTTAAAAATAATAATATATCTAAAGTAGAATTCTATTTTCAAAAAAATGAATTAGATTCTGCTAAAAAATATATAGATATTGCATCAAAAGAAAGTCAATATATAAATGATGCAAAAACTTGGTTTTACAAATCAATAATTTATAAAGATTTGTATAAATTAAAAGAAAAAGAACTTTTAATTTCACCATTGCGAGACGAAGTAACAACATCACTTCAACAACTTTTACTTGTTGATACCAATAAAACCTATCAATCTGAAACGGAAAGTTTAATTAAGTATATTAGTTCAACATACTATAATGATGCGGCAAGGGCTTTAACTGTTCCTGATATAGAAGTAGCAAAAATTAATTTTGAATTCTATCATACGCTTACATCTTTATCTAGTATGGATAAAAAATTAATTCAAGAAAATATAATACAATTTAAATTTGCTTTAGCCACAGCTATTGGTACAATTGACGAAGAAACAGCATTAGATTCTACACAAAAAGAAGCCTTAAAAAATATATATACTGAAATTCTTGCTATTGATAAACAAAATGCAGCAGCAAATTATAATTTATCATTACTCTATTACAATGAAGGTGTTGATTTAGCAAATAATATCGATTATGATTCTGATTTTGATAAATTACTTGAGGTGCAAGATAAAATTGCATCCTTATTTTCAAATGCATTGCCTTACATGCTAAAAGCATATCAATTAGATTATAGAAAGGAAGACGCATTAGAAGGATTAAAAAGTATTTATAGAGGGTTAAATAATGAAGAAAAATCTGCTTATTATGAAAATGAGCTAAAATCAATTAAAAAATAGTGCGTACTTTTAATCTAGAATTAGATACCACAACACAGTAACTTTAATTATTATGTCTTTCAAATTTAGTATAGGTAAGCGAATAGGAACTGGCTTTGGTGTGCTAATTTTTTTAGTTATTTCCGTTTTTTTTGTTACCTACCAAACATTAGATAAAAGCATTAAAATTAATGATGAAATTACTACGGTTAACAACCCTTCATTAACAGCCTTGGAAGAGCTAAAATTTTTAGCAGTTCGATCTAAAATGCTTATTTTTAATTGGGTTTATTCTCAATCTAACACAAATCATCCAGATAAAATAAAATTAGTTCGGCTAATAGAATTAGAATATCCCGCAATAAAATTGAAAATTTCTAAGTTGGCTGGTTCTTGGAATGAAAAAGACCTAAAGAAAATTAATTCTTTATTTGAAGAAATAGATGTTCTCTTTGAAATGCACCAAGAAGTAATGTCCTATTTACCAGACTTTGAAAGCTACGAAGAAGCCACCAATCAGTTTCTAGCAAACTCTATGATAGGTGATGATGGAGAAATATATATTAAAACCAATGAAATTATTTTTCATTTAGATGAGCTAATAAATATTCATAAATTTCAAACAGATCATGCAACAAAAAAAATGCAATCTTCATTTAATTTTTTAAAAACATTAGCAAAATACTTAGGGTTAGCACTTATTATTGGAGGACTTTTAATTGCTTTCTACACTACCAAATCTATTGTTACCCCTGTTAATAATTTAAAACATATTTTATTAAAACTCAGTAAAGGTATTTTTCCAGAAAAAGCCATACAAGCAAGAAATGATGAAATAGGAGAAATGACAATAGCCCTTAACCGATTAGTAACAGGTTTAAAAAGCACAAAAGATTTTGCAAATGCTGTTGGTTCAGGAAAATACAACACCGATTATGAACCACTTAGTGATAAAGATGCGTTGGGAATTGCTCTTTTAAAAATGCGTGAAGATTTAGAAGAAAACGAACGTGTGCTAGAAGAAAAAGTAGTTGAACGAACAAAAGAAGTTGTAAAACAAAAAGATGAAATAGAAAAACAAAATGAAAAAATCAGTGAACTTTATAAAGAAGTTACTGATAGTATTAAATACGCAAAACGATTACAAGAAGCTATTTTGCCACCTGATGAACTCGTTAAACAAGCATTACCAACAAGTTTCATTCTGTATAAACCAAAAGATATCGTTTCAGGCGATTTTTATTGGGTAGAACAAAAAAATAATAAAACTTATTTTGCAGCTGTTGATTGTACTGGACATGGTGTGCCTGGTGCATTTATGAGTATTTTAGGAAACAATGCCTTAAATGAAGCATTGCGAAAATTTGATACTCCAGCAGAAATATTAGACGATTTAAATAAAGGAATAAGTGAAAAATTACACAACAATGCACTTGGCTCAACCACCAAAGACGGAATGGACTTAGCTCTTTGTTGTTATGATACATCTAAAAAAGAACTTCAATATGCTGGTGCATTTAACCCTCTTTATACCATTAGGAATAATGAAATAACCCAATTAAAAGCTGATAAATTTGCTATTGGTACTTACTTTGAAAACCCTAAACAAAAGTATAGAAATCACACCCTTCAATTACAAGAAAACGACATGGTCTATATCTTCTCTGATGGATATGCTGATCAATTTGGTGGACCAAAAGGAAAAAAATTAATGTATAAACAATTTAGAGATTATTTGTTAGATATCCATTTAGAATCTATTTCTAGTCAAAAAGAATTGTTAAATAACAACATCGAAACGTGGAAAGGTTCACTCGAACAAGTTGATGACATTCTTGTAATTGGTATGCATGTGTAATTATACTCAAATCACATGGAATCCCGAATTTTATACTTGTTTTTTTTTCCTTTCTCTACGTTAAAATTTTAAACCATAACTACGGCTAATTTTTCGATTTCCCATGTGATTTGAGTATATTTCTCTTCTAATAAATTTTTATCTGGTCATATAAAATAGAACTTCCTTTCTCTATATTCATTTCATTAAAAATAAGTATTTTAATTTCTTTTTTATTTGGATTAGTCAACAAAAATTGTACATTTGTTCGTTAAATAATATTAATTTATCGATTAAGTAAGTTGATTTTTTATTTTAAGATAAGGTTCTATAAATTATATTATCTATTTTATAGGGACAACCTTAAGCAACTAATTTATAAGAATTAACGTCAATTAAAACAATAAAATAAACTTCTAATAAATACCTACACATGAAAAAATCAATTATTTTACTAGCATATTTATTGCTAAGCACACTTATTTTTGCTCAATCACCACCCGAAAAAATAAACTATCAAGCAGTTGCTAGAGATTTATCTGGAAACCCACTAATTAATCAAACACTAAGTGTTGAGTTTGAAATAAGACAAGGTTCTGGCTCCGGTTCTGTGGTTTATGCCGAATCACATACAGGAATATCCACCAATCAGTTTGGGCTTTTTACCGCTGAAATTGGCAATGGATTTCCTTCTGCTGGACCTTTTTCTGCGATTAACTGGGGAGCTAATTTGCATTATCTTGTTGTTATTGTAAACGGAATCTCCATGGGAAACTCACAATTACTTTCTGTTCCTTATGCTCTCTATGCAAAAGAATCACAAAATGGGCCACAAGGGTTGCCTGGAAGAAATAGTTTATCTATCGTAACTGCGGAACCTATTGGGTCACTAAATTGTTCAAATGGAGGAAATAAAATAGAAGTAGGAACAGATGACAATGGAAACAGCACATTAGACCCTTTTGAAATTGATTTTACTTATTATGTATGCAATGGTGATAGTGGTAGTGCCGCAGGAGATGATTGGGGAAGTCAAGCCGTGCAAACCCAAGGTGGAAATATTTCTGGAGATGGAACACCCTCTAATCCTCTTGTGGTAATCGATAATGATACTTCTGCAATCAATGAATTACAAAATTTGACTATTTCTGGAAATAATATTAATATTTCAAATGGAACAGGAATTAGTTTAAGCTCAACAGCTCCAGCAAACAATCAAGTACTTACTTGGAATGGAACTGCTTGGATAGCACAAAATGCTGGTTCAGGAGCCGATAACTGGGGAAGCCAAGTTGTTGTTAGTAATGCTACATTAAATGGTGATGGTACTACTAGCAATCCACTTAGTGTGAATGGTGTACTAACAGATAGCCAAGATTTAACCCTAACAGGAAATACCCTGTCATTAACCAACGATCTAACTCCAGTAGATTTAACTCCTTACTTAGACAATACGGATGCTCAAACATTATCTATTAATGCCAATACCCTGTCCATCACCAACGGAAACTCTATTAATCTACCTAGTTCTCCCACTTATACGGCAGGAACAGGCATTGATTTAACTAGTAATATTATAACCAATACAGCTCCTGACCAAACGGTTGTCTTAACTAATGGTACAGGAATAAATGTCACAGGTACCTACCCTAACTTTACTGTAGCTAATACCTCTCCTGCAAGTTCTACAAGTATTACAGGTGGTGGTTTAACAACCGTAACGGGTACTTCTCCTAGTTTTACTGTAACTACTCCTGCTCAAACATTGTCTTTTACTTCCCCTAACTTAACCCTTTCAAATGGTGGAGGAACAATATCACTACCAACAGGAACAGTAACTGGTGTGACAGGAAGTGGTAATATTGCTTCTTCAGGTGGCACAACTCCGAACATTACTTTTACGGGTATTCTTCCAATTGCTAATGGAGGAACAAATAATGGTACACTTGGTAGTGCTGGAAGGATAATCTATTCTAACGGAACACAATATGCTTCATCTGTTGTAGGAACCGCAGGACAAGTGCTTACCTCTGCAGGTACTGGTGCTCCAGTGTGGACGAATCCATCTGTAAACACAGATAATCAAAATTTATCAAGCACTTTTTCACCTAGCACAGTAACCGTTAACATTACCGGTGGTACAGGTACTACTTTTAGTATTGATGATGCTGACCCTAACCCAGCTAACGAGTTAATTACTTCTTTTGGCGTTAATGGTACAAACCTAGAAATAATCGAAGCTGGAAATACATGGAATGTTCCATTAACCAGTTTAGCTGCAGCAGGAAAATGGACAGAAGGGGGTGGTGCTCTTTATCCAACAATACTAACAAATAATGTAGTCATAGGAGCAAATGCTATTTTAAATACTAAGTTTAAAGTATTTAATAATAATGAATTAACCAGTGTAGATGTTATAAACTCAACATCCTCTGGCACCCAAACTACAGGATTAACCCTTGCCAACAATGGAGGAGGTAATGGAAATAAAGTTGGTATTAACGCTAACACATCTGGTACAGGAGGGGTTGCAAATACTGGTGTTTTATCTAATGTAAGTAATGGTACCACAAATAATACTGCTTTTGATGGACAGGCTTACCCTGGTGTAAGTACCGTAGAAACAACTGTTTTTAAAGGTAGAATAATTGGTGGTACTGGAAATGCACAAACTTATGGTATTAATGTTGTTAATCAATCATCTTCATTAGGAGATGCTTTTGGAGGCTTTTTTGCTGTTTCAAATAACAATGCACAAAATATTTATGGTGTTCGTGCTGATATTTCATCTTCAGCAGCTGATCAATATGGGTTATATTCTTTAAACACTGCTGCTGGAGGAACTAATAAATATGGTATATACTCTTATATTACTGGAGGTACCAACAACTGGGCTGGTTATTTTGCTGGAGGTAATGTTTTTATACAAGATAGTTTGGGTATTGGAACAGGTTCACCATCTGCAAAACTACACTTAGAAGGCTCTTTACGTTTAAATAATTTAAGTGGAACAGCACCAGCAGTTGGTTCTGTACTAACCTCTATTGATGCTCTTGGTAACGCTGAATGGGCACCACCAGCTACTACCACAACCTATTGGAGCCCTAATGGTGCTGATATATATAATAATAATGCTGGTAATGTAGGTATTGGAACAGCTGCACCAGCTCACCGATTACATGTTGCAGGAAATTCATTATTAGATGGCGTAACTCAAATAGGGGGTACCTCAGGATTGTCATCTACTCTGAAAGTATTTAGTGGTTTTGGAGCAGCAACAGCATACTTCTTCAATAGTTCTAATCAACCAAGTTTATCTGTATGGTCAAGTGGCAACATAACTATCGGGACTGCAACGACAGAAGTTACAAAACTATTCATCCAAGATAACAACACTAACACCGGTGCAATAGGAAACTCATATATAAGCATGCAAAACTTAGCAAATGCCCCAAATACTTCTACAGGTATTCGTTTTAGAGTGGGGGGTACAACTGGTATAAATGGAAATTTTCATTACAAAGGGGGAATATTTTTTAGCCATGCAGGTACTAGTGGTCAGGGAAATATGATTTTCGCTGTTAACAATGTTGCTAGTAGTGCCAATGTAACTACTGCTGATGAAGTAATGAGAATTACACAAGTTGGCAATGTTGGAATTGGTGTAACTGCACCTACCTCAAAATTAGAAGTAACAACAAATGTATCAAATAATTATGTTACAAGAATTACCAATAGTAATACTACTAATGGAGGAACACATGGTATGCTTGTTAGCCTTGGAGTAACAAATCCTTCTTCTAGTAATTCTTATATTGCTATGTCATGGGGTGGATCAATTCGTGGAACAATATCAGGAAATGGTTCAACGGGTGTAATGTATAACACATCATCAGATAAAAGATTAAAAGAAAATATTTCTGAATTTAATGCACTATCATTAATTGAAAAAATAGAACCTAAATTATATAATTTTATTGGTTATGACAAAAAGGAACATGGCTTCTTAGCTCAAGATTTACAATTAGTTTACCCAGAAGCTGTTAAAGGAGATCCTAATTCTGACCCAATAAAAGACCCCATGATGGTTGATTATTCTAAACTAACACCTTTGTTGACAGGTGGAATAAAAGAATTGCATCAATTAATTAAAGAACAACAACAAATGATAGAAGAGTTAAAAAAAGAAGTAGAGCTCTTAAAAAATAAATAATTGTGAAAGAAGACAGAAGTAAGTTGTGAGATGGGTTTGTGCGTAGGTTTCCCTGCGTCCTGTCCTTAGCCTGAAGCAAGGGCAAAAGTGAAAGCGACTAAGGACTTGCTTTTAAAAGATGAAATGTGAAAGTCGAAAAAGAAAAAAAAATGAATCATCCTGTAAAGTTTGAACATATCGAAAACAAAGTTATTGACCTAAGAAACCAAAAAGTTATCT
>Ga0100393_10002386_pt1 | contig 18156 bp, 16 predicted proteins | sample CryGeymeta201517_FD_81546 | JGI IMG/M metagenome (GOLD analysis project Ga0100393, IMG submission 81546) | Groundwater microbial communities from Crystal Geyser aquifers in Utah, USA - Crystal Geyser metaG 2015-17 | ecosystem: Environmental > Aquatic > Deep subsurface > Groundwater | place... | reverse complement strand
GGCGCCAGCAACGCGCACAGTGGTGATAAAATCATCTGTAGCGCCATGATCCTTTAATGCCAAAATGGCACCATCAAGTAATGCATTTGTAATCGTTTCATTAAATCGGCTGGCAACAATACCAATGCGTAGACCTGCGGCATCAACTGTGCCTGTTAACGTTGGCGCATCAAGACTCATGCTTGCCCCCAGCTTTGTTTGTAGCTTGGGCAGTTAAACCCTCAAATAAATGGCCCATTTTGTCCCGCTTGGTGGTGAGATAATGGATATTTTCAGCATGGGCAAAGTTGGCCAGTTGCACGCGCTCAACCACTTCCAAACCATAACCATCAAGGGCAATGATTTTTTTCGGATTGTTGGTTAAAAGCTTGAGTTTACGCAAACCCAGTGCCCGCAAAATTTGTGCACCAATACCATAATCGCGCAAGTCGGCTTTAAAACCCAGCTTGGTATTGGCTTCAACGGTATCGTGGCCTGCATCTTGTAGCGCATAAGCGCGAAGCTTGTTAAACAAGCCAATGCCGCGCCCTTCTTGGCGCAAATAAAGCAACACACCACTACCTTCTTCAGCAATTTGTTTCATAGCAGCATGCAATTGCGAGCCGCAATCACAGCGCCGTGATGTAAACACATCACCTGTTAAACATTCCGAATGCACCCGCACCAAACATGGCTCATCATCTTTAGGTTCACCCATCACCAAGGCCACGTGCTCGGCATCATCAACAAGATTGCTAAAACCAACCATTTTAAAATCACCAAATTCGGTAGGCAAACGCACTTCAACTTCACGTTTGACCAAGGAATCGTGCTTGAGGCGATAACGAATCAAATCAGCGATACAGCCGATTTTGATATTGTGCTTTTTGGCAAATTTCTTCAGCTCAGGCATACGCGCCATGGTGCCATCTTCATTCATGATTTCGCAAATCACGCCAGCAGGTTTGAGCCCCGCCAAACGGGCAAAATCGATACTTGCTTCAGTATGGCCTGCGCGCACCAATACCCCGCCCTCTTTGCCCTGCAATGGGAACACATGGCCAGGTGCATGAATATCATCAGCAGTCACGCCATCTTTAATAGCTGTGCGAATGGTATGAGCCCTATCATAGGCCGAAATGCCTGTGGTTACACCTTCAGCAGCTTCAATAGACACCGTAAAATTGGTTTTAAATTTGGAGTTCACATTGGCCGTCATCAACGGAAGCTTGAGCTTCTCCACTTGCTCTTCGACAAGGGTCAAACAAATCAGTCCGCGGCCATGGGTGGCCATAAAATTCACTGCTTCTGGGGTTACCCACTCAGCAGCCATCACCAAATCGCCCTCATTTTCCCGATCTTCATCATCGGCAAGGATAATCATGCGGCCTGCACGCAATTCCTCGATCAGCTCTTCGCAAGGGTCAAGACTCATGTGTTCTCCTTAGATTGTTGCTCGTTGCGGCACTCTAACAACCGCTCCACGTACCTACCCATCAAATCGGTTTCGATGTTGACCATACTACCCACCCGCAAATCACTGAGATTGGTGTGCGCTAAAGTATGGGGAATTAAGTTAACTGCGAATTGTTTATCTTCAACAGAATTCACAGTAAGGCTCACGCCATTGAGCGTCACAGAACCTTTTTTGACAATATATTGTTTGATGTTGTTTGGCACTTCAAAGTGAATTTGGTGATGTTCACCCAAGGCTCTTACTTGGGTTACCTTAGCCATGGCATCTATATGCCCTGTCACCAAATGCCCACCCAAGGCATCACCCATCCGTAGCGCAGGTTCAAGATTGACCCTGCTGCCTACGTTTAACGACAAAAACCGTGTCAGCGACAATGTCTCTGGGGATAAGGTGGCTGAGAACTTACTTTTTTTCCCCTCGGGGAATGCAGTAATCGTAAGGCAGCAGCCATCCACTGCCACAGAATCGCCAAGCTGCCAGTTTGCCATATCCAAAACAGTGGAAAAGACCAATAAGGCTTGATGCTCTTGAGCATCGATAGCTGCTATTTTGCCAACATCTAAGATGATGCCTGTAAACATCAGCACTTAACCGTGATACTGCTTGGACTCTTCACGCACAGCTTTAAAGAATTCAATGGCATGTTCTGGCGGCACATCTGGGGTAATACCATGGCCTAAGTTAAACACGTGACCATTGCCATGGCCAAATTTCGCCAGAATGTCTTTTACTTCAGCGCGAATAAGCTCTGGTTTAGCATACAACATGGTCGGATCCATATTACCTTGCAAGGCAACTTTATGACCCACACGGCGTTTGGCTTCATCAATATCAATCGACCAATCCAAACCCAACACATCGCAGCCCGTATCAGCCATGGCTTCTAGCCAGCCCATCCCGCCTTTGGAATACAAAATCACTGGCACTTTGCGGCCATCGTTTTCTCGCGTGAGTTGAGCAACAATGCGTTGCATATATTGCAATGAAAACTCTTTGTAATCGCGGGTATTAAGAATACCGCCCCAAGTATCAAAAATTTGCACAGCTTGCGCGCCGCTAGCAATTTGACCGTTCAAATAAGCAGCTGCGGAATCCGCGAGCTTTTCAAGCAACAAATGCATGGTCGCTGGTTCATTAAACATCATAGCTTTGACTTTCGAGAAGTTTTTAGAGCCGCCGCCTTCAACCATATATGTCGCCAATGTCCATGGGCTACCCGCAAAACCAATCAACGGCACACGACCATTTAAATCTCGACGAATGGTGCTTACTGCATCCATCACATAACCCAACTCACGTGTGGGATCATCCAATACGGGAAGCTTTTCAACATCTGCATGGCAAGTAATTGGGTCAGGGAATTTCGGGCCTTCGCCAACACCAAAGATTAATTCCATACCCATCGCTTCAGGCACAACCAAGATGTCGGAAAACAAAATCGCAGCATCTGCATCCAAGATATCAATCGGCTGCAACGTCACTTCGCTGCACAATTCAGGAGAACGGCAAAGGTTTAAAAAACCGCCAGCTTTGGCGCGCGTTGCTCTGTATTCAGCCAAATACCGTCCCGCTTGGCGCATCATCCATACGGGGGTGCGTTCTACATCTTGGCGCAAGCATGCGCGTAAAAATAAGTCATTTTTTAATTCGGTCATCAAACTTTCCTTTGTTTTTCTTGAGAAAACCAACATGCGAAACTACTGCAAGAAATGCAGCAAAAGACACAACATTTTGGCTTTAATTTGCGTTGAGATTGCTTGTATCAAGCTCCGTCGCCAAGCGCACGGTGCAAACACTATAATTAATACCAGATTCCGCCACTTTTAAGACTTTAAAATATCCTGGGCAACGTTTGTCTTCCACACTAAACACCAAACCTTTAAAGATGTTGGTATCAGGAAATACTACCGTATGCTCTCCATCTTCCTCGAAAGTGAAAAGCACTGGCCAGCCGCGACGCTTGTCCGTTGAACCCACAGTCAGCATCGTGGCATGCGTTGGCACATAAGGGCGCAGGTAAAAAGATAAGCCCATTTGCTGCTCGCCGGCTTTGGGATAGCGAATCCAACGAATAAAACCAAGCAAAGGCTCACCGCGAAAGACCTTCCAGTGCAAGCCAATTAGTGCCCCAACGCCCTGTTTTGGCTCTTCGATGCTCATGCGCTCTAATGCAATTCCACTTTTACTTATGTTTTTGACTGTCCACTGCCCTGGCGTTCGCGACAGCTCAGCATCTGATGTATCCACCACTTGGTTTAAAGCGTTCTCCTGCGTGGACATCAATCGCACAATATCTTCAATCGATTGGTTAAACGACCAACCTGCCACCAATTTAGCATTACCATACTCTTGCCGTTCCGTAGAGCGTGAGCGATTGCGCAAGGCATCAAGAATGGCATTCCCACCGACCACTGTGGTGTGCAACGCAGCTTCAATCTGAATATCTTTATTTTGCAATACAGGGTTCTTCAAAACCTTTTCCGCCCTATCGATAGATAAGACCAATTTATCGATAAAATCATCCATAGGAACGAGCAAGAAATCGGATGCGGAGTTATCGGGAGGAAATGGCAAGACCTTGGCCGTATCATGCGGGCGACTAAAGCTGGTTGCCATTAAAGAGTAACCTTTAATCTCACTACTTTTAAGCTCATTTTTTGCTAAATAATAGGGGCGGAGCATGCCGATATGATGGGCAAGCTCATCCATCACCATACGTTGTTCACTTTTGGTTAAACTGAAAAAATCAAGATTACGCAACAATTCATAGCGAACAATAGCTAAAAACAGACGCTTTTTCTCGCGTTCAGCCTCTTCAGGCAATTCAGGAATAATCAACATGCCCAAACGCATTAAATCGAACACTTGGCGAACGGTAATGACCGCAGGGGCATGGTAGGCGCTAAGATCATCTCGCATCAGTCGGCCTGCCAATTCAATAGCATCAGAAACCATGTTGACCAGGATTTGGTAGTAAGAGCGCTCCGTTAAAGCTTCTTTTTGCACCATATCGATACCGATTTTATGGGCATTAAGCACAGCAGCTGTCATTTCAGCATCAAACAAATCCAATTGCTCTTCAAATCGTTTTAACACTTTCAAGCGAAAGTGCAGGGGAATTAAAGGATTGGCATTTAAACGGGAAAGGTATGCTTGCATTTGCTTGCGAAGCACATTGCCTTCATTGGAGCCAGAAATATACGTGGTTAAACGACGATCAAGATCGTCAAATGGGTGCAATAAAGCATCAGTAAGCATCTCGGCTTGGCCCAATTGTATGCGTTTGGGATGCAAGCGCAGACTAGATTCCAACGCGTCTTGAATCGAAGAATGATGATCAGATGCACTCATAGGAAATCAATTATCAAGACTTTTTGCAAAATAGTAAACACTGTGATGCATGAGGTAATAAAAGTCACAGCTACAATTGAAGTGTTTGCTGCCCCTGATTCAATATGAGCAACTTCGGTACATGTCCAAATAATCGCTTCAAACAAGGCATGATAATTGTAATCGTTTCATCAGCCGTACCATTGCCATCAAGGTCGTTGAATACAATCCAAGTGGGAGACCTATCCAAACGCTGCAATTCAGCGCAAGCCAGCAAAGCCTGATTCATACAACCCAAGCGTAGCGGCAAGACCAGCAACACTTGCGTATCGAGCATTTGTTGCAACCAATCACTAACCAACCACACATTTCCATCAGTTGCCAACAGCGGTGTCATCAAACCACCCACTGTTTCAATCAACGTTATTTCCATTTGATGTTGCAAATCGCCAATCCAGAGCAACAAAGCTTCTGGCGAAAAAGCACCTTCGACTTTGGCTGCCAAAGCCGGTGCTAATGGCTGGTGATATGTTTTAAAATTTATGTCGCTGATTTTTCGCTGAGGCTGGATATTGCATAGTTGCTGCACATCTTCATTGAGGGCTGCGCTTTCATTGCTTGGCGCAACCTGCACGCCACAGGCAATAGGCTTAAGCGCCCTAACGGCCAAACCTTGGTCTTGAAATTGTTTAAACAATTGTGTCGTCACCCATGTTTTTCCTGCATCCGTATCGGTTGCAACAATAAAAATGGATGACGACATCAAATGGATTTAGAAACGATCCAAAGCTTTTTGATTGATTGAAATTTCGTGACGATCACGAACGCTGGTCATCCAGCGTGCAAAGCGCACAGCGCCTTTGGCTTTTAAAGCCTCATCACGCACAGCAGCTTGTTCTTCAGCAAACTTGGCTTGATCAGCTGGCTTAACATTTTTTACATACACCACAGCCACACCTTGGGGTGTATGTAATGTGCTGCTTACCCAGTTTGATGCAGGCGTGCGGAAAGCTGAAGCCAACACATTGGCGGTGAGCCACACTGCATCATCACCCTCACCGGTGCTACGCACCAGTTTGGAGATGTATTTTGGCTTAGCAAAGCTTTGCGCTAAGGCATCAATAGATTCACCAGCTTTAGCTTTGGCCAAGATGTCTTCAGCGATTTGTTGCGCCTTATTGCGCGCCGCATCAGCTTTAACATCAGCATACACGCGGCTTACGACTTCTTCGTAAGGCATTAATGCAGGTGCCAAACGTTGGGTAACTTCCATCGCCACAAAACGACCATCTTCAACACTCACAATTTCAATCGCATCACCAGGCATTGTGGAGAACACTTTACCTTGGAGTAATTTCGATGAAGCTAACAAGGGGTTAGCCAACATGTTTTGCTGGGTCACAAGGCCCAAGTCTTGTAATTTAATATTCACTTTAGCAGCTGCTGCTTTTAATGAGCCTTCCATGCCCAAAGCATTATCCAAATCTTCCGACAAACGATAAGCCTCTTCGCTACCAGCTTGTTTAAGCAATGATTGTTCAATTTGATCTTTCACTTGCACTAGTGTTTTCACTTGCTCAGCTTGAATATCAGTGAGTTTAATCAAATGAAATCCAAATTGAGTTTGAATCACATCGGAAACTTCGCCAACTTTCATATCAGAAAACACAGCTTGCTCAAACTCAGCAACCATGGCGCCTTGGGCAAAGAATCCCAAATCACCGCCCTCTGATGAAGTCACATCATCCGACACGGATTTTGCGACTGCTGCAAACTTCTCACCTTTATCCAAACGCGCCTTAGCAGCATTGATTTTCTCTTCAGCTTCAGCCAAAAGCTCAGGGGCCGCATCACGCTCTACACGCACCAAAATATGCGATGCGCGGCGTTTTTCTGGGGTAATAAACTCCGACTGACGCTCTACATACGCTTGCTCAATCATAGCTTCACTAATCTCAACATCATTGACCAAATCAGCTGCATTGATTTCCACAGCTTGCACCGCAGCCTTTAAAGGCGATTGATACAAAGAACCATGGCTGGCGAACCACTCACGCGCCGCCTCATCACTCACTTCAATACCAGCAATCAAATCTTCTGGATTCACCACCAATGCTGCCAACACACGTTGCTCATACTTGGCTTTAAAACGCGCCATCACTTCTTCATCAGTGATGCTTGCAGTATTGGTGATAGCTTGCTGTAAGGATTCAATCAAAATATTTAAGCGTAAAAATTCTTCGTAATCACGTGGCGCCGAAAAACCCATTTGACGCACTAGGCTTTGGTAACGGTTCACATCGAAGTTATTACCTTGTTTAAAGGCTGGATTACTTTGCACAGTTCCAAGCACAGCTTGGTCAGGGGCAGCCAGCCCAAGGTGAGCTGCTTCCATCAACATCAATTTGCGATTCACCATGGTTTGAATGGTTTCGTTCTTCACACCCAATTGATCAGCGAGAGCTTTGCTGAATTGGTCGCCCAACATATTGCGATAGCTGCTGAGCTGGCGCTGATAATTGTTAAGAAAATCAACGTTATTAATGATTTCACCATCTATTTCGGCCACTTTTTCGATTTGGTTGCCAGAGAAATAATCACCTACACCCCATAGCGCAAAAGACAAAATGATGCCGCCAAGTAGCACTTTGGCTAGCCAGCCTTGGGCATGTTTACGCATTGATTCGAGCATGAAAGACTCCAAAAACTTAATGAAATTACAATGTAATTGAGCGCGGCAGGTTAAAGAAGCCACCCCCTTGGCGCAAGACAATTAATAATAAAGCTGCTCAGATAAACTTTGGAAACTGTGAAGGCAGTTATTGGCTCGACAACCACTTTAACAAACCATCCAAGCTACCGAATACAAACCAGACTAAAGCTGCCCCGCCCAACAATGATAGAAATAATACTGTCAACCAAATCTTCGAAGATTTTTCCTTCAACCTTTCAGGTACTTCTTCCGTAATCACATCTTCTACTGCCTGTTCTTCTTTCTCATCTGTTTCGACTACTTTAGAGGTCGCTTTTATAGCTTCAAACTTATCTTGCATAGTTTTCAACACACTGGCGGCGTAGGTATCGGCCTTGGCCCAATCTGTTTTCATATTGTTTAACTGCGAAAACCATTGGATGGCATAAAATATTTCCATATTCACAACCAACGCTTCAAGCATGGTCATTTGTGGAAATTCTGCTTTTAAACGCCACTTGATGTATGTGCTTAAATTTAACCCTTCTGGCGCACTAAAATCTTGGCCTAGAATAGAACGCTGCAAATCAATTTTTTTAAAAATTTCAGCATCAGACACACCCAATTTATGCATGATAAAATAGGCGTCGGTAATATGAACAAGCGTTGATTCGGGCAGTGCATCGATGGCTTTTTCCGAAAGGCTATCCACGGTATCTTCTGTTAACCCTTTGGCTTGGGCCTGCAAATCGCAACGCATCCTGAGTTTGGCAAGCAAACAAATGAGCGCCTGCTTATCGCCAGCTTGGGAAATTTCAATTTTCTTCGACATAACGTTCTTACTCCACACAATAACCACATGCGAACCTAGTTAACCATATTCAGCTATCATCCCTCCAATACAGCAATTTGTGAAGTTATGGATTTGCTAATCGGCAGATTTCTTGCTTTGCCAAACAACCTTCACTTGCGAAACAGTTTTTTACCATAGAAACTGTTTTCTAAACCCCGAGGATTTATGACCAAAAATACAGTTTTGATTGTTGATGAAGCCAAATTCATGTCATCAATGCTAGAAAAGCGCTTGCGCGAAGAATTTAGTTTTGAGGTGCGCATTGCCACCAGCAAGGCAGAGGCGCTCACCATTGCAGAGAGTGAAGGCGAAAATATATTTATAAGCCTGATGAATTTAACACTGCCCGATGCTCCTGATGGCGAAGCTGTAGATGCGATTATTGAATTGGGCATACCTACGATTGTCTTTAGTGGACGATTTGAATCACAAATACGAACCCGCATGCTACAAAAACGTGTGGTTGATTATATCCCTAAGGTTGGCAGGCGTAGCTTAGACTATTTGATGCAATTGCTGCATCGCTTGCTAGCCAACACCCAAATTGAAGCTCTGATTGTTGATGATAGCGCCACAAGCAGAACACATTTCTCAAATTTACTGTCCCAAATGCTCATCCCGAATGTTTGCGTCAATGATGCCAAAGAAGCCATCGCAACTATTTCCAAAGACCCTTACCGCTATAGCTTGTTACTCATTGATTTCCATATGCAAGACACCACAGGCTTAGAGTTAGTTCACGAACTACAAAATATTACCGATACCGACCGCATGGCCATCATCGGCATTTCGGGCGTCAACGATCACTTCTTAACCGCCCAATTCCTCAAGGCTGGTTCTACTGATTTCTTGTATAAATCAAGCTCATATGAAGAATTTCTTTGCCGAATTTCGCAAGCCTTAAAGAACCTTGATCATGTCAAAGCTTTGGAAGAAGCAGCGAGCACCGACTATCTCACCAAACTTAAAAACAGGCGTTCTTTATTTGATATTGGTAATATGCTTTGGAAACAATCCAACCGCGAACTTCAACCCAAACTACACGTAGCCATGATTGATATGGATCATTTTAAAAACATTAACGATCAACACGGCCATGAATTTGGTGATCTGACACTGGTAAGGATGGCTAACCTATTAAAAGAAAGCTTTCGCACCTCAGATTTAATCGTTCGTTACGGCGGAGAGGAATTTTGTGTTCTCCTTTGTCAATCTACACCTGAGCAAACCCAACTTCTGATGGAAAATTTTAGAGCCAAAGTAGCTGCCCAAACTTTTCAAATTATGAATGTGCAGATACCTGTCACCATCAGTATCGGCATCTGTACTGAGCAGCAAAGCGCGTTAGAGGATATGATAAATTTGGCTGACCAGCGTCTTTATGCAGCCAAAGCCAAAGGCCGCAACTGTGTGGTATTTGATTAAGGCTCTTTAGCCAAGGGCTCTGGTATAACGTTGGCAATGCCAAAAGGGATATGCACCATAGGAATATCACCTGATTCAGATTGCAAATGACCGCGTTGATCATCAAAGAAGATATGCGGCTTGAGGCTGGCAAGAATACGTGATTTATTCATACCACCCAAAAATATAGTTTCATTGGCGCTCACGCCCCACTCTTCAAGGGTGGTGATTACCCGCTCATGGGTAGGCGCTGAGCGAGCTGTGATGATTGCTGTGCGAATGAGGCGCCTGTAAGACCTATCTTGCTCCACTTGCTTGTCTTCTAAGCCTTGCAGTACAGATATTTTACGAAACAAATCAGCCAAAGGGCCAGGCCGATGCGGAATCTTTGATTTTTTCACTTCATGGGCTGTAAAATCAGAAAGGTTTCCTGATTTATAAACTGTTTCTGCCTCATCATCGGCAATCACACCATCAAAGTCGAAAGCAATACGCAGCTCTTCATCGCCGGTATCATTCACAGCTTTGCCAGGCAAAACCACACCTGCAGGAAAACCTGCTTTGATAGCTTTTTGCACATCTTCTTCATTGGCGGATAAAAACAATGAAGCGTTAAAGGCGGGTATATATTCGTAGGGAGATTTGCCTTCCATAAAAGCTGCCCGAGTAATTTGTAGGCCATAGTGAGCAATCGAGCGAAACACACGCTTGCCTGTTGCCGCAGAATTGCGCGATAACAACACCACTTCCACGGGTTGCTCAGCTGGGTAATGGTGATTGATATTGAGAAAGCGCTTGATAAAAGGGAAAGCCACGCCTTTGCCCAGCACTTTATCGATATGCTCTTCTTGGAATGCTTTGTAAGCCTTTGGCCCTTGCTCTTCAAACAAGGCATGGGATTCTGACAAATCAAACAATGCGCTTGATGAGACTGCAATCACAAGTTTATTTTCAATCGGAAAAGATGCCATGTTCTAAGACTAAAGCAGCTTAGCAATCGGCGCAAAAGATTTGCGATGAATGGGGCTAACGCCATGCGCTAACAACGCATCCATGTGCACTTTGGTGCCGTATCCTTTGTGTTTAGCAAATTGATAACCCGGATGCACCACATCATAAGCACACATCAGCCGATCACGCACCACTTTGGCAATAATGGATGCTGCGGCAATTTCTTGCACCAAATCATCGCCACCAATTACCGCTGTGGTTGGCACTGGCATATCCAAAGGCACTCTATTGCCATCAACCACCACTGCAGTGGGGGCAATTTGCAAACCAAGTACAGCTTTACGCATGGCAGCCATGGTGGCGTGTAAGATGTTTAAATTATCTATCTCTTTAAGACTGGCTTGAGCTACGGCGTAACTGACGGCGTGCTTTTTAAGGTGATGATAAATCTTAATACGCTTTTTCTCAGAAACTTTCTTGGAATCTCGATAAGCGCCAAGCATGGGATCATTGGGCGAGAGAATCACCGCAGCAGTAACCACAGGCCCCGCCAGTGGTCCTCTACCTACTTCATCAACACCAGCTAACATGATTACCTCTTTCTCCAAACAATAATTGCAATCATCAACAATGCCCCCGTGGTATCAGCGACCCAATCCCACACATCAGCATCACGGCCTGCGATAAAGGATTGATGGTATTCATCAGTTACACCATAAACACTTGCAAATAGCAGTGCTACCAATGCAGTGATTATAACTGGAAAATTCAAATGACGAAAACTAAGCCAAGCTAATCCACCCATCAGCGCATAAGCACTTGCATGAATAAGTTTATCTTGGTGAGGAAACATCATGGCTACAGGCAGTGTGGATTGATGAGACATAAAAAATATCAAACAGCAGTACCCAAACAGTAAACTGGCATCACGAACAGGCGTAACAGTCATCATCTAAGTGATAGGCATAAAAAAACCCGGCTTTGGATGACCAAGGCCGGGTTGTTAAAATCGTGAAACAATTAGACCAGACCGGCCAAGGCCAATCGGCACATCGCCATCACAGGTTCAGGGTAAATACCAATGGCTACAATCACTAAGGTTGTAAGCACAACGATGACTTGTAGCGGTGCAGATTTAGCGAAGTTAAAGCTGACGCGCTCTTCATCAAAATACATGTATTTTACGATACGAATATAATAAAACGCACCGATAGCGGAGAATAACACACCCAGAGTAGCCAAAATAATATGGTCGGCTTCAATGACTGCGATAAATACAGCATATTTAGCCCAGAAACCGCCCAAGAATGGAATACCAGCCATAGAGAACATCAACAAACCCATGGCCAAGGCATAACCTGGACGCACCCGTGACAAACCAGCGAAATCATCAAGCAATTCGCCTTGAATCTCATCTCTACGCATCATGATGATGATGGCAAACACACCCATGGTCATAAATAAATAGATGGTCATATAAATCAAGATGCCTGCATAACCATCATTCGAACCTGCAATCAGACCAAGCAAGATAAAGCCAATATGACCAATGGTTGAATAAGCCAACATCCGTTTGATGTTACGTTGCGCAATCGCTGCAATATTACCAACAGCCATAGAAAGCACAGCCAAGAACATCAAAATCGTTGTGTATTCAGCTTGTAGCCCTGGGAACACATCCACAAGGATACGCATAAATACCACTAGGCCAGCTACTTTTGGCGCTACGGACATAAAGGCAGTGATTGGCGTAGGCGCGCCTTCATAAGCATCAGGTGTCCACATATGGAAGGGGGCAACCGAAACTTTAAAGGATAAACCAGCCAAAACGAACAACATACCGGTTAACACTGCCAAACGTTGGTCTTCACCGCTGTTGGAAATGATGTCACCCATTTCTGTGAAAATGAAGCTGCCTGTGCTGCCGTAAAGGAAGGTTAAACCGTAGAGCAACATACACGATGAAAGTGCACCAAGGATGAAATATTTCAATGCAGCTTCAGTTGAGCGAAGCACATCACGCTGATAACCCACAAGCACATAAACCGACAAAGCCATCAACTCTAAACCCAAATACATGGTGACAAAGTTGGTCGCAGATACCATCAACATCATACCCAAGGAAGCAAACAACATGATGGTGTAATACTCACCCACATTGGCTTCATCCTTGACGTAATTAAGCGATAGCATCATGGCAAAGACTGTTGCAATAGCTATCAGTAACTTGGCGTAAACTGCAAATGGATCCAGCACAAAATAACCGTAGAAAGTGGTGCTTGCATCCGAGCCAGAAACATAAAGAACACTTGCGCCAACAGCAATAACAGTGGCAATAGAAACACCAGCCACGATGTTTTGACGGCTTACTGATAAGAACACACTCATCAACAACACCACCATGCCCATCACGGCTAAGATTATCTCAGGTAAGATAAGCTCTAAATTCTCTGGGAACGGGAAGGGAAAAACGACCTCAGCCATATCTTTTAAACCTCAGTGGGCAGCGGCGTGCGACGCCGTTGCATGTTCTAGTATTGCTGCTGCTGCATCAAGCTTGCTTGTTGTCGATTGGTCGATCAAATGCGCTACCGATTCATGTAATAAATCAAGTACTGGAACAGGGTAAAAGCCCACCCATACAGTCAGCACAATCAAAGGCACGAAAATACCAAACTCACGCAATGACATATCTGGCATAGAGCGAACAGTATCTTTCACCAAATCGCCCATAATCACGCGTTTGTACATCCAAAGGGTGTAACAAGCTGATAAAACAACGCTGATGGCTGCAGCAATGGCAATCCATTTGGCAGAGACACTAAGCGCCATAGGATCAGCTGCGAAGGTACCAATCAACACCATGATTTCACCGATAAATGCCGAAGAACCTGGTAGTGCCACATTGGCCATAGAAAACACTAGCATCACAGCCGCAAAGACAGGCATCACATTCGCCACCCCTCCGTAATCAGCAATTTCGCGGCTGTGAAGTCTGTCGTACATCACGCCCACACAAAGGAACAGTGCAGCTGCTACAAAACCATGAGAAATCATGTTAATAACTGCGCCTTCCAAAGCTTGCTGGGTGAATACAAAGGTACCCAATGTAACAAATCCCATATGGGCAATGGATGAATATGCAATCAAGCGCTTCATATCACGTTGCATCATCGCAACGAGGGAAATGTAAACAATCGCGACTAAGCTCAAGCCTATCATCATTGGCGCAAAATATTGTGACGCATCAGGCAACATCGGAAGCGAGAAACGCAGGTAACCGTATGCGCCCATTTTCAACAAGATACCCGCTAGTATCACAGAACCTGCAGTTGGTGCTTCGGTATGCGCATCAGGCAACCAAGTATGCACTGGCCACATCGGAACCTTCACAGCAAAGGCCACAAAGAAGGCAATGAAAATCCAGAACTGCCAAGTGAAATCAAATGGATAGTCCATAAACGCCAGCATGCTGAACGTGCCACCAGCTTCAAAATGCATAGCCAACAAAGCAACAAGCATCAACACTGAACCAGCCAAGGTATACAAGAAGAATTTCAATGTGGCATAGATACGGTTTTTACCGCCCCAAACACCAATAATCAGATACATGGGAATCAACATCGCTTCCCAGAAGAAGTAGAACAAAATTGCATCCAATGCCGAGAACACACCAATCAATGTGGTTTCCAAAATCAAGAAGGCAATCATGTATTCTTTAACGCGAGTTTGAATACATTGCCAAGCCGAGATAATACAAATCACGATCAACAAGCCAGTAAGCACGATAAATGGCATAGAAATACCATCTACACCCAATTGATAATTGATATTAAATGCAGGAATCCAATGATGGAATTCTTCAAACTGCATATGCGATGTGGTTCTATCGAAGCTAAAAATAAGCGGCAAGGTGACGATGAAAGTGGCTATAGAAAAAGCTAGCGCGCTCCAACGCACCATGGTTTCATTTTTAACCAGCAACCAAATCAGCAAAGCACCAACTGTAGGCAGGAAAGTTGCCACAGAGAGGATGGGGAAGCCCAATACGTTATTCAATTCCATGATTCGCCGTCTCCCCTTACGCGTTGAGCATCAAGTATGTAAGCAAACCAAACACACCGATGACCATAGCGTAGGCATAGTGATACACCATTCCGCTCTGAATATTCTTAAGCATTGCCGCACCATTTTTGACTGTGCCAATAATGCCGCCATGAATCATGCCCTTATCAATCAAGCGCAAATCGCCTGTTTGCCAGAAGAACTGACCCAGTTTTTGAATCGGACGAACAAACAAGAAATCGTACAACTCATCCCAATACCATTTGTTGTACAAGAAGGTGTGAATCGGGCGGAAGGTCTTGGCAATAGCTGCTGGCACCTTGGTTTCTTTAAAATACATCAAAGTTGCAGTCAAAATACCCAGCACGGCCAAAACAAAGGCTCCATACTCCAACCAGAAATGGGATTGGGTATGATCTTCTTCTAGCATTTCAAGCATCGCAATGGAGTTATGCGCATCCATCACAAAAATCGAATTTCTAAAATAACCATCAACAATCACTTCATCAGCCATGTTCATGTAATGGTATCCCCAATAGCCAGCTACCACTGCGCCCACTGCCAAAATCACCAATGGCAATGTAATCACCCAAGGGGATTCATGCAGATGCGATTTGGTTGCTGCAGGCACGCGGTCGCTATTGTGGAAGGTCAAGAAGAACATGCGGAAGGTGTAAAAAGCAGTCATAAATACACCGCTCATCAAGGCATAATAAGCAATTTCACTTGTCCAGCCCATGCCGCGTGCATACGTCGCTTCAATAATCAAATCTTTGGAGTAATAACCAGCAAATGGTGGAATACCAGCAAGTGCCAAACCAGCTAGCAACATGGTGATATAGGTAATCGGCATATACTTGCGCAATTGACCCATTTTACGGATATCCTGATTGGACATCACAGCATGAATCACTGAACCCGCTGCCAAGAACAACAAGGCTTTAAAGTATGCATGCGTCATCAGATGGAAGATGCCCGCTGAATAAGCCGATACACCGCAAGCCACAAACATATAACCAAGTTGCGAACAAGTAGAATAAGCGATTACGCGTTTGATATCATTTTGTACCAAACCAATGGTAGCACACATAAACGCAGTGATGGCGCCGACGATGACTACAGCAGCCAAAGCAACTTCTGAGTATTCAAACATAGGGGATAAACGCGCCACCATGAATACGCCAGCAGTCACCATGGTTGCAGCGTGGATCAATGCAGAAATTGGTGTTGGGCCTTCCATGGAATCAGGCAGCCAAACATGCAATGGCACTTGGCCTGATTTACCCATAGCGCCGACAAACAAAGCCAAACAGATAAAGGTGATCGTATCCATTTCCCAACCCAAGAAAGACATGGTTGAACCTGAAGCAACCAACCCTTGCACCTGCGCAAACACTTCGCGGTAGTCGACTGTGCCGAAATAATACCAAACTGCCAAAATACCAATAGCAAAACCAAAGTCGCCCACACGGTTGACAATAAATGCTTTCATCGCTGCTTTATTGGCTGAATCGCGTTTAAACCAAAAACCAATCAAAAGGTAAGAGAACAAACCCACTGCTTCCCAACCAAAGAACAAGGTGAAGAAGCTATTACCCATGACCAATACCAGCATAGAGAAAGTAAAGGCAGAGATGTAAGAGAAGAAACGGGCATAACCTGGATCGCCATGCATATAACCAATGGTATAGATGTGCACACATGCAGACACCACCGTCACCGTCATCATCATGATGGTGGTAAGCGGGTCAATCATCATCCCGATTTGCACCACCAAATCACCAGATGCAATCCACGTCCAGAAATTGCCATAAAATTCAGCGCCATCAAGCACCTGTAAAAACACATGTACTGATAAAATCGCAGCCAAAATCACAGAACCCGATGTGATGATATGACTCAATCGTTCTTTAAGAAACCAACCAAACAAACCTGCAGTAAGCGCTCCCAAAAGCGGTAATAATGGGATAGCCAGTAGCTCTGTTGTATTCAATGTCATTTCCGTAGCTTCTAACACCATGAAATCCCCTTACCCTTGGAGTGTGTTGATATCTTCAATAATAATGGAGCGGCGTTGACGGTAATACGCCACCAAAATCGCCAAACCAACTGCCACTTCCGCAGCTGCAACTGTAAGCACGAAGAATACAAATATCTGACCACCAATATCGCCCAGAAAGTGCGAAAATGCAGCGAAGTTGATGTTAACTGCCAACAACATCAGCTCAATACACATCAAAATCGTAATCACGTTTTTACGGTTCAAAAATAAACCAATGATACCAATGCTAAACAATGCTGCGCCAACTATGAGGAAACTCGATAATGGAATCATTACATACTCACCTTACGAAGACGGTCTTCTTTACGTACATGCACCTGTTTCGAAATATTTTGATATTTGGCATCTTTACGTTCGCGGAGTGTGAGCACAATCGCACCAATCAAGGCGACCAACAAAATAATCGCTGCAATTTCAAAGCCTAATAAATAACGGGTATAAAGCTCTTTACCAATTTCAACCGTATTATTCACATCGGCCCCCATATGAGCTGCCATGGCCATTTGCTCAGAGCCAAACAAACCACTGGTCGAAGCTGCAACAAGCTCAATAAAGAGAATCACAGCAATCATGCCGCCCACTGGCAAATACTGCAGCCAGCCTTCACGTTTTACCGCTTCGTTCACTTCCAGCATCATCACTACGAACATAAACAGCACCATCACAGCACCCACGTAAATCAAAATCAGGATGATACCCAAAAACTCAGCATCGAGCAGGAAGAACAAACCCGCTGCATTAAAGAAACATAGAATCAACCACATCACTGAATGCATCGTATTGCGTGATAGAATCACACCCAAGCTTGCAGCTACAGCCAAGCCACCAAACAACCAAAAAAACGCGGATTCTAGCATTGTGCCCCCAAGCCCTTATTGATAACGCGCATCAGCAGCTAAATTCGCTGCGATTTGCGGTTCATATCGATCGCCAACATTGAGCAGCATGTCTTTGGTATAATACAAAGCCGCACGCGTTTCTGAGGCATATTCAAATTCTTGTGTTTCAACAATGGCATCGACTGGGCAAGCCTCTTGGCAGAAACCACAGAAAATACATTTGGTCATATCGATGTCGTAGCGCGTGGTGCGGCGTGAACCATCAGCGCGCTCTTCCGATTCAATAGTAATCGCCAAAGCTGGGCATGTAACTTCACACAGCTTACAAGCAATACAACGCTCTTCCCCGCTCTCATAACGACGCAGGGCATGCAAACCACGGAAACGTGGCGATAGCGGCGTACGCTCTTCTGGATATTCCACTGTAATTTTTTTCTTAAATAAATAGCGGCCAGTGAGTGACAAACCAATCACCAACTCCCAAAGCAACCAAGTTTTTAAATG